>TARA_B100001093_G_scaffold146838_1_pt1 | contig 14816 bp, 15 predicted proteins | sample TARA_B100001093 | Tara Oceans TARA_B100001093 (sample SAMEA2623116) | marine metagenome | biome: marine biome (ENVO:00000447); feature: surface water layer (ENVO:00002042); material: "saline water (ENVO:00002010), including plankton (ENVO:xxxxxxxx)" | depth 5 m
CCGGATCACGCGGAGCTGGTGGATGCGGGGGTCGTTTGCGCGCCACGTGAGGACAGTAGCGACCGCCGCCGGACACGCTGCCGGACACGCTGCCGGATGCTCGACGTCTGATGACAGATCTTTTGTGCCAGCTCGTGAACTCAGCACGTCTGCGAGCCGCCTGGGCGAACCGTACGCTTGATCGCGTGTTCCCCACGTCGCTGTCCCCATCCCGGGCTAATGATTTCATGACGTGTCCCCTGCTATATCGGCTTCGCGTCATCGACAAACTCCCGGAACAACCGTCGGCCGCCGCGTTACGCGGGACGCTCGTGCACGCAGCTTTGGAAGAGTTATTCACTGTGCCGGCAGCGCAGAGAACAACCGACACGGCAAGCACGCTGATTGCGCAGCACTGGGATCGCATGCGCCTGGAGGCACCCAAGGATGCGGAAATCCTTGCCCAGGGTCTCGCTCTGAATGAGCCGACCAAGGTTGCGAACGCGGTTTTCGCTCCGATCCAGCGCCTACTGGATGCGTATTTCACCCTCGAGGATCCTCGCCGCGTGGAGCCACACGCCCTCGAGATGGGCGTCTCCACAGAACTCCCGTCGGGTTTGGCGTTGCGTGGATACATCGATCGGGTCGACGTCTCCCCCACGGGGCTCGTGCGTCTGGTGGATTACAAGACGGGTCGCAGCCCTGGAGCAGGATTCGAGGCGAAGGCGTTGTTTCAGATGCGCTTCTACGCCCTGCTGTGGTGGCGGACAACTGGCCAGGTCCCAGCGCGTCTTGACTTGTTGTATTTCGGCGACGGGCAGCGCATCAGTTACGAACCTGCTGAGGACGAGTTGCTCGCAACCGAACGCAAGATCATGGCGCTCAGCGACGCCATCTCTCGGGCGGCCACCCAGGGTTTCCCCGCCACTCCGTCGGCGTTGTGTGGATGGTGCTCGTTCCAGGACTCTTGTCCAGAATTTGGCGGGCAAACGCCACCCATGCCGGCCCTACCGGCGTAGCGCACGCTGATCACTGCCACACCACTCCGCTACAACGCGCCACTACAGGCGCCCATGCCGCCGAGCATCCAGCCACAACTCCTGTGGCTGCCTGTTCTCCAGCGTGTCCACGACCAGGGCGTTTGCGTCATCGATGCGCGCGCCTTGAGGAACCGCAACCACCACACACCCCGCGGTGAGCGCCGACTGCACGCCGATCGGTGAATCCTCCACGGCCAGGCAGTCCTGCGTGGATACGCCGATTGCGTGGGCTGCGGCTTCATAAGGCTCCGGATGCGGCTTACCAGCGGTCACGCTGTCCCCCGTCACTACGACGTCGAAGGGTGCTCCGCCGACATCAGCGCGAATGCGCTCGAGGGACGCATCAACCAAGATCCGCCATGCAGCTGTAACCAGACCCGTGGGAATCTCTGATCGCCGGCAGGCACGGAGGAAATTCACCGCCCCGGGTTGCCAGCGTGGTGGCTGTGAGCGCATCCTCATCTCCACCGCCGACAACAGTTGTCGTCCGACCTCCTCGGCCCGAGCGGGGGCACCGATGCGATCGGCCATATAGCCCGAGACTCGCTCCAGCGGACCCCCGAGACAGTACGTGTGATCAGGTGTAGTCCACGAGCTTCCCCAGGAGGACATGACCTCGTTCTGTGCTTCCCACCAGACCGGCTCGCTATCGACCAACGTCCCATCGAGATCCACCAAGACCGCGGCCGGTGCGTTCGAGCGTTCCCTCATGATGTTGGCAGCCTAGAAGCCACGGTCCAGGGGTGGTACTTCGTGCCGATAGCGTTCGCATGGTGCGAGTGACCTTGTCCGACGGCGCTGTGGCCGTCTACACAGACCATGACGACGGAACAACCTCGGGCCTACCGGTTGTTCTCCTGCACGGCTTGACCCAACAGCAGCAGTACTGGGGTCCCGTCCTCGCCCGGCTACCGGGCAGGCGCGTTATCGCCGTGGATCAGCGTGGCCACGGCGAGGCTTCCGGACCACAGGTCACCCCGCAATCCGACTTCAGCATTCCTCGTATCGCTCAAGACGTAATCGAGGTTCTCGACCAGGCGGGTGTGTCGGAAGCAGTCGTCGTGGGACATTCCTGGGGAGCGTCGGTTGCCCTACACGCGGCAGCTGCGTTTCCAAACCGTGTGCGTGCGGCCATACTGATCGACGGTGGCCTCTTCGGGCCTCGTCATCTCGTGGCGTCGGGCAGGTCGGCACAGGACGTTCGAGAGGCTCTTCGTCCTCCTGCTTTGGGTATCCCCGAGCCCGCTTTGTGGGAGGCCATCGCTGCCGGCGATCTCTCGGCGTATTGGAGCGAAGACATCCGACGGGCCTTGGCTCCGACGTTTCGGGTCGACGAGTTGGGGCGCGCGTTCACTCGCCTTGGAATGGAACGGCATATGGCCGTGCTCGATGGCCTGTTCGACTACGACCCGGTCCCCGACATCACGGCGACGACTCGACCCACGTGGGTAGTCCTCTGTGAACCGGGTGCCCCTGACCCGTCGGACGGCTCGAGTTCAACAGATGCAGCGGGATCTGTGGCCGACGCCTGGCTGGACGCCCGTCGCGAAGCGATCGAACTGCTCGGATCTGCGTTCTATCTTCAACGTTGGAGCGGGGCCGACCACGATGTTCCGCTGCAATGGCCGGCGCTCGTGGCGGGTCTCGTGGAGACTGTGCTGGAGCACCCAGGCAACCGCGGGGAGACGGAATGATCGAGTTCGAAGGGATACCTGCCCTGAGCGACCCCGTCATGATCGCCGCCTTCGAAGGATGGAACGACGCAGGTGAATCAGCCAGCACAACCATCACCCACCTGCGGGATGTGTGGGGTGCGGAATACATCACCGAGTTCGACTCCGAGGACTATTACGACTATCAAGTGAATCGACCGCACATCAGCGTGGACTCTGCGGGTGTTCGTCAACTTGATTGGCCGACCACCCGCATCTATTTGGCTCGCGTTCCCCTGTTTCCACGCGATGTAGTGCTGATCCAAGGGATCGAACCGAATATGCGATGGCAGCAATTCACCAGGGAGATTCTGGGCCTGGCGGCGGAGTTGGACATCTCTATGGTCGTCACTCTCGGCGCACTGTTGTCGGACAGCCCGCACACGCGACCTGTTCCGGTCACCGGGTCGACCTCCGACCCAAGCTTGATCGAAACGTACGGGCTCGATGCCAGCAATTACGAGGGCCCCACGGGCATCGTCGGGGTGTTGCACGAGGCGTGTCAGCGATTCGAGGTGCCCTCGATTTCTCTATGGGCAGCCGTACCGCATTACGTCGGTCAGCCGCCATGCCCCAAAGCGACGCTCGCCCTCGTACGCAAGATCGAGGACGTGTTGGACATCCCTGTGCCGCTCGGTGACTTGGTGGAAGACACGAGGGCCTGGGAGGTAGGTGTCGACGAGCTCGCCGAAGACGATGAAGAAGTCGCCGATTACGTCCGGCAATTGGAGCAAGCCCGGGATACGACCGACCTTCCCGAGGCCAGTGGAGAGGCGATTGCTCGAGAATTCGAGAGGTATCTCAAGCGCCGCAACGCAGACTAATATCGCGCTTTCGAGGGTCGGCCGCGGGCAATTCTAGGACGAAGCCTCATCACGGCGCGCCAGGTAGGCGGCCAGGGACTTCTGGGTGGCCGGATCAAGTTCCGAATCCTCCACTTGACGTCGGTGAATGTCGTCCACAATCCCGCTGGCCACTTTCTTACCTAGTTCCACGCCCCACTGATCGAAGGGATTGATCTGCCATACGGACGCCTGCACAAAAACGCTGTGCTCGTAGGCGGCGAGGAGCGCCCCGAGCGCAAAGGGTGTGAGGACATCCATCATGATCACGCTCACCGGCCTATTTCCCGGCATTACCTTGTGCGGAACCAGGTCCTCGCTGACACCTGTCGCGGCAACTTCCCCACGTGTCAGGCCAACGGACAGGACAGATGCCTGCGCTAGTGCGTGAGCGATGAGTACGTCGTGCTGATCGACGACCCCGGCCCCCGACGCTTGATCCGACGCCGTTGGTCGCGCCGAAATAATGATGTCGCTGCACAAGTCCTCGGTGCCCTGATGCAGCAGCTGGAAGAACGAATGCTGGCTGTTGGTGCCCGGTTCCCCCCAGTAAACGGCGCCGGTGTCATACGTGACTGGTGTTCCATCGACTCTGACCGACTTGCCATTGCTTTCCATGGTTAGTTGCTGCAGATACGCCGGCAGTCGCGCCAGATCACGGCTATAGGGAAGGACCGCTGATGTCGACATTTGCATAAAATTCCGGTTCCACACGGCACATAGACCCATCAGCACCGGAGCGTTGTCTGCGAGGGGTGTCTCGCGGAAATGAATATCCATGGCTCGGGCACCGTCGAGCAGTTCTCGAAAACACGCAGGGCCTACCGCGAGCATGGTCGACAGGCCTACCGCGGAGGTCAGCGAGTACCGACCACCCACCCAGTTCCAGAACCCGAAGACGTTCTCCGGTTCGATCCCAAACTCGTGGACGTGCTGCTCGGCCGTGCTCACCGCGGCGAAATGCGCGCCGATCGCGCCGTCCCCCAGCTGGTCGACAATCCAGGCGCGAGCTCGCTGGGCGTTGATCATCGTCTCTGCCGTGGTGAACGTCTTCGACGCGACTATGAACAGGGTCTGCTCGGGCTCGACTTGACTGAGCACATCGATGATGTCTGCGGGATCGACATTGGAGACGAAATGACAGGTGATGTTCGGGTCGCGGTAGGCCCGCAGTGCCTGATACGCCATCGCCGGGCCCAGGTCAGAGCCACCAATGCCGATATTGACAACGTCCGTGATTCGCTCGCCGGTGGCTCCCCGATGGGCGCCTGATCGCACCTCCTCGGCGAATGTTTCCATGCGTTCCAGCACGCCGTGCACGTCTTCTGCGACCTCGTTCCCGTCGACCGCGTACTGATCCTCCAGCCCGCTGCGCAGAGCAACGTGCAGCGCGGCCCTACCCTCCGTGCCATTCACCCTGTTACCGGCGAACATTGCATCTATCGATTGCCGGACACCGGTCTCCTCGGCAAGCTGGATCAAAGAATCGACAACGGCAGCATCTAGACGCTGTCGGCTGAAGTCGAAGGACATCGCCGCTGCGTTGATTCTTAGGAATTCCCGATCACCACGCAGGAGTGAACGAATCGACTTCTGACGCATTCGATCCGCCTCGGTCCGTAGCACCGACCATGACGGGCAATCGGTTGGATCGACCGTTACCCGCTCACTCATGTCGCACTCCCCTGCCAGTCGTATGCCTCATCACGTAAGCCGAATGCCCAGCAGGGTGTCGACAAGGGTGGCCATCTCGCCGGGGCTCGTGGGCTCCTGCCCACCCCGCGTGAGGGCGGTTTGGACCCAAGAGTCGACCGCATCAAGGGCCGACGGTGTGCGCAAGTCGTCCGCAAGAACCTCCCGTACTCGAGCGATCAGGGGATCGACAGGCGGCCCGAAAGGCAACTGGCTCGCTGCCGTCCAGCGTTGTAGCCGTTCGGCTGCGCCTTCGAGTCCGTGCGGCGTCCAGGTCCAATCCGTTCGATAGTGGTGGGCCAGTAGCGAAAGTCGTATCGCCATGGGATCGATCCCATCGCGAATCAACTGCGAGACGAAGACCAGATTGCCCCGAGACTTGCTCATCTTGTGCCCCTGCCAGGCGACCATGCCCGAATGCACGTAGTGCCGAGCGAACGGACACTCGCCGGTGAGCCTGTGTGCTTCGGACGCACCCATTTCGTGATGGGGAAATACCAGATCCGAGCCCCCACCCTGGATATCGATGGTGGGACCGAGATAGTCGAGAGCGATGGCAACACATTCGATGTGCCATCCAGGTCGGCCGTGGCCGAGTGGCGTATTCCAGGCAGGTTCTTCGGGACGTGCGTTTTGCCACACGAGGCAATCCAACGGGTGCTCCTTGCCGGGCCGGCTGGGGTCTCCCCCGCGTTCGGCGAAGACGGACACCATGTCGTCTTCCCTTAACCCTGCAATTGAACCGAAGTGTTCGTCATTCCTGACTCGGAAGTACAGATCGTCATCGACGGCGTACACGTCTCCCGACTCCTGCAATTGCATCACCTTGCTAGCAACCGACGGGATCGACTCCACCGCACCGATGTAGTGGTCGGGGGGCAGGACATTGAGACCGGCCATGTCTTCGCGGAACAGTGCTGTCTCGCGATCGGCAATTGCCCTCCAGTTTTCACCGGTGGCTACCGCTCGCTCGAGAAGAGGGTCATCGATGTCAGTCACGTTTTGGACGTAACGGACCTGATGTCCTGCGTCTCGCCAGGCGCGATTGATCATGTCGAAAGCGACGTAGGTGTTCGCATGCCCGATGTGTGTGGCGTCGTACGGAGTAATCCCGCACACGTACATTGTTGCGGTTGGTGCTGGCGCCGTCGGACGAACGACCCCCGTCGAGGTATCGAACAGCGCGAGTGATATTCCCTTCCCGCGCAGAGCGCGCGGCATGGGCGCCGACCATGACTCCACGTGGCGATTCTAGCGAGGCGTGCGTGCCGCGACGGTGCGCGCTCAGAAGACGGGCCACGGAATCGCCGGCCACTCTTCATTCGGGAACGGGTAGCGACCTGTTTCAATCAATGCCCGCACACGAGACCTCAGTGCCGCCAGCTCGAGTGCGTTCACGAATGCGGCGAGTTCGACAACCGAGGCCGCAGCCTCCGCGTTTGGACTGGCGCCCTCCAAGATCGCAACCAGCTGGTCCAGCCTGGTCAGGTCGGCGTCGTGGATCGGCTCCCCCGCCCATCCCCACAGAACCGTCCGCAGTTTCGGTTCGCTCGCCAGGGATACGCCGTGATCGATAGCCCACACGCCTCCCGCGTCATCGGTGATGACATGTCCACCTTTGCGATCCCCGTTGTTGATGACAGCGTCGAGTAGTGCCATGTGTCGTAAACGTTCATCCTCCGCGTGCACCAAGGCAACCGGCCGCCCGGACCCATCTTCGGCATTCAGGACGTGGTGCCAGCCCGGCGGGATGCGATCGGTCGGCACGACGTCGACGAGGCGCTGCGTGGGATCCTCGGTTACCCACAGTTGACACATTCCCGGACCCGCTGGTCCATCCTCGCGCCAGATGGTCGGTGGGACCAAGTCATACCCCAGCATGCGGTCGAGAAGGTGTGCGGCGACCTCTCTGCCACTCAAGGTGCCGTCGGGGAAGTCCCAAAGCGGCCGTTCCCCCTGCTGCGGTTTGTACACGCACTTCAGGGAGTCGCCGAGACTGCACCTCCACGTTGTGTTGCTTGCGGAGACGAGTTGCCCATCCACTTCGAGGTCATCGTGTGCAAGACGTTCACGAATCTCGCGTGCCCAGGCGTCGTCAATAGTCTCGCCGGGAATGCCGGTGCTCACGATCGCCGTTTATATCCGTTGGCTCTCGGACACATGTGTCCCTGCGGATCAAGAGGCTGCTGACAGAAGGGGCACGCTGGACGACCACTCGACACGATGACCCGAGTCCGCTCGGCAAAGGCTCGCGCATACGGAGCAGACATCCATACGCGAACGGTGTCTGGGCCCTCGGAATCATCGTCGGCCAACTCCGGTGGCTCGAAGCCTTCGACGTCCGAGACGGCATGGGCTTCGATGATGACGAGATTGTTCGCCTCGTCCCACCCCAGGGCCATCGCACCAACACGAAACTCCTCTTCAAGCGGCAGATCCAACGGCGCGTTATCCGACAGCTCCACCGGGGCCTTCTCGGGAACGACTTCTTCGGGCGCGCGTGAACCTCTGACCTCGTCGAGCAGTTGATCTATCCGGTCCGACAACGCGTCCGCCTGTTGCTTCTCGAAGGCCACGGAGACGATCTCATCCCCGGATTTCGCCTGCAGGTAGAAAGTCCGCTCCCCCGGCATTCCCACCGTGCCGACCACGAAACGCTCGGGCAGCCGGAATTCCCATATTCGCCTAGCCACGACCGGCTCCCCCACCGACCGGCGCGTCGGTCGAGACTTCTGCGTCTTTGCTCGCCAGAAACGCCACGTCGGATCCGGTGTCATTGATCCGCACAACGAAGGGGCGCGCCTCCGTGTATCGCACGATCGACACCGAGCACGGATCGACGCTTAACCGCTGGAAGGCATCGAGGTGCATACCGAGCGCATCCGCGAGCACCGCCTTGATGACGTCACCGTGGCTGATGACCGCAAGGACGTCGGCGTCACTCGACTGCTGATTCCATTCGCGGATCGCCGCCACCGCGCGCATGCTCATGGCCATGAGGGATTCCCCGTCGGGAAAGGTGACTGCGCTTGGGTGACTTTGCACTTGCTTCCACAATGATTCCTTAGCCAGCGTTGCCAGCGACTGTCCGGTCCACGTCCCGTAGTCGCACTCGATAAACCGCTCGTCGACGACCACCTCGCTGGCGTTCTGTCCTTGCTGCGCGTGGATATGTGCAGCCGTCTCGCGGGTGCGCTCGAGGGGGGATGTCACGATGGTGGCGAAGGGCACCGTGGAGAGCCGAGTGGCCAAGGTCGTGGCCTGGCTCCGGCCTACCTCGTCCAGGGTGACGCCCGGGCTCCTGCCGGCGAGGATCCCTCGCTCATTGGCTGCGGTTCGACCATGGCGAACTAAGACGATGGTGGGCACAACATCAGCCTATGAGGCATTCACTTCTTCGGCACGCACACATCCAGTGGCCCATGTGACACCTAGATCGCGCTGATTGTTCCCGTCGCCAGCAGCGCCAGCAGAACGCCGCCCAACACGACCCGGTAGATGACGAAGGGAAGGAAGGAGCGCGTTGAGACCCAACGGATCAGCCACGCGATGACGAGATATCCGATGCTCAACGCGATGATCGTGGCAAGGATGGTCTGACCCCATTGCACGTTGACATCAGAGCCGATCTTCGTCGCCTCGTACAGACCAGATGCGAGGACCGCGGGAATAGCCAGCAAGAACGCATAGCGCGTCGCAGCAGATCGTGAATATCCCATGGCCAAGCCCACCGAGATCGTGGCACCCGAACGTGACACCCCCGGGATCAGCGCCAGGGCCTGACCGAACCCGAACAGCAATCCGTCCTTTGCATTGAGGGCCTCGAGTGCCTTGGTTTTGGCGCCCCAGCGGTCGACGAGACCGAGCACGATGCCGAAGACGATCAATACCGTTGCCACGAGCCACAGATTGCGGGCGGCAGTCTCGATAACGGGCGCGAAAGTGAATCCGAGGATGGCTATCGGCAGCGTTCCGATAATCACGTACCAGCCCATCCGTGCATCGATACTCCCCCGCACCTCGGGTCGCCGAAGGCTCACGAACCACGTCGACGCGATGCGCGCCAGGTCACGACGGAAATAGACCAACACCGCGATCTCAGTGCCGATTTGGGTGACGGCGGTGAAGGCGGCTCCCGGATCACCCCAGCCGAACAGCCGAGAGACGATGAGAACGTGGGCGGAGGACGATATCGGCAGAAACTCTGTGAGCCCCTGAACGATCCCAAGGATGACTGCTTCGAGCCACCCCATGGGCTCTTCCATCAATCAGCCAGCCCCGACGCTTCTAACGCCTTCGACATCATCCGTAGCGTACCGACGCGCTCATCGATGGTTCCCGCGAAGGAACTGATGCTGAGCGTTGTCACACCCGCCTCAGCGTATGCGTGAACTCGTTCACCGATTCGTTCGGGCGGTCCCAACAGAGATGTCTTATCCAAGAATTCGAACGGCACCGCCGCGGCCGCCCCGGCGTAATCCTTGTTCATGTATCTGTCCTGGACGTCGATCGCCGCTTGTTCGTATCCCATGCGACTCATTAACTGGTTGTAGAAGTTCTTGTCTCGCGAGCCCATGCCACCGACGTACAGCGCCGCGTACGGGCGCACCAACTCCGCGCACGCTTCGACATCGGTTCCTGGAACAACGGGCACGGTGGGGACGACATCGAATCCCTCCATCGTCTTGTCGACCGTCGCTCGACCAGCCACGATCGGCTCCATGAGCCCGGCCGCGTCCTCGGGGCTGAAAAAGATCGCGAGCCATCCGTCGGCGATTTCGCCGCACAGCTTGAGATTCTTCGGCCCGATCGCCGCCAGGTAGATCGGCAAGGATTCACGGACGGGGTGAACGGTCAGCCTCAGTGACTTTCCCGGACCGTTGGGCAACGGCAACTGCCAGAAGTCGCCGTCGTAGGACACTCGCTCACGACGAAGGGCCATGCGCACGATGTCGACGTACTCCCGTGTCCGCGCGAGAGGCTTGTCGAATCGCACTCCGTGCCAACCCTCAGACACCTGCGGCCCGGACACACCGAGGCCGAGACGAAACCGCCCCCCGGACAGCGTGTCCAATGTTGCCGCGGTCATCGCGCAATTTGCCGGTGTTCGACCGGGAATCTGGAAGATGGCCGATCCGACGTCGATAGTCGTCGTTTGAGCAGCGATCCAACTGAGCACCGTGGCGGCATCGGAGCCGTAAGCCTCGGCCGCCCACGCGACCGCGTAGCCCAGACGGTCAGCTTCGCGTGCCACTTCGAGATTGTCTGCGTCGTTACCGGCACCCCAGTAACCCAGGTTCACTCCCAATTTCATAGCGCCACCCTAGGGCCAAACACGCTTTCGCGGCCCCTTGACCAATAGCGTGCGGCTATGCAGCAACGACCGCTCGGCAGATCCGGGCTCTGGGTGGGACGCATCGGCCTCGGCACCATGACGTGGGGCCGCCAAACGGACGAGTTTGAAGCGCGCGATCAGTTGGCTGCCTTCCTGGATATTGGCGGCACGTTGATCGACACCGCCGACAGTTACGCCAAAGGCGTTAGCGAGGAAATGCTCGGCTTGCTCATTCAGGAATTCGATTGTCGGGCCGACATAGCGCTCGCAACAAAGGCGGTGCAACGCCCTGACACCGAGCGTCGGCTGGATGCGAGCAGAGGTCACCTGGTGAGCGCCCTGGATGCGTCCTTGAAGCGTTTGGACGTCGACCACGTTGATCTGTGGCAACTGCACCGCTGGGACTCCTGGACACCGATCGAAGAGACACTGTCCGCCGTCGATCACGCACTGCAATCGGGAAAGGCCCGCTACGTAGGAATCTCCAACTACAGCGGGTGGCAAACAGCTCGTGCATGCACGCTGCAGGACTCACGCGGCGTAGCCCCATTTGTCACTACGCAGATGGAGTACTCCTTGCTCGAGCGGGGAATCGAGCGAGAGATCGTCCCCGCGGCCCCGTCGCTTGGGATCGGCATTTTGCCGTGGTCTCCGCTCGGCCGAGGTGTTTTGACAGGCAAGTACCGGCACTCCATCCCCATCGACTCTCGCGGCGGGAATCCAGAAACCAGCGGGTTCGTGAACGTCTACAACAACGATCGCTCCCATCGCATCGTGGACGCGGTCTGTACTGCCGCCGAAGGCCTCGATGCTGCACCGGGTGAGGTTGCCCTCGCATGGCTGCGCGATCGCCCCGGCGTTGTCGCCCCCATTGTGGGTGCGCGCACCACGCAACAGTTGATCTCCGCCCTCGGCAGTGAGGAACTCGAATTGCCGAGTGAGATTGTCACCGCCCTCGATGACATTTCCGAGCCGGATGCGGGGTATCCCGAGGCTGGTTGGGCGCAACGCCGGTAAACGCGCGCTTCTCGGCGTAGGCTCGCAGCGTGTCTCAGCGCCACAGCACCTGGGAGTTCCGCGAGGTGAGCGTCTCGCGCGATACCCCACGGGAGGAGGCGCGGCAGATTCTCACGTCCACCGCAGAAACCGGCCGATGGGAGCTGGATCGGACACGAATATTTCGGGACGGCAGACGTCACTACCGTCTCCGCCGCCGCATCTACCGGGTCATGCGCACCGCGTGACGGAGGTCAGCAGGACATCAAGAATCGGTACAGGGTGCGCACGCCGAACGTGAGTCCATCGATCGGCACGCGCTCGTCAACACCGTGAAATAGCCGCCAGTAATCGAGGTTCTCGGGCATTCGTAGCGGCGAGAAGCCGTAGCAATCAATGCCGAGGCTGGACAGAGCCTTCGCGTCGGTCCCCCCACTGATCATGTACGGAACAGCGCGCGCAGCCGGATCCTCCTGACGAAGAACGCTAGCCATGAGTTCGAACGTGGTGGTCTCGAATGATGTCTCAACTGCGACGTCGTCATTCAGGCTCTCGATGTCGATGTGCTCGCCCACCAGTGACCGGATGGTCTCGTCGAACTCAGCTTCATATCCGGGCAGGAATCGCCCGTCTACCTGCGCCAGCGCTTCGGTCGGGATCACGTTGACCTTGTAGCCCGCTTCGAGCATCGAGGGGTTCGCGGTGTTTTGCAGGGTTGCGCCAACCAACATGCCCAGCGTCCCGAGCTTGGCCAAGATCGCCTCCGTGTCGTCCTCTTGGAGTTCCAGCCCGTAGGCCTGTGACAGGTCCGCGAGGAATCGATCCACCGTCTTGGTTCGACGTATTGGCCATCGGTGGCGACCAATACGTACGATCGCGTGCGCAAGCTCGGTCACCGCGTTGTCAGAGTGGATCATGGAGCCATGTCCGGCGCGCATGGATGCCCTGAGCCGCAACCACTTAATGCCCTTTTCCGCTGTCTGTATCGGGTACAGCCGTAGATCGTCAGCGATGGAAAGTGAGAAACCACCCACCTCACCGATGGCCTCAGACGCTCCGGCGAAGAGGTCGGGTCGATTGTCGACGAACCACCGAGATCCGTGCACCATGCCGGCTTCCTCGTCGGGAAAGAACACCACGATGACGTCACGCCGAGGCCTCTCCCCGGTCCGCCCCCAGTGGCGCACAACGGCCATGATCATCGCGTCCATGTTCTTCATGTCAACGGCGCCTCGGCCCCAAATGAAGCCGTCGTCGACTTCCGCCGCGAAGGGTGGGCGCGTCCAGTCACTGGCTACCGCCGGCACAACATCCAAGTGCCCGTGCACCACCAAGGCTGGGGCGCTGGAATCGACGCCTGGTATTCGTAAGGCAACTCCCCGGCGTCGATCATTGCTGGTGACGATGACTTCCGGATGCCACCCCGCTTCGCGAAGTCGCTCCGCGCAGTACTCCGCGGCCTCTGCCTCGCCCACTGTCCGAGGATCTGGACCCCAATTGCTCGTATCGATGCGAATCAGATCGCGCGTAATGGCGACCGCATCGCTTTCCATTTCAGATGAGAAGGAATCACTTGGCGCCGTGGACACGCTTCCATCCTGCCGCGTCGACGGTCGTGGGCGCAGGGATATGCTGTGCCCCGCTTGTTTCCTTCGTCCGGGTGGCGGAATTGGCAGACGCGCTAGCTTGAGGTGCTAGTGCCCTTTACGGGGCATGGGGGTTCAAGTCCCCCCTCGGACACGGTGGCTGGACCCGGGGTCAATCCCCGGGTCCAGCCACCGTCGGCGTAGTTTTACAAGTTCCCATCACAGGCGTAGCCATTTTAAATATGAGGCCCGCACCCAATCGGGGTTAGCGTGATTGGGCCGCGCTGGAAACAGTAAAAAATCATCAATCGGTCAATGCGCTCGTTAGTCGTCGTCGCCTCATCTGCCGCACCCGCCGTCAACCCCATCTGGGCCGACTAACCCCAACAGCCAAGCCAGCACACACCAAAGCGAGGAAGCATGCTGGGAGAGCGAGGAAGTGCATCTCGCCTCTGACAAAGCAGTTGGGTTTGAGGTCAATCTCCGGGTCGCGATGTAAATGGAGGTCTGTCTATTGAACGGTTGCGTCTCAAGCAGTGGTCTATCGAATGGCGGGGGCGGGGACGCGCCCAACGACCTGTAGCTCGTTGCCCTCGTATCGCACGACGATCCCCTCGCCCGATGTCGGTGCGATCCCTGTCAGATCATTTATGTTCACTTGGTGACTCGTAACAACAACCACACCGGTGCGGCCCGACTGACGGGCAATCGTCCTCAACGCTAAATCCGCGCGGCGTTTGGTGATCTGTGCCGGAGTTGTGTACGTAGACCCGAACCGCTTCATTGTGTGGACCGGGCCTAGTCGCATCAACTCGGCGGTTTCCCTCGACCGACACCACGGGCTACTCAAGACCCGACGGACCCTGACTCCGCGTCTACGAAGCTCCGCACCCATGTCGCGAGCCTGGAGGCGTCCGGCGTTAGACAGATTTCGTTGAGTCGAGCAGGCGGCGATATCAAAGTTTGACGGATCCCCACTCCCTGGAGCCAGGGCGTGACGATACAAAATCACCATCCCTGTGCCGTCTCTCAACTCCTCCCACACCTGTTCGCTGGCCACAACGGGTGACGACAGTCCACAAAGAACCACGGTGATGACGACCGTTACCAACCCAAACCAAGTCCGCCGGGTGCCCATCCATGACCTGTCAGTACAGAAACGCCTCATGGATAACCCTTCGCAGCGCCACACCGACACCGGTCATGACGGCCTTCCGCTCCCTAGACACGGCCATACTCTAAGACGAGACCTCACTCAACACTTCGTAATGCCCCGTTGGCGTTGAGTACCTGAAGGGGTTGGGCGGTAGCCCCCACGTTATGAAGGAATCGCCTCTGGAGGTACTGCGTCGACGTTTCGCGGCTTGCGTTGGGCATCATCGTTTCGTCGAAAGTCACGTGGGACACGTCTGCGTTCAGCAGGTTCGCGCCGGTGAGGTTCGCGCCTGCCAGGTGTGCCCCGCGCGCGTTTCGCATTGGTCGGGTTCGCGTCTTTCAGGTTGGCTCGTTTCTTTGCTGGTTTTTGCTGGGTGTTGGTGGGTGGTGCGGGTGGGTGGTTTGTTAGATTCCTGCTCCGGTTCCTTGGTGGAGGGTGTTGTCGTGAATTTCCGGCGTTCATTGTTTGCTGTTGTCCT
>TARA_B100001093_G_scaffold123736_1_pt1 | contig 14811 bp, 14 predicted proteins | sample TARA_B100001093 | Tara Oceans TARA_B100001093 (sample SAMEA2623116) | marine metagenome | biome: marine biome (ENVO:00000447); feature: surface water layer (ENVO:00002042); material: "saline water (ENVO:00002010), including plankton (ENVO:xxxxxxxx)" | depth 5 m
TTATTTTTTTATTTTAGAACCATATAATTCTAGTTTGTGATCAACTAGTTTATAACCTAATTTTTGAGCAACTTTATTTTGTAAAATTTCTATATCTTTATCTACAAATTCAATAATTTTCCCGCTATTGATATCTATTAAATGGTCATGATGTTCATCTGGTGCTTGTTCATATCGAGCTTTGCCTCCTTTAAAATCATGTTTTGCGACTATTCCCGACTCTTCAAATAATTTCACAGTTCTGTAGACAGTGGCAATACTTATTTTTTTTTCAATCTTGTTTACTCGTTTGTGCAGTTCATCTACATCAGGATGATCGGTTGCGTTTGACATAATCTCAGCAATTATTCTTCTTTGATCAGTTAACCTAACACCTTTTATTTTACATTTTTCTTCAATATTATTCATATAAACAACAGTAACTTAACTTAAATATAGTGGTTTAATCAATTTATATTCCAATAAATTATTTTCTATTAATATGTCAACATTTTTAAGGTCAAATTCAGCAATACTGACTTTTTTTTTATCAATATTATTAAAAATTTCATCATTTTTTATTTTTTCTGGAACAACTATCAGCGAATTATTTGTTTTTAAAAAGTTAGGTTCTAATTTCTTAGGTGAAGTAAAATTGTAATTTTTAACAACATTCACCTCAGAAAAATAATAAAAATTATTTGCTTTTATTATTGAAATAATAGTTTCTTTTTTTTTAAAATGTGAAGCAGCATTTAAAACAAAATCATTATAACTATAAATATTTATTTTTTTTACTATCTGAATGCCTTTAGTAACAGCCAGTGCAATTCTAATTCCTGAAAAACTACCAGGCCCAGAATTAACTATAATTGAAAACTTTTGATCTATCTTTACGCCATGTTCTTTAATAAAATCTAAAACTATTAATGATAAGCCTTCATACTTAGTAATATTAGTTTGTAATTTTTTTAAAAAAAACTTATTATCAATTTTTAACGCAATAGTATCATTTTTACCTGTGCAATTAATTATTAAACAATCTTTAATCATTTTTTTATTATTTTTGGTTGCGCCTAGCCAATCATTATCAGCAGTTAATAGTATAGAGGATAAAGGCATTGTTGTCCTTATGTATCATCGTTTTGAAGAAAATAAATATCCCTCCACAAATATAAAAATAGCTAATTTTATTGAACACTTAAATTTAATAAAGGAAAAAAAATTTAAATTTATAAATCCAAATAATTTTGAGAATAGTCTTATCAATGAAAAAAAAGAGAAAAAAATTTTATTAACTATAGATGATGGTTTTCAATCATTTTATGACCAAGCTTGGCCGATACTAAAAAAAGAAAAAATCCCTTTTATATTATTTGTAAATACAAGGGAGGTTGGGACTAATGGATACATGGACTGGAAACAAATTAAAGAAATTGCTAAAGAAAAATTTGTTCATATAGGAAATCATAGTTATTCACACGAATACTTGGTTGATATTACAAATAATGAAATTAAAAATGATATAATAAGAGCTATAAATGATTTTAAAGATAATCTAGGATACAATTCAAATTTCTTTTCATATCCATTTGGTGAATACAGTAATAACTTTAAAACTATTGTTAAAAATTTAGGTTTTAAATATGCGTTCGGTCAACACTCAGGGGTAGTAGATGAAACTAAGGATTTTTATGAGTTGCCTAGATTTCCAATTAATGAGGCCTATGGAGAATTAAAAAGATTTGAAACAATACTTAAAACTATTCCACTTAAGTTTAAATCAATAATACCTGAGGAAAAGTATATTCAAGAATCAAATAATCCACCAGAAATTATTGTGGAATTTTTTGAAAATTCTAAAAATATTAAATTATTAAACTGTTATTCAAATGAGATGAACTCATGGAGAAAATCTGAACTTAAGTTTTTAAGTAACAACAAAATAAAGATTAAACTAATTGGCAAGTTTACTACTGAAAGGGGAAGGGTGAATTGTTCTCTTAGAGAAAACGATGGTTCTTGGAGATGGCTGGGAATGCAGTTTGTAATAGCTAATATTAAAAATTAAAGCTTTAGCTCTTTCTTTTCTTTTAGGTCGTCTATTGTTACTGTTTCAAATTCATCTAAATCATTTTGCTCGATAATTTGACGTAATACTTTAGTATATTCTTTTCCAGTTTGAGCATAATTATCGAGTTCATCGATGAGTTCTTTGCCTACCAACGGTTTATTTAGCTTTCGTAATTCAAATCTCTTTTTACGAAAATCTTTATAACCATTGTGAGTATTTAAGTTGGTAATATATGCTTTAACTGAAGCACGTAATAAAGGAAATTTAAGTATTTTATGATTAGCATTACCAGACTTTTCGAGAGGTTCGATGCCGTCTCCTTTCCATGTCCACTGCCCAAATATAGCGTTTCCCTCTAAGGCAAATCTAGAAGTTCCCCAACCACTTTCTTTTGCAGCCTGAGCTAAGGCGATAGATATCGGAATAACATCCATTTTTTCTAATAATTCATTAATATTTTTTTTTGATACTTTGTAGTCTCTGTATTTTTTGTTTATCCACTTTTGATTTTCTGAATTATTATTTTTCTTTAATATTTTTAATAGATATTTCTTATCTTTTTTAATTTTTTCATTCTCAGCAACAATTAATGGTAAAAGAATTTTTAAAAATGTTTCTTTTTTCTTTTTTGTGCTCCTAATTGACTCTAAGTCTTTTGGCAATCTTGTGAAATAAATTGGTTTTACAAGCTTTGTGTCTCTAACGGAGTCTAAATCATAGTCTAAATCTTCAAATAAATTCAACACTGTTAATGTATTAAGATTGTAGTCATTTTCCGGATCGTAAGGAGCTTTTTTTTCTTCAGGTTTTTTAACTACTTTTTTAGTTTCTTCCTTCTTTATTTTCTTTGTGGCACTAGTTTTTTCTTTAGTGTTTTTATCAGATTTTATTTCTAAAGATATTTTTACAGAGTCTAAATTAGAAATATATCCTTTTATGTAGAAACCACTAAAAACAAACATTAGCAAAAATGATGCATATACACCTCTTAAAATAAATTTATTAACTAATTTCTCATTTACCTTAAAATGATAAACTTTATTTAATCCATCAACTATGATTTTTGTAAGTGTTTTAAAAAAGTTAGAAATACTTGATATTACGAAAATAAAATAATTATTAATAAAATCAAATACTTTTTTTACACCTTTGTTTATGCTGATATTTATAGCTAATTTTTCTTTTAAGGAATTTTGTAATAATTTAATATTTTTACTTATATTTATGTTGATTTCAAATTTTTCTTTAAAAGAATTGTAGAGAGGTTTAAAAAACTCATTGATAATTTTGTGAGATAAATATCCTCTTCTTGATGGTATAGGTACTTTGTTTCTTAAAAGCTCTAGCTCTATTTCGTAAGTAGTAAGTCTTTGATTTACATCTAAAACTTTCTCAATTTTATAAATTCTTGCTAATTCGATTATTTTTTGCCTGTAGCTGATTACTTTTTTCATACTAAATCGCCTCTACCGATTTTACTTCTTCAACATAATGACACAGTAAATTTTGTACGCCCTGCTTTAAAGTCATAAGAGAACTTGGACACCCTGAACAACTTCCTTGCAGTTCCACATGAACAACACCATCCTTGAAAGATTTAAATTTGATGTCACCACCATCTTTAGCTACTGCTGGTCTAATTTTTGTATCTAAAACCTTTATTATTCTCTCTTCAATATCGTTATCACCTAACTCTTTTTCTTTTGTAGTAGTTTCTTTAATAAGGATAGGCTTATCATTTGTTTGAAAATAATCATTAATATGTGAAATAACTGTGGGTTTTAATACATCCCAAGAAATCTCTTTTGTTTTTTTTACAGATAAAAAATTGTCAGAAAGGAGGATCAATTCTACTCCTTTTAAGTTTAGTAGATTTTTTACGAATTCATTTTTAATTTTACCTAAATCTTTTTTTTGAAATTCTTCTGTTCCAGCTTCAGAAATAGTTTTCTCCGATAAAAACTTTAGAGAATTAGGATTTGGGGTTTGTTCTGTTATAATCATGTGTGTTTATATCATTTTTACTCAAAAAAATCCTACGACATTTTTAATCTCTTTCAGGTTGCGTTCGGCTATAACTCTTGCTTTTTCAGTGCCTTCTTTTAGGGTTTTTTCTAAAAAACTTTTATCTTTTAATAACTTGTTAATTTCTTTTCCAACAGGACAAATTACTTCAATTAATACTTCTGATAATTTATTTTTTAAATAAGAGTATTCTTTACCTCTAACATCATTAAGAGCTTGATCTAATGACTTGTCAGATAAGCTCGCATATATTGTAATCAGATTTAAAGCTTCAGGTTTTTCCGCTAAAGATTTTGGATTGTCCGGTATAGTAAATGAGTCCGATTTTGCTTTTTTAATCTTTTTAATAATTTCATCAGCTGAATCTTTTAAATCAATTCTTGAGTAATTTGACTCGTCTGACTTACTCATTTTTTTGGTCCCATCTCTTAAGCTCATAACTCTTGAAATATTTTCCTGTATTAAAGGTTCTGGTATAGGGAACACTTCATTTTTAAAATCACTATTAAATTTTTGAGCAATATCTCTACATAATTCTAAGTGTTGTTTTTGGTCGGCCCCGACAGGGACATGTGTTGATTTGTATAACAAAATATCTGCTGCCATTAAATTTGGATAAATATAAAGTCCAACACTTGCTTTCTCTTTGTCTTTTCCCACCTTATCTTTAAATTGAGTCATTCTATTAAGCCAGCCAACACGAGAGACACAATTAAAAATCCAACCGAGTTCAGCATGGCCACTTACAGATGATTGATTAAAAATAATACTTTTATTATGGTCAAGCCCAGTAGCTATAAAGCCAGCTACAGTTTCTAAAATATTATTTTTTAGATCTTTCGGGTCTTGAAAAACTGTTATTGCATGTAAATCTACTACGCAGTAAATACATTTTGTCTGACTTTGCAGTTTTACAAAGTTTTTTAAAGCTCCAAGATAATTTCCTAGATGTAAATTACCAGTAGGTTGTACACCGGAAAAAACTAATTTTTTTTTACTCATTTTTTATTTGTTACAAAATTTTTAATTTTAAACACTCCTAACAAACGTGCGCATAGCAAATATGCTGCTGCTGCTAAAAATACTATTATTATAAGATAAATTGATTTGTAATAATTATTATAAATAAGCTTATCCTCAAAAAAATTTATAGAACAATAAAGCATTAAAGTCATAATTACTAAGGAAATGAATACTTTTAGTAAATTAACAAAGAAAGTTGATTCAAAACTAAAATATTTAAATTTAATTAATAAAATCGAATAAATCGAAACTCCAATCCATGTAGATATAGATGTAGCAATTGGAATAATAACAAAACCCACTTCTTTAAAATAAATTAAAGATATTAAAATATTTAAAAAAACAATAAATGTTGAAATATAAAATGGAACCTTTGTATTATCTCTAGCAAATAAGAAGTTTGAAAGAACTTTGATTAAAGCAAATGCTGGTACACCATAGCCAAAATATTTTAGAGCCTCTGCAGTTAAAATAACATTTTCTTCACTAAATGAACCATAGCCAAAAAGAGCACTAACTATTTCTTCTGACGCAATAATTAATCCAAAACATGCAGGAAGAGAGAAAAGCAAACAAAGCTCTAATGATTTGTTTTGAATATTCATGGCGTTTTTAAAATTTTTAATTTTTATATTTTTTGATAATTCAGGAAGAACAACAGTTCCTACTGCGATTCCTGCAATAGCTAAGTTAATTTGATAAATTCTGTCAGCATAATACAAATAAGAAACAGCTCCAGCTTCAAAAGAAGCGATAATAGTTCCTATTAAAATATTAATTTGTGTAACGCCTGAAGAAAAAATACTAGGTAGTAATTTTTTAAAAAAAAATTTTACCTTTCCGCTAATCTTAATTTTAAAATTTATAGAAGGCTTATAATAATGTTTTGTACAAAATACTAAAAATATTAATTGGAACAAGCCAGCTAGGGAAACTGCATAAGAGAGGTTTACTTCAAAATTTAAATTCAAAAAATTAGAAATCACTAGACTAAAAATTAAAAAAATATTTAATATAATCGGAGCGGCTGCTGCTGCTGCAAATTTATTATTTGTATTTAGTATTCCTGAAAAAAAAGAAGATAAACTTACGAAGAATAAAAAAGGAAATGTTATTCTAGTAAGAGCGACTGCTAGATCAAATTTTATAGTTTCTTCAACAAAACCTGGGGCCACAAGGTAAACAATGGTTGGTGTAAAAATTTCTACCAATAAAACAATGCCCAATAAAACTATTACTAATAAATTCAGAACATCATCTGCAAATTTTTTTCCTTCATTTTTATTATTTAATTTTGCTTGAGCGTAACTTGGTATAAAGGCTGCATTAAAAACACCTTCTGCAAAAAGTCTTCGAAAAGTATTTGGAAGTCGAAACGCTACAAAAAAGGCATCTGCGTAAATTGATGCCCCTAAAAAGACTGCTATTAAAATATCCCTTAAGTAACCTAAAAGTCGGCTCAATAAAGTATAGAAACTAAAAACTGAAGCAGAGGATAATAAGTTCATATGTTTTTTATTAAAAAAAAAATCAAATTAATGATGATTTTGTCTATTTTATATTACATACTCAATTTTAATGAGAAAAAAATCTAAAATTGACCATTACACTGACAAAGAAGCATTAGACTTTCATACACAGGGAAAGTCTGGCAAAATTGAGATAAATTCCTCAAAACCTTTAACAACAAAAAGGGACTTATCCTTAGCTTATTCACCTGGTGTAGCTGTTCCAGTCAAAGAAATCGCAAAAAATCCAGATGCTGCATATGACTATACTAGCAAAGGAAACTTGGTTGCTGTAATTAGTAATGGATCTGCAATTTTGGGACTTGGAAACTTGGGTGCGTTGGCATCAAAGCCTGTAATGGAAGGTAAGTCAGTACTATTTAAAAGATTTGCAGATATAGACTCGATTGATATTGAGGTTAATAGTTCTGATGCTAGTGAAATTATCAACACTATAAAAAATATTGGTAATACTTTTGGCGGTATTAATTTGGAAGATATTGCTGCGCCAGATTGCTTTATTATTGAACAAAAACTTAAAGAATTACTGGATATCCCTGTTTTCCATGATGACCAGCATGGTACTGCAATCATAACAACTGCAGCACTAATAAATGCTTTGGACATTTCTAAAAAAAAAATTAATGAAGTTAAAGTTGTTATAAATGGAGCAGGTGCCTCTGCTATTGCTTGTACAAATTTATTTAAACTTTCTGGCATAAAAAATGAAAATGTAATTATGTGCGACAGACTGGGAGTTATATACAAAGGTAGAGAGAAAATTGATCAATTTAAATCTGCTCATGCTGCTGAAACTAAATTGAGAACTCTTGCTGAAGCAATGGAGAATGCCGATGTCTTTTTGGGACTGTCTGCCAAAGATGTTGTCACAAAAGATATGATTAAATCAATGAATAAAAATCCTATTGTCTTTGTGTGTGCCAATCCTGATCCAGAAATTAAACCAGAATTAATAGAAGAAGTAAGATCGGATGCTATTGTTGCAACAGGTAGATCTGATTACCCGAATCAAGTAAATAACCTTATTGGATTTCCTTATATTTTTAGAGGCGCGCTTGACGTTAGGGCTAAAGAAATTAATGAAGAAATGAAAGTTGCAGCGGCAAAAGCAATAGCACAATTAGCAAGGGAAGAAGTTCCTGATGAAGTTATTGCGGCTTACGGTGGTGAACGCCCAAGGTATGGCAAAGAATACATAATACCATCAACGTTTGATCCGAGATTAATAAGTGTGATACCAGCGGCTGTTGCAGAGGCAGCTATGAAATCTGGTGCGGCTAGAAAAAAGATTAACGATTTAGAAAAATATAAAGAAGAATTATCTAGAAGACTCGATCCTTCGATGAATATTATGCAAAATATAAATGCTCAGATTAAAAAATCTCAAAAAAAGGTTGTGTTTGCCGAAGGAGAAGATCTTAATATTTTAAAAGCTGCTGTGGCTTTTAAAAATAGTAAATTAGGTACACCTATTTTAATTGGAAAGGAAGAAAGAGTAAAAGAACAACTAAAAAATATAGGTTTGGATGAAAATTTTAATATTGAGATTGTGAGTTCAAAAGATACTGAGAAGAGAGAAAAATATACAAAACATCTGTATAAAAAACTTCAAAGAAGCGGGATGCTGGAGAGAGAGTGCGATTATTTAATTAGAAATGACAGAGTAACGTGGGGATCTTGTATGGTAGCGTGTGGTGATGCTGATGCTATGGTTACAGGTGGAACAAGGCACCATGCTGCTACCATAGAAAAATTAAATAAAGTCGTAGATTCGAGACCTGGAGAAATAATATTCGGTTTAACGATGTTAGTTTCAAAAGGTAGGACGGTTTTTGTTTCTGATACAAATGTTCACGATAATCCAACAGCTGAACAGCTAGTTGAGATAGCGATTTCAAGCACTAGAGTGGCGAGATTATTTGGATTTGATCCTAAAGTTGCTTTTCTCTCTCATTCAACTTTTGGTAAGCCTGCAACAGTTAGAACCAAACATGTCAGGGAAGCTATAGAATTGATGAAAACTAAAAAAGTAGATTTTGATTTTGACGGAGAAATGCAGCCAGATGTTGCTTTAAATCCTGCATACAAAGAAACATACCCTTTCTCAAAAATTGTTGGTAATGCAAATATTTTAATTATGCCGGCATTGCATAGTGCTTCTATTTCTGTAAAAATCATGAAAACATTTGGAGGTGCTAAATTAATTGGACCTTTATTAATTGGTTTAGGACTCCCAATAGAAATCGCTCCTCTGAGATCTTCTCCTTCTGAAATTTTAAACCTCGCTTCGATCGCGGCTTATTCTTCTGAAGTCATTGATTATAAAAATTAAATTTTATTTCTACTAAGTTCAGTGACTAAATAAATAGTTGGTATTACTTTTTCCACATCATAAATTTTACTCGCTTCGTTAATGACTTCTTTTTTTTCTTCGTCATCTATAGCAATACCAAAAATATAGATATTCTTATTAATAGTCTCCAGAGTATAATTACGGGATTTAATTGATTTATTAAAAATAAGTGCAGTTCGAAGTTGTGAGGTTATCAAAATATCTTTAGCGGTACTTTTGAAATTAGAGTGACCCTTAATTGTTATGGCATTTTTAACAGATCTTACTCCTTTTGTTTCCCAGGCAAATTTTGTTATTTTAATTTTTTCTTCAGGCTCATCTACTTTACCTGTTAGAAATATTCTTCCATCTAAAACTTCAACCTGTATAGATAAAAAATATTTTTTTTCAGTTAACGTTAGTCTCGCTATTAAATTTTTTTGCATTAAAGTGTCATCAATTTGCATCCCTACAGTTCTTGGGTCAAATCCAATACTCACTCCTTTGCCAAAAGTTCCAAAATTATTTCCCACACAACTCGTTAAAATTAAAACTAATAAAGTAAAACTAATTATTTTTTTTTTCATTTTTTATTTTCAAACAAATTTCATAAACTTTTTTTTTAGAAATTTTTTCTTTTTTTGATATTAGTTCTACAACATCTTTTAAACTATATTTATCAAGATATTTATTTGCTTGATTAATAATTTCATTGTCTGCAACATATTTATTATTAGTATAAATTTTTGATATTACAATAGTTAACTCTCCTTTTAAGACAGTTTTAAAGAGCTTTATTGTGCTAACTTTTTCTCTATAGAATGTTTCATGTATTTTACTAATTTCTCTGGCAATAAGTATATCTCTGTTGTGAAAAAACTGTTTAAAAAATTTTAAATAAAAATTAATTTTAATGCCTGGTACAAAAAATACTAATGAGAAGTCTAATTCTTTTAATCTATTTATTGTCTTAATGAGATCATTTTCTGTCTTAGGTAAAAAACCATAAAAAAGAAACCTATCATCAAATCCTGCTGTGGAGACAGCCGCAGTTATCGCTGATGGACCGGGTATAGGGTATATTTGAATACTTTTTTCAATACATGCTTTAATGAGTAGGAGGCCTGGGTCTGAAAGGGTTGGAGTTCCTGCGTCCGAAATCAGAGACAAAATTTTGCCCTCATTTAAATATTCAATAATTTTTTTTAATTCTTTTTGTTCGTTAAATTTATGATAGGAAACCAATTTTTTTTTAATCTTATAATGATTAAGTAGCTTTAAAGATCTCCTTGTATCTTCACACAAAATAATGTCTGATTTTTTTAATACTTCTAAAGATCTCAATGTTATATCATCTAAATTTCCAATAGGGGTAGATACAATGTATAGTCCAGAATTAAATTTGCTCATAAAAAATGATTAAAATAATTATTACATTTTTATCTTATATATTCCTATTATTTAATACGAGCTTAGTTGCAAACGAAAATGATGGAAAACTTAAGGTTGGTTTGCTTGCCCCCTTTTCTGGTGATTACAAAAATTTAGGTGAGTCTTTGTTGTTGTCAACACAACTTGCTCTTGACGAGATAGGAAATGATAATATCGTCATTATTCCTAGAGACAGCGGATCTAATAACGAAGAAAAGTTAAATATAGCAATTCAAGAAATAATTAATAGTGGAGCAAAGGTAGTTATCGGACCTATGCTGTCATCATCTTTCAAGGAAATCAAAAAATATAAAAACACAATTTTTATTTCCTTGTCTAATAAAGTGCCTAATATTTCTAATAATTTAATTAGTATTGGTATTAGTTTGGAATCACAGCTCGAAGCTATTAAAAAATTATTACTAAAAGAAAATAAAAAAAAAACAGTAATTTTATATCCTAAAAATGAATATGAAAAATTTATAGATGAAAAAATTAAATTGATTAAATTGAAAAATTATAAAGTATTTAAGTACAGTTCAGATCCAAGAATTTTAACTGGTGAAATTGAAAAATTAACTAATTATAGCCAAAGAAAGAAAAATTTAGAAATAAGAAAAAATATTTTAAAAAAACAAGATGACGAAAAATCTAAAAGAGAGATTGAGCTCTTGGAGAGGCTTTTTACTTTAGGTTCGGTTAATTTTGATTCTGTTATAATTATTGATTTTGGAAGTAGCCTTAAAAGTGTTTTATCATCTCTGGCTTACACTGATGTTGATGATACAACTGTGCTTATTTCCACAGTTAATCAATGGTTTGACGAAAGTATATTTAGCGAAAATTCATTTAAAAATTTATATTTTCCTTCAGTCGACATGAAGCAATTTAAAAAATATAACGAAAATTATTTTGAATCATACGGAATTAAACCTGATGAAATAACTATTCTAGCCTACGATGCATTGGGTTTAATTTACTATGTATGGAAAAAAAATAATGGAATAAATACAATTAATGATTTTTTTATTAAAGAAAAAATTAAAGGCAAGATTGGAACTTTTGAATTCAAAGACAAAAAAGTGTCACAAAAACTAAAAATATACAAAACTCATAAAAATAAATTTAAAGAATATTAATTTTACGTTTTAATTTTCTAAAAGCTTGAAATCGATGATCCATAAGTATTTTCTTTTTTTTACTCATCTGTCCAAAGGTTTTTGAACTGCCTTCAGGTATAAAAATAGGATCATAACCAAATCCATTTTTGCCTAATAATTTTTCAGAAATTTTCCCTTTTACAGTTCCAGAAATTGTAATTTTTTTTGTTTTTTCGTAGCAAAGAGTCAAGCTGCAGATAAACTTGGCTTTCATATTCTTTACTTTTTTATTTTTATTTTTTTTCTTTGCAAGTTCAATTATTTTATTTCCTGCTTTGATAAAATTTCCATATTTTTTAGCCCATCGGGCTGAATAAATCCCTGGTTTACCATTTAAACAATCTACACAAAGACCCGAGTCATCAGAAATAGTAATCATTTTAGATTTTTTAAAAAAATATTTAGCTTTTAGCTCTGAGTTTGCTTTAAAACTTTTTCCAGTTTCGCTTGGACTTTTAAGGCTAAGGTCAAAGGGAGAAATTTTTTTTATTTTTTTACTTAACAAATAACTAATTTCTTTGATTTTTCCTTTATTATGCGTGCCTATTAAAATTTTTTGAATTTTTTTCATTTCACTCTGGTAATTTATTTTTAAAACCCTATATAGCAGTTATGGAAAAAGAGAACGACAATAAAATTCAAGAAGATACTGATTCTTTAGAAAATAAAGGGTCTGAACCAATTAGTACAACTGATGAAGTCGCTGAAGCATCTGCGGAAGATAAATTAAAAGATGCACAAGATAAACTGCTTAGGGCACTAGCTGAAACAGAAAATCAAAGAAGACGATTTGAAAAAGAAACCAAGGAAGCTTTTGAATACGGAGGGTTTAACCTTGCAAGAGAGACGCTTTCAGTGCTCGACAATTTACAAAGGGCTTATCAGTCTTTAAAAAATGATGAGACGTTAAAAGATAATAAAGATTTAACCAAATTTCTAGACAATGTTAAAATTATAGAAAAAGATTTAGTTACTATTTTTGAAAAAAACAATATTAAAAAAATAAACTGTCTTAAAGAAAAATTTGATCCTAATAATCATCAAGCAATGCTGGAAATAGAGGATGAAGATGCTAGTCCAGGAACAGTACTACAAGAAATTCAGCCTGGTTATTTTTACAAAGATAGACTTCTTAGACCTTCATACGTAGCTATAGCTAAAAAAAAAGACCATAAAACCGAAGAAAAAGAGAAAAAAGAATAAGATTTTAAGACTTGTAGAGAAATAAAAAGCACCCATATAACTTAAACAAAGGAAAAATATAATGAGTAGAGTAATAGGTATAGATCTAGGAACCACAAATTCATGTGTCGCTATCATGGAAGGTTCACAGGCCAAAGTTTTAGAGAACTCCGAAGGAGCAAGGACGACACCGTCTATTGTTGCTTTTTTAGAGAACAATGAAAAATTAGTCGGTCAGTCTGCAAAAAGACAGGCGGTTACCAATGCACAAGATACTATCTTTGCTGCAAAAAGATTAATTGGCAGATCTTTTGATGATAACACGGTTAAAAAAGACATTAATAAAGTTCCATACAACATAGTTAAATCTGAGAAAGGAGAAGCTTGGATTGAAGCAAAAGGGGAAAAATATTCACCAGCTCAAATTTCTGCCTTTGTTTTACAAAAAATGAAAGAAACTGCTGAAAAGTATTTAGGTCAGGCAGTCACTAAAGCAGTTATAACTGTTCCTGCTTATTTTAATGATGCTCAAAGACAAGCTACAAAAGACGCTGGAAAGATTGCCGGTCTTGAAGTTTTAAGAATTATTAATGAACCTACTGCCGCTTCACTGGCTTATGGTTTAGACAAAAAAGGTGGAAAAAAAATTGCTGTATACGATTTAGGTGGTGGTACATTTGACGTGTCTATTTTAGAAATAGGAGATGGTGTATTTGAAGTAAAATCTACAAATGGAGACACCTTTTTAGGTGGCGAAGATTTTGACGATGAAATTGTTACATATTTAATTGACGAATTTAAAAAAGACAACGGTATTGATTTAAGAACCGACAAGCTTGCTTTGCAAAGATTAAAAGAGGCCGCTGAAAAAGCAAAAATTGAGTTATCTTCTGCCACACAAACGGAGATCAATTTGCCATTTATTACTGCAGACAAAACAGGTCCCAAGCATGTAAATTTAAAATTTACTAGAGCAAAATTGGAAGCCTTAGTTGAAAAACTAATAGAAAGAACATTAATTCCCTGCAAGACAGCGCTTAAAGACTCCGGTTTTTCAGCTGCTGAAATAAATGAAGTAGTTATGGTTGGTGGTATGACAAGAATGCCGAAAGTTCTTGAAACTGTTAAAAATTTTTTTGGAAAAGAGCCCAACAAAAGTGTTAACCCAGATGAAGTTGTTGCTATGGGCGCCGCTATACAAGCAGGTGTTCTTCAAGGTGATGTTAAAGATGTTTTATTGTTAGATGTAACTCCTTTATCATTAGGTATTGAAACCCTAGGTGGTGTATCAACAAAATTGATTGAAAAAAATACGACAATTCCAACCAAAAAAAGTCAGGTTTTTTCTACTGCAGAAGATAATCAGCCTGCTGTTTCTATAAAAGTTTTACAGGGTGAAAGAGAAATGGCTAACGATAATAAAATGTTGGGAAATTTTGAACTCGTTGGAATTCCACCGGCTCCTAGGGGAACACCTCAAATTGAAGTAACGTTTGATATTGATGCCAATGGGATTGTAAGTGTATCAGCAAAAGATAAAGGAACAGGAAAAGAACAAAAAATACAAATTCAAGCTTCGGGTGGTTTGACTGATGAAGAAATTCAGAAAATGGTTAAAGAAGCAGAGGCTAATAAAGAGGCAGATAAACAAAAAAGAGAGGCTGTTGATGTAAGAAATCAAGCTGACAGTATTATTTTTTCAACTGAAAAAAGTCTTAAAGAACATGGAGATAAAATCTCTGAGGACGAAAAAAAAGCAATTGAGACTGGCGTTTCAGATCTAAGAAAAACTCTTGACGGAACTGACATTGAAGAAATTAAAAAGAAAACTCAAGACTTGGTTCAGGTTTCTATGAAACTAGGTGAAGCAGTTTACAAAAGTCAGCAGAAAGATAACTCTGGAAACCCTGATGATCCTACTAGTAAACCTGAAAATAAAGAAGCTAAAAAAGAAGATAAAGAAAATGTAGTCGATGCTGATTTTGAAGACGTAAAAGACGATAAAGAAAAAAGCGCCTAGGATATATTAAAAAAAGGGAGTAACTTTTTGTGGCTAAGAGAGACTACTACGATATC
>TARA_B100001093_G_scaffold165538_1_pt1 | contig 14808 bp, 13 predicted proteins | sample TARA_B100001093 | Tara Oceans TARA_B100001093 (sample SAMEA2623116) | marine metagenome | biome: marine biome (ENVO:00000447); feature: surface water layer (ENVO:00002042); material: "saline water (ENVO:00002010), including plankton (ENVO:xxxxxxxx)" | depth 5 m
GCTGAACTAGTACGACAGCTAGAACAAATTGTTCTACAATTAAATTCATCTTATCAACAAGATAATAAAGACGAAGTGAATAGAAGAACTACATTCTTCGCAACAGGAGGTACAACCGATGCCTGATCGTTTTAGAACCTTTGCTCTCAGTCCTGCAAATACAGGAGCAAATACATTATTTACAGTTCCTAATGCAGATGTGGCAGCAACACCACCCGTTCCTGTAACTACTTTTATGGTCAAAACTATTGTTTTACATAATGATTCAGGATCTGGAACACTTAATGCAGTGTTGACTTATAATAATGGAAGCACTGATTTTGAGATAAATAATGTAGCTGTGCAACATCAAGGTACAAAAATTATTAATGGCACCTTTGTTTTTGAGGGTGGTGACAGTTTAAAAGTAACATCAAGTGCAGCTAATGACCTTGTTATTAAGGTTTCTGTACTTGAAATGAAAGATCAACAATAGTACAAATAAAGGTTAATATGAATAAAATAGTAGAAGAACCCAAGCTTTTAGGACACAAAGAAGTTGATGGGCAACAAGTTCCTGTTTACAGTTGTAAAACAGAAACAGTACTTACGAATAAAAACACTAATGAAACGTACGAATCAGAAGAAGCGTGCACTGCCGATATTGAAAATCCAGATACAGATACTGCAGAAGAGCACATTCAAAGAGACGTAACAATTTTTGCACCTCGTCTAGCTAGTTTAGGTGCGGTTAATAAGAAGGAATAAAATGTTAAAAAAGATTCTACCAGTTATCGGAGGTACAATAGGTTTTGCTATCGGTGGACCTATGGGTGCAGCTATTGGTAGTGGATTAGGATCAGCAGCAAGGGGAGATAATCCTTCTAACGTTGCAACAAACGCTTTGATGGGTTTTGGTCTAGGGAGTTTTGGAGCAGGTATTGGATTAGCGGGTGGTCAAGGTTTAAGCGCTTTAGGAACTAGTGCAAAATCAACTTTCTTTCCTAGTGTTGCACAAAAAGCAGCTACTGCTCAAACAGCAGGTATGAGTGTTCAACCAGGAAATATGGCTGCAATGAAAGCACAGCAAGCTGCAAAACAAACTTTAGGTCAAAAAGCAATGGGTGCATTTAAAGGCATGAGTCCTTTAGCTAAAGGTGCTTTAGGCCTTGGTGCTTTAGGTGCTATGGGGGCTTTTAAAGAAGAAGATACAAGTATGCCACCACCAGCACAGATTGAACCTGGTAGCCAAGGTATGTTCGATGTCAGTGCACCGAGGGCCACGTATTATGATACTGCAACAGGTAGATACGGAGCATCAGCTCCGACATTGCAACCCATTGCAAGAGTTGCTGAGGGAGGTTTCCCTCGTAAAACAGGACAGATCGACGGACCAGGGACAGAGAAATCTGATGACATCCCTGCAATGTTATCTGATGGTGAGTTTGTTATGACTGCTGCTGCAGTTAGAGGACTTGGGGCATTGAATGGTGCAAATAAAGATGATAAGGTAGAACAACGTCGCAAGGGCGCTAAGATGATGTATGACATGATGGATAAATTTGAAAGTAAGGTAGCATAATGGCTGAAACAATATACCAATACCAACGACAAGCACCCTTTATTGAAGAGAGAGCAGAAAAATTATTAGAGTCTGTGTTTGGTTCACAAGGACTAGCATCTAGACCTTCAGAGATCCCTGCATATGAAGTAGCAGGCTTAACTCCCCAACAACAAGCTGCCATTCAAAGAGCAGAAGCAGGACTTGGTGCCTATCAACCAGACCTAGAGGCTGCAAGGACAACCATTGGTACAGGCTTAGAAGCAATCGGTGCCGCTCAAGAAGTTTTAGATCCCTCACAAATTTCTACATACATGGATCCTTATCAACAACAAGTTACACAAGAAGCTTTAGCTGAATTACAAAGACAATCTGATATTCAAGGACAAAGAACTTCTGCCGAAGCTGTGGCAGCAGGTGCATTTGGTGGATCACGATTCGGTGTTCGTGAAGCAGAAGAAGCTAGGAACTTAGCTCAGGTTCAATCACAAAGAATTTTTGAAGATTTATCACGAAACTATTTACAAGCGCAACAAGCTCAAAGAGCAACAGCACAACAACTTGGTACAATTGGAACACAAACACTACAAGCTGCTCAAGGACAAGCAGGCTTAGGACAACTAGGACAACAGCTAGGTGGTGAAGATATCAACAGGTTATTGGGCCTTGGACAACTGACACAACAGTTTGGTTTCGAAGGACCAGGAGGAGCATTCGTTCCTGGTCAAGCACAGATTGAAGCTGCAAGAGCAACAACTTTAGCAGAGCAAAAAGAACCGTTTGAAAGAACAGCTTTTGCTTCTGATATTCTACGAGGCGTTCCCTCATCACAAATTACATACACACAACAACCCACTCCTTCTGCTCTTCAACAAGCTTTAGGATTAGGTATCGCAGGACTTGGTGCTTATGGTTCAGCGGGAGGAACATTCGGTGGTATTAGTTCCTTGTTTGGAGGTTAGATGGCTATTTTAGATAGACCGATGTTTCAACGACCATTGACCAAGGACCAGCTACGGGGATATGGTCTACCGGCTTTTGCTAATGGTGGTGTTGTAAGGATGAATAATGGTGGAGGCGTTGATTTGGGATACACTGAGTCAGGTGCTATTTCTGGTAAACCTCCTTTTAACATGTTTAAAAGATTAACCTTAGAAGAATACGAGAGAATGTCTCCTCAAGAAGTTTTAAAAGCCTATGCTGGCTTAGACAATATGGGTGTAGCAAAAGGTATGCAGGAAAGTGCCGCAGAAGGTATGGATATTTTGAAGGGTTTTGCTGATGTTAAAGATGCTCAAAGCGCCACTCAAAAAAGAAAAGAACGAAGAGAACAAGAAAAAAATAAAACTTTTACCGATGTAATTAAAGAGTTAGGTGAAGAAGACGAAAAGAAAACTCCTCGAGAAAAAAGAGCAGAGGAAAAAAAGAAAGAAGTTTTAGAGTCACAAAAAGCAATGGCTACAAGAGAGGATGCTGCTAATATGCAAGCAGGGGCTAAATCTTTCTTTGAGGCCAATAACACAGTTTCAGGTACAGAAGGAACAAGTGGAGAAGGAGACCCTCTACCAGATCCTGTTGTCGATGAAGATAATAGATTATCCAAATTACAGGATATTATAAAAGAAAGATCCGACCTTTATAAAAAATTATTAGGAGATCCAAAAGAACAATTAAAACAACAAGGCTTCTTACAATTAGCGCAGTTTGGTTTAAATTTAGCAGCAGCTAGAGGAGGAAACTTAGCAGAGAAAATTGCAAAATCAGCGACTGATCCTTTACAAACATTTGCAGCTTTAGCTAGAGATGCTTCAAAAGATGAAAGAGCGATTGAATTAGCAGCAATTGAATCTGGAGAAAAACAATTGCTTACAGAAATTGAAAGTGAAGCTGATTTATCCACGATTGGTAAATCTGTAAGAGATATTGCAAGGATAAAAAATATTCCTATAAATGAAGCTTATGGAGTTTATGAAACTCTTTTAAAAGATGATCCTAAAACAGCAACTAGCTTTGAAAGATTTACAGCAGCACAGGATTCACAAAACATCCCAAATAATGTAGCTGCAGCCAGATCAGCAGGAGCTATTCCGTCGACTTTATTATTAGATACCTCTCCATTTATAGTAGAAGGGGGATATGATAAAAAAATGATACAACAGAAATTTTTTGAAGGAGAAGGATTTAAGTTTCAAGATAATGAAACAGGTAAAATTTTTATGGGTATACCAAAAGATTCTTCTCTACAGGATAAAAAGAAAAAAGTATTAACAATAAAAGATGATTTTTTAATTTTAGAGGACATAGACGTCTTCAATTTCTAACATGGCTATCGTCGATCCAAATTTAATTGATCGTCCCGATCCATCAGGATTAGCAAACGATAAAGAAGAAAAATATCAAGGCGTAAAAAGTTTTTTAGCGGGTATTGGATCTGGTGCTTTGAAAATACCAGAAGGATTTTTTTCTTTAGGCGCAACACTTTATGATCTTGGAGCAGGGACAGATACAGCCACAGAAGTAGAATTATTTTTCGACAATATCAATCCTTTTGATGAACTAGCTGAGGAAACCATGGTTGGTAAACTAACTGAAACATTAGTTAGTCTTGGTGTCCCCTCCACAGCAGGATTTAAATTAGGAACACAATTAGCCAAGCAAGGGTTAAAGGCAAAAAGAGCAAATCGCTACGCTAATCTAACTTCTAAAGGACAAGTTAAAAAATTTAAAGATCTAGATTTTGCTCAAAAAAAGAAAGCTTTTAGAGGAGCGGAAAAAGAAATTTTAGGTAAAAGTGAAAAGCTAAAAAGATCTTTAGCGGATAGAGCTTATCTATTTGGAGGCGGACTAGGTGGTTCTGCATTGGCAGATTTTGTTTTTGCCGATGAAGAAATTGGAACGATTGGAGATGCCATAGGCTTTGGTCCGACTCAAAGAGACGAGCAGGAGAGAGAAGGCAGGTCAGAAGCTTTAAGAGAGATAGAAAATAGATTAAAATTTGCTTCAGAGGGAGCATTGCTGACTGCTGGAATAGGAGGAGCTTTTAGCTTTTTAAAAAAAGGAGCAGATTCTGTTAAATATAAATTTACAAGAGATCCTATCGCTGACTCATCAAAGAGACTATTATCTAAATTAACAGCTCAAGGAGTAAAACCTAAAGAAGCAGAAGAACTTTTAAGACAATTTCAAAGAGAATCAGAAAAGTTTGGTTTTCAAGGTAAAGCTGTTGGCGCTAATCTACAACAAGTATTTGAAGATATTTTAGATGAAACAGGAAATATTGCTCAACAATTAAAGCCAGAACAAAAAAATAAATTATCAGCAGCAATTCTTCAATCTTTAAAAAGTGAACAAAAGAACGAACTAAAAACAGTCTTAAATGAATTAGGAGTTAATGCTACAAAACAAGATGAAATTTTTACTACTGTAAACAATGCTAGAGACTTTGTAGATAATTTATCAAATCAAATTAGAGACTTAGTGCCTGAAGGAGCGATAGCTTTAAGAGATACAATAGAAAAAAATTTGGGAGAGTATTTAACCACAACTTATAAATTAATTGAAAAAAATAATAAGTTTGGATCTGCTTTTGCAAAATATAAACCCTCTAGTGAATCTTTAGAAAATGCTTTTCAGTTTATAAAAAGACAGATATTAGATACAGAGGGACAAGGAGTAAAAGTAGTTGACGCTGATGTTCAAGCTAGAGAAATTTTAGAAAATATTTTAGATGGTAATATTAAAAATTTAGAAACTCCTTTAAATAAAGGAGTCCTACAAAGATTAGGATTAGACGTTGATACAGGAATCTTAAAAGCAAAACAAAAAATTCCACCTGAAATTAAAGCTATCTTAGGAGAAGTGAAAGATCCTTCGTATGTTCTATCTTCCACAATAGCAAAACAAGGAGCTCTGATAACAGAGCTATCTATGCTTACGAATCTAGCAAAACTAGGAAAAGGAAAAATATTTTTCTTCGATGATGCTATAAAAAAAGGAGATAAACTAGAAAAAATATCAGGGAGAGAACTAGCCCAAGAAACTTTTGGTACATCTGATGTGGTAAATTTAGGACAAGTTGGAGGCCTTGGTAAATTAGGATTGCCAACGGCACTCGATGGCGCATTTACAAGTAGAGAAATGGCAGAGGCTTTTGCGGAACAAACAGATGCTGCTAAAGGAGTTTTAAATAGTAATCTATATAAGTATTTTATTTTAGCGCCTAAATCTTTTTCTCAATCAGCCAAAACTCTTTTTTCTCCTTTCACTCACTTTAGAAACATTTTAAGTGCTGCTGCTTTTGTAACGATGAATGGAAATATTTCTTTAACCAACCCTAAAAAAACAATAGAGGCTTTCACCAAAAGTTTAGAAGCTTTTAGAAGAGGGCAAAGAGGTTTCGGAAAAAACAGGAGATTTGATCCTGAAGCATTAAAAGAATATTTAGATTATGGAAGAAGAGGGGTTAGAGGAACTAACTTACAAGTAGGAGAACTAGCTGACTTAGGTAAAGATGTATCTAGTTTAAATCTAGGACAAAAGATAGAAGATTTAACAGGTGGAACATTAGATATGTTAGGTCAGAGATTAAAAAGAGTTAAAGATTGGACAGTGAATACTTACTTGGCAGAGGATGACTTTTGGAAAATATATAATTACAGGTTTGAACAGGGAAATTTTAAAGATGGTTTTGTTAAAAACTTTCTTAGATCTCAAAACATTGAAGATGGAAAGCTGAGTGAGATAATTAAAAAAGTAAGAACTGCTGAAAATCTAGAAGCAGGCCCTACAAAAGATGCTATGTTAAAAGAACTTAGAGAGAGCGGAGATTTAGATATATTTAATAGATTAAACGATATAGTTGGAAAAATTATAGATAGAAAAACTAACATTAATGATCCTATTTATTTTGTAGGGAAAGATATAGATCCATCAAATGCAAAGCAATCAATTGAAGAAGACTCTTTAGGTGCCTTGATTAAGAATTTAGCAGCAGACTCTACTAGAAATAACATACCTAACTATGAATATGTAGGTCAAGGCATTAAAACTTTGAGAAAACTTCCTATTGGAACGTTCGTTTCTTTCCCTGCTGAAATACTTAGAACAGGTTTTAATACTTTACAGAGTTCTATGAGACTTCTTTCTATGCAAGAGACTAGAGCTCAAGGTATGAGAAGAATGGCAGGAGTTTTAGGAACAGGTGCAGCTTTACCTGTAGGAGCTATAGAATTAGGAAAACAATTATCTGGATTTTTACCAGAAGACATGGAAGCTTTAAGAAGATTTGTCCCTTCATGGTCTCAAAACGGACTACTCGTGCCAACTGGCACAGATGAAAGAACAGGGAGAATTCAATACTTAGATTTATCTTATATCTACCCTTATGATGCTTTGTTACGACCAGGCAAAACAATGTTTAACGAACTTCAAAAGGGTGAATCAACTAACGAACAAATGACTAAAAGATTATTAGATGGCGGGGTGATGGCAATGAAAGAACTTGTTAAACCATTTTTATCTGAAGCTATTTATACAGAAGCGATGACTGATCTATTAATTAGACAAGGTAGGTCAAGAGATGGACGTGCTATTTTTAGACCAGAAGATCCTGTCGGAGAAAAACTTTACAAAGGAACTATGCACATTGTAGAAACTTTTGCCCCAGGTTCTCTTAAACAAGCGGGTAGAATAAAAGATTCCGTGATGTCTAAACCAGATAAGTATGGAAGAGTTTATGATTTATCCGATGAACTTCCTGGTATTTTTGGATTTAGAAATATTGAATTAGATGTAGAGGATAGTTTTAAATTTATGGTATCCGATTTTAATAAAAGAATTGCTTCTGCTAGAGCTACATTTTTAGGAGACGTCTTAAGAGGCGGACAAATGACTCCTGAACAAGTTTTAGAGCAGTACTATGGAGGAGAAGCTCAAAGATTTAAAGCTTTTCAAGATTTTAGAAAAGACATTCAAGCAGCAGAAAGATTAGGAATAAATAAAAAAGAATTAAATAAACAATTAGATAGAGTTTCTAAAAAAACCAAAAATGCTTTATTAACAAATAGATACCTTCCTTATCAACCATCTGACGAAGTGCAAAGATTATTTTATCAAAACGCTTTAGATTTGGTAAGAGAGACAGGACAACCCCTAAGTAATCCTTTTCAAAAAGCTTTCTCTCCTATTAAACAATACTTGCAAGCTAATACAGGTAAAAGTTTATCGGACAACCCAAACTTTGAATTTACTCTACCGGAAATTACAAGCTTCTTAGACTTTCCTATATTTGACTCTAGCGCTCCAGTTACTCCTCAATCACCGACCACGAACACTGGTCCAGGAACCATTGTCACCGGACAAGGCTCGACAAACGCTAATGTAGATGCTAGATTTAGGCAAGGAACAATAACAGACCCAACTAATAGGGCAATTGCAGGATTAGATTAAAATGGCACCACCACGTAGAAGAAAAGCAAATATTAGGAGACCCTCTAGACCGTCAGCCCCTCCAGGGAGTACGCCAGCTAGTACAACTGCACAACTAAAAGCTAAGTCTAGTAGAGCTAGAACAAGTAGAGCAGATATTGCTAGAGATTTAGATGCTGCTAGAGGTCGTAAAGAATTCTTTTCTAACAGACCAGATGTCTCTGACGACAGAGCAGCTAGAAGAATGACACAAGCTGATGAACTTCAGCGATTCAAAAACCTATACACAAAGCCTGTTTATACAGATACAGGAAGTCGTGTTACAGGTGTCACTCAAATGAAATTAGATGCTCCTAGAACATTAGAGCAAGAGAGACAAAGATTAGTTCAACAATACGGGCCTACAACAAGAGAAGTTATGGGGGATATTGGATATGGATTAGGTAGTCTTGCACGAGGTGTGGGTCAAGCAGCACAACAATATCTAGGTTCTGGTGGATTATTTGGTTTAGCTGTCAATGCATTTAAAGATTTGTCAAATACTGTTGATCAAAAAAGACAACAGCTTGGTGAAAAGATAAGTGCTTTAACAGATGTTCAAAAAGAAAAAATTGCAAACCCCTCAAGACATAAACTAAGTATATTAAAAGATCCTGAACTACAGGATATTTCTCTTACTGAAAAAGAACAAATGACTGCTAAAGAACAAGCAGATTTAATTAAACAAAATTTAGATCGAGTCTCAACATCTGTTGCTTCTTCAGTTACAGATGATTCTTTTAGAAGGTTGCCTGGAACAGGGTATCAAGCGGGCGCAGGAATATTAACAACACAGCCAACGCAGGAGGAATTAAACATAATAAGAGGTTCACAAATATCTAATAATTACACTGGAGGAATAGGACAAATTCCTGTTTTTTCTAGAACTGCTGAGATAATAGAAAGAAATCCAAACACAGGGACAGAAAATATTGTTGAACAATTTCAAAACCCTAATCCTTCTTTATTAAATGCTTTAGCGGGACAAGAACAAGTCAAAAAATCAGGAGAACAATTTGTACAAGGTTTAAGAGATATAAATTATTTTCAACAAGGTGGTTCCGTTGATAGTAGATTAGCAGAAATGCAAAAAAGTACTAACAACATTTATGGAACTGGTATATTATCTGTCAGATAATATGAGAATATTTACACACATTAGAAATTTAATAAGTACATTTATATTTAAAAGAAAGGAAGAAGACCCTCATGAAAAGCATTGGGGTATAGGATCATAATGAATACAATTAAAATTACTGACGAATTAAAAGCGAGAATACGAGACCATGAAGGTTGTGTAGACACTGTTTACCTAGACACCTTAGGAAAAGCCACGATAGGAATCGGGCACCTAGTACAAGCACATGAAAGAAAAAGATTTAAAGAAGGTGTTAAAATATCAACAGATGAAATAGAAGACCTATTTTTAATAGATTTGAATAGAGCTTGTGCAGGAGCAGAGCAACTAATATCAGAAAACTATAAAGGGGATAAACGATTACCACAGGCAATCGAACATGTGATAGTCGAAATGGTTTTTCAGTTAGGAAAAACAGGTGTCTCAAAGTTTAAAAAAATGTGGAGAGCATTATCTGATGGTGATAGAAAACAAGCGTCACTAGAAATGCAGGATTCCAGATGGCATTCGCAAACCCCTGTGAGATGCGAAGCCTTAGCTGAAATTGTTGCAAACTCTTAAAGAGTTCTTCTAATAAAATTAGGGAACTGACCTTCTTCTTTGTAGAATCTATAGGCCGCATACCAATCTTTTTTATATTCTGCTTGGCAGAAGTCTTTGATGGATTCATCTTTATCTTCTTGTTTAAAGAAGTTTAAGAAATGATATTTTGCTTTGTTGGTTAGGTTAAACATTATTATCTCCTCGGTTTATTTCGAGGAGAATATAATACTTATTTTTCTTTTTTACTTATGCTTTTTTGAGACGCTAGATGTTCTTCTATAGCTTGCCATACTTCTACATTAGACCAATGTGCTTTGACACAATCAGATATATCCTCATGTAAAACTTTCAGCATTTTAATATCCATAGTTACCGGACTACCAGAATTATCTACAATATGTTTTATTTCTTTTTTTGTTAGGCTGAGTTTAAGTTCTCCACTTTGATAAATTATTCTCATTTAATATCTCCCCAATTTTTCCCTATCTCTGCATCGCACTTGACAGGTACGTGTAGTTCAACAGCAGACTCCATCATCTCTTTAATCTCTTTTACCTGGGTCTCGCTGGTTACGGAGACGTTGAGTTCGTCATGTATTTGAATCATAGGAATAACCCCTACATCCTTCCACAGATTCACCATGGCTTGTTTGGTTTGATCTGCTGCTGAACCTTGTATTAACCTATTCAATGCACGATAGGTCCCTGCTCTTTTCATTTCATTCCATTGCCAAGTTTTCTTGGCATTTTCATGAGACATCATTCGTTTATCGTGAAAGTCTTTATTCTCCCACAAATCAAAACGACATCTTCTTCCGAGCAGTGTATTAATATATCCATTCTGTTCCGTGTATCGTGTAGCACGAACAATTATATTGTTTAAAAAACTAACATTATCGTTGTATTTTTTCTTCAAAGCTTTGGCTTCTTCCTGACTGATATCAAGAGATGCTGCTAATTTAGCTATACCCATGCCATACATCAAACCAAGTCCAATTGTTTTAGCCTCTTTCCTTGAAATCTCTGCCATATTTGCTGTCACTTGATGAAAGTCCTCTCCATCACGAAAGAACTTAATCATGGTGTCAGCGCCCTCTAAACCGTGTTTTTTGGCATAATGTACGAGGAGTCTAGGCTCTTGTTGAGAATAATCTAAGGAAGCCCATTGCTCCCCTTCTTCTGGTAAGAAGAGAGATCGTATCTTAGGGCCGATCGCTTCGTTTCTAGCTGGAACCTGTTGTAAGTTAGGATTGTTCATGGACAACCGCCCACTGACCGTGCCTCCAAACTCCCCTTTTAATTGATTAATTTCTGCGTGAATACGACCATCAACTTGATGTTTTAAAATAGAATCAATAAAGGTTGTATGCGCTTTATTATATTCTCTAGCCACCGATAAAGATTGAATCAAAGGATTCTCACTTTCTTTCATAGCTGTATTGCTAATCTTAGCTTGCTTATTTTTCTCTGTGTATTCGTACTTTTCCCCTAGCTTATCAAATACTTTTTGTAAAGATGCAGCGGTATAAATATCTGAGGCATCAATTTTAATATCTGTTTCTTTTTTAATATTGCTATAAATTTTTTCTTCTTCTGACTTAAAAAACTTCTTTGTCTTTTCTGCTTGTTCTAAATCAACACGAACACCTTTCCAACGCATCTCCAAAAGCAAACGTAGTAGATCTGTTTCTAAATTAAAGATATCAGTAAGCCCTTGCTTTTGTATTTCAACCCGTAGAACTTCCCAAAGCTTTAGTGTAAGTCTAGTATCTTGTTCTGCATAAATGCCCGCATATTCTACAGGAACTAAATGCATATTCTCAATTGCTTTGAAGCCATGTTCTTTACCAAAGTCTTCTAAAATATTTCCTTGTTTTCTTTCTCCTAAATAATCTTTAGATAAATTATTCAAGCTATAACTAAATCTATTTTCATCAACTAAAGGAGCTGCGATCAACGTATCGTATACCTTAGTGACAGTACAATCGACACCCCAACGACGAAGCCAACCTAAATCGTAGACAGCGTTATGACAAATTACAATGGGATCTTGTTTAAATAATTTTCGAAGCCACTTCTTTACTTCTTCTTCTGAAAAGTTTCCCCCTCGTTCATGGCGCACAGGAAAGTATCCATCAAAGCCATCGAAAGAAACAGCGACACCAACAACAAAACCTTTGTTCGTCGCCCATCCACCACCAAGATTTTTAATCTGAGGATCATACGTTTCTAAATCTACTGCTACTTGTTGTATTCCTGTAACATCAGGAAAACTTGGTCGTGTCCATTCTGGTTTATTATCTTTTTTTAATAAGTCCATTTGTTGTTCAAATATCATCTTAGTATCTCCTCAAATTCGTAAGGCGAAGTAGAAGGAACAATGTACAAATTTTCTTTAGCTCGTGTCATACCTACATAAAAAACACGACGTTCATCATCTCTATTAGCCCACATGTTGTCATTAATTCTTTTTGAGATATCTGAAAATAAAATAACATTCTGACTTTCTCCACCCTTTGCTCCGTGAATGGTTGAAAGCTTTATATTAGGTTTCTCGTCTAACTCATGCCCGCTTCTAAGTATATGTTTAATATAATTTCTATCTGATTCTGTAATTCTTATAAGAGCTACCTCCCAAGAATAATTCAAAGGTGTGTTAAGACCCCATTCTTTTGATAAGGTTTCATAAGAATATTGTGATTCCATATCCGCTCCTGGTAATCCTTTCTTGCCTCTCGACACACCGCCATTGCCCACTGACATGAACTGATACATGATCTTTACATGTGAGTAAGAAATTTCTTCGTTATTTTGTAGGGCTATCCACGAGCGATAAGCTGTGGCAATGTCATTACTAATTGACAATCTATTATTTTTTTCATAGAAAAAACCCTTATTTTTCAACTCTTTTGATACTTCATCAATATAATAATTTGTTCGACCGAGGATTAACCACTGACCTTCATTAAGATCTATACTTTCAAAATTTGTATTGCGAATTTTTCCCTCTTCTTTTCGAGGTTGCCATTCTTTGTTAATTCTTTTTTTTATCCGAGACACAAGATTGTTCGACTTTGCGAATATTGTTTTTGGTATTCTATATGATTGATTTAAAACTTGCAAATGACAGTCCAAATCAATTAATTTAGAAACATCAGCGCCACTCCAAGAATAAATAGCTTGATCATCGTCCCCTGCTAGATAGGTAGCTGTTGCTTGCTTCATCATAATACGAACCATCTCCCATTCATTTGGTTTCAAGTCTTGTACTTCATCTACAATAACGATATCTAATCGAGGAGACTGAGCTACTTTATTAAACTCTGTAATTAAATCTGTGTAATCTTTAACACCTCTTTGATTTTTAAATAAACGATAGAGCTTGTCTATTCTTTGTAGTCTTTGAAGACCACCTTTAATGTGTCCATGATTTCTAAACTCTTCTTCCAGTGATGTATTTTTTACACGATATAGATCTATTAAAGATAGTCCTGAGTCTTCTTCTCCAAAAGGAACATCATCTGTTTTAATAGACTTTGAAATATCAATACCGTGCTGATTATAAAAATCTTTATAGTCTTGTTTTTGTATCATGTCGGTATACGTACAACCAAGCCATTGATAGGCAAGACTATGTAATGTTCGAAACCATTTTAAATCCTTGCGAGGAACTTTAAATTTAGTACAAGCTCTGTCGATAGCTTCTTGTGTAGCTTTCTTGGTAAAAGAAAAGTAGCCAATCCTATCCGGCTCACGGCCCAAGGACAACTGCTCCTCTACTAAACGCAACAATGTTGTTGTTTTACCTGTGCCTGGAGGTCCAATTATTTTACAAACGTTATCTAAAATGGAATTACCTCTTCTTGTTTTTCTTCTTGAGTTTCTACTACTTTTTTATTAGCAAATTTTTCACTAGGCACCCACCAAACAAGCTGTGCTGCTTTACCATTAAGTTTTCTTTTTGAATAATCCCCACCTAAATTCCTGAGAAAAATACCCATTTGATTAGAACTAAGAGCAATGTATCGACGATTACGCATGTATTCTTGAAGCTGATCCATACGGAAATACACTTTGCTTTCTTCATCATCCACGAAACACTGACCATTAAGAATATCATCTATATCCATAGCGTTTGCTTGATTAGAAATATATCTTGATAAAACATTTCTAAATTCACCCTCTGGTGTCATTTCAAATTCTGATTTAACTTTAATTGCTTTAGATACAATATCGGTGATGTAGTAATCCCAGTCATTTCTATTCATCATCGAAGGCATTGAACCTAGTTTTACAAGACATTTTTTTCTAAACTTGTGTTGATCGTAGAGCTCTTCTATACCACAAACAATCGTTTGTTCCTGATTAACAGTGACATGATAGATAGTATCTTCATTGTCTCCATACTGAATAACATTTCCAATATCACTAACAATATTACTATCCCCTACACCATACTTTCTAATACGACATTTTGATTTATTACAAAAGGAACACATCGGTTGATCTTTACATTTGTATCCCCAATCTTTTTTATCTGCTTGCTTAATAATCTTTTCAATTTCTTTTGGTCGAAGAGGATCCTCAAAATACTTATGATGAAATTTATGAACCTCTTCTTCATATGTCTCCCCATATTTTTTCTTTGCATACACAGCATATTGAAAGAGAAAGTTATCTCTACTGCCTGGCTGCACTGTTTTATTTTCTGTAAGGTAAGCTTCAATACAATAAGGGGCATCTGAAAATTCTGAGTTTTCTTTTTTCAAAGAAAGTTTTTTTAATTGATCAACTGTAATAGATTTTTCTTCTACTTCTTTTAAAAATTCATCAAGGCTTAAAGTGTTTCCTTCTCCACTAAAAGCATATCGTTCAGTGTGTTCAAGACCATTATGATAAGGCATATTGAGAAAGCTTCCCACTTCCCAATCATTAGGGTTTCCTTCTCGTAATAATTTTTCTTGTTTAGGAAATACTTCACAGTGCCCAAGACCCATGAAGGCTGCTAATTCTTTTATCTTGTTATGTACTAATCCTGCAGGGACATAGTCTTTAAAGAATAAAAAGATATGTGCGCCTCCACTTTTAGATTTAGATACAACAAAAGGTAATTTTTTCTCTGC
>TARA_B100001093_G_scaffold519168_1_pt1 | contig 14792 bp, 10 predicted proteins | sample TARA_B100001093 | Tara Oceans TARA_B100001093 (sample SAMEA2623116) | marine metagenome | biome: marine biome (ENVO:00000447); feature: surface water layer (ENVO:00002042); material: "saline water (ENVO:00002010), including plankton (ENVO:xxxxxxxx)" | depth 5 m
TCGCTAGCTGATAGCAAGAGCCCCTGATATTGTCGGGGGCTTTTTTAGTGCTAGTGTAGTAAGACAATTAGTTGTAACTCATGGCATTACGCGCCATTGACCGTCTCAAGAAAGCTGCAAATTTAGAAGCAACAAAAAGAGTCGTTACTCTTTCAGACGACAGCAAGTTTGAGATGTGGGTTACGCCATTGACGATGGCAGAACGTGAACGCGCCCAAAAACGTGCTGGATCGGATGACGCTAACGCGTTTGCGTTGCAGCTTTTAATTACGAAAGCTAAGGATGAAGTGGGGGAGTCTTTGTTCTTGGCTGGTGAAATTGATGTATTGAAGAACGAGGTGAAGGACAAGGATTTGCAGTCTTTGATGCTGGCAATTTTGACTGACGACGAAGGAGAAGAGGCAATCGACCCAAAATCCTAAGCGCCGAGCTTCGGAAGGATAACTGGCTCATGCTGCAGTTTGGTATTGCCAAAGAACTTGGCATGAGCTTGTCGGAGCTACGGTCAACGATGACAGCAGAAGAGGTTTGGGGTTGGAGCGCGTATTTTAAAATTTTGAACGAAGAGCAGGAGAAGGAGTTAGCAAAAGCCCGCAGGCGCAGGTAGAGTGTTGATATTGAATTGTTGACAACACCTTGGCTGGGTCATATCAGGCAAAAATTGATGTAATTGTTGGTGGTCTCAGAGAGGTTGCTGCTCTCGAAGGAAGACTTGAGTCCTTGCAGGCAACAATTACTGCAATAAACAAAGACCCTATTGATTTAAACAGAGGAGGAAAAGGTATAGGAAGAGATCTTTCGGGTAAGTTATCTAAAAACGTTAATGATCTTGTACGCAATTTTGACAATTTTGGCAAATCATTTGCTTCTGTAAATAAACAAGCGGGACTTTTTGGCGATTTGATGTCGCAAACCGCTCTTAAGTCTACTGGAGACTTTAAACGACAAGACGTAGCAGTAAGAAATTTAGCAACCGCTTACACGACCGCAACCTCGCAAGCTGCAAGATTTGACAAACAGCAGATCAATTTAATTAGGACATCTAAGGGGCTTCAAACTTCTGTTCAGCGTGAAATAGAGCTTATCAACCGTCGAAATAAAGTTTCCGCCTTAAGAGATAAAAAACGCAGAGGAGAAAATATGCGTCAAGATCTTTCTCTTGGCGTGGGTTTTCCTTTACTCTTTGGCGGAGGAGCGGGAGCTGTTGCAGGTGGAGCGTTAGGCGCAGTTGCAGGTGGTGGTAAAGGCGGATTTGGTTTGCAAATTCTGTTTAGTGCGCTTGGCCAGCAAGTTGACAATTTTTTTGCTTCTGTTGAGAAGTCTGCCAGCAGTGTTGCAGCAGCGCTGGATGGAACAAGCTCTTCGTTAGAAGCTGTTAAAGAAGCAGGAATTGTTGTCCGAGATTCCACTATTGAGTATGTTAAGGAGTTGGAAGACTCGGGCCGCTCACTCGATGCTTATAACGCAGTTCAACGCGAGTTAAACAATATTTATGGAGTAGAGGGCGTAGCTGTCCTCCAAGAATTAAAGAGTGCAAATAGCTTCGCAAACACTGAGGCGGGCAAGCTGTCAGCTGTACTTCAGACAGAGCTAGCGCCGGTATTTATCCTGCTGGCTCAGTTGGGCGGCGGTGCCGCACAAGCACTCAGAAATGTTATTCCAGCCATTGCTGACGCGATTGGTGAATTTACTCTTGGAATTCCTGGTGCATCAACAACTGCTCAAGCTTCCAAACAGCGACCAGGGAACAATCCAGCGCTAGTTGCAGCAAACGAGCGTCAAAAAGCGCAAGAGTTGCGTACAGACGCTGAAATACAACAAATCACTGCTGTAACGGAAGAATTAAGGCGGCAAACAAGCATAGCTCAGCTTAACAATGACTTAACAGACGAACGTGTCGTCAGTTTAAGGAAAAGTTCTATAGAAATTAAAGCTCAAAATGAAATATCTAGTCTACAAGATGAAGCGCTTAAAAACCTGTTTAATACAGACTTGCAAAGGCTAAACGCTGCAAAAATACAAAAAATTAAACAGCAAGAAACTGCTGACCTTGCAAAACTTGAAGCTAGTGCAAGGAAAGCTGTTGCACCAAAAGCGAAAAAAATTAAAAAAAATATTGTTCCAGGGTTAAAACTTGAAATACAGCTTCAAGAGCGTTTGCTTGCCCTTAACACTAAAATTGCGGAAGCAAAACGTAATGGAAACGAGGGAGCAGCAGCTGTACTTGAGGTTGAAAAAATCTTTGAACAAACAGCAGCTAATATAAATAAAATTAGAACCGAAGGGCTTGGCAAGGAAGCAAAAACTTTAAAGATTGAATCTGAACAATTAAAAGGTCTTCAAAAGGTTGAAGCAGTCAACAACCGAATGAGAGATGCAAAGGCTAAGGAAGCAGAAAAAGTAGAAGAGCTTGTTGGAAACCTAGAGAATGAAGGAGCTTTGATAAAGGCCAAGTTGAATGGCAGGGAGGATGAAGTTAGGTTGACGCAAGAGATCGCTGAAAAAACAGAAGGGTTGGGGGAAACAGACGCAAAAAGAGTTGCAGATTTAATTAGAGGCAATGCCGAGCTGGAGAAGCAAACTGCTATTGCAGACAGGATGCAACAGATATACGACCAAATAGGCCAAAGCATTGCTAGCGGTGTTGTTGACACGCTCAGTGCTGCAGTAGACCAAACTAAATCTCTTGCGGACGCTGCTGCAAACACGCTTCGCAACATCGCAAACATTCTTTTACAGCTTGGCATTAACACCGCTCTGCAAGGCACTGGACTTGGTATTTTCAAAAACCTTGGAGGTTTTGCAGATGGAGGCCGTCCACCAGTGGGTAAGCCTTCAATCGTGGGGGAACGCGGCCCTGAATTATTCGTTCCAAACACTTCTGGCACAATCGTTCCGAACAACAAACTTGGTGGCGGTGGTGCGACAAACGTTGTCGTTAACGTTGACGCCAAAGGCAGTTCCGCTTCAGGCGACAGTGGTGCCGGCAAACAGCTTGGAGGGTTGATTGGAGCGGCTGTGCAGGCAGAATTGATCAAGCAGCAACGACCTGGAGGCTTATTGTCCCGCTAATGAGTACCTTTCCCGCTTTTGACCCTGCGCCAGGGATGACTAAGCAGAGCGCACCACAAGTGCGTTCAATCGCTTTTGGCAGTGGCTACAGCCAACGTGCAACGTTCGGCCTTAACCAAGATCCCAAGATCTATAACCTGACCTTTCGGGTGTCTGAGACGGAAGCTGACATTATCGAAACATTCCTAGATGCTCGCGGTGGAGTCCAAAGTTTTAATTACACACCGCCAGGGGAAATCGGTAGTCGCAAGTTCGTGTGTCAACAATGGACCAAAACAATTTCGTTCGTGAATCGAGCTGAAATCAACGTAACTTTTATTCAGGTATTTGACCCCTAATGGCTTTTCCGCATTCGCTACACGGCTGGCAAAAAAATAGAGAATATGTCGTCAATGATGTTGTTCGAGCATCAAGGGCGGAGCGTCATACTCTTGCCTTTAAGTGCATTGTTGCGGGAACTTCAGGAGAGAATGAGCCAATTTTTCCGCGCCAGATTACTTCAATTGTTGTTGATAATGAAATAACTTGGGAGGCATTTGAGCCGTTAGCAGAACAGCTGCAAGCGTTAGCGCCGACAGCAGTTATTGATTTATTTGAGGTTGTATTAACTCAAGACGTAAATGGAGTCGATGACACCTTGCGGTATCATGCGGGTAAAAATAATTTAATTTCTGATATAGTTTTTGATGGTAAAACATATCCTGCGGTTCCAGTAGAGGTTGAAGGTTTTAGCTTCTCAGGCAAGGGCACGTTACCTAGGCCAACGTTGAGAGTTGCGAACGTCAACAACGCGATAAGCTCTTTAATACTTTTATATAATCCATTAAAAGCTCGCGTTAGAAGAATTAGAACATTTGCAAAATTCTTAGATGCTGTTAACTTTAATCAAACATTGACTCCTGGCACTGAGGACGGAGACAGTGCAATTCAGTCTCAAGATGGCAACAGCCTTGTCTATCAGACTGTAAACGACACTTCTGATCCAGACGCAAAAATGGTTGAAACTTGGTATATAGATCGCATTGCAAGCGAAAATCTGCAATTCGTTGAATTCGAGTTAACTGCAAAATTAGATCTTACAAATTTACAGCTTCCGCGTCGTACAGTGACTGAATTTTGTCCTTGGACTTACAAAGGATCGGAGTGTAACTACGCTGGCGACACTTGTTTTAGTATTGATGATCAAATAATTTCAACTGGAGACAAAACTAAAGATGTCTGCGGCAAGCGTTTAAAAAGTTGCAAGCTTCGTTTTGGCAACGACACAGATTTGCCCTTTGGTGGGTTCCCAGGTGCAAGAATTCAAGCGTAAGGCGAGATTGCACGCTCTTTCGGTCATGCCGCAAGAATCAGTAGGGCTAATTGTTAGTGGAGCGTATTGGCCTTGCAAAAATATTGCCGACAATCCAATTGAAGATTTTGTGCTTGATCCATATGATTATGCAAAGGCAATGCAGTCTGGAACCATAGAAGCTGTTGTGCATTCACACCCAAGAGGCACGCCACCAAGTGAACTTGATCGCAAAGCTTGCTCTCAGACTAAAATGCCCTGGTACATCTATATTGTGCCTAACGATTCATGGTTAACACTCAATCCTTAGTCGGCAAGGCGTGGGAGTATGGCAAACAAGATTGTTATACAGTCGTACAAAATTATTACGCATTACTTGGAATAACTTTGCCTGACTTCAAAAGACCTGCCAATCTTTTTCAAACTGAAAGTATTTTCTTGCGTCATGCCGTCGAATTAGGTTTTCGTCAGATTGATCTTGATTTCCGTCGTGATGGTGACTTGCTGGTTATGAGGATCGGCACCAAGACGCCTATGCACGGTGCTGTCTATTTGAGCAGCGATCGGATCTTGCATCAGCGTCCTAACAGCTTAAGTGCAATAGAGCCTTTTGGGCGGTATTATCGTCAGAGAGCTACTGCAGTGTTTCGTCATGCAACTTGTGATGCTTGGCGGTGAGCTGGGGGAGAAGTACGGGGCACAGCATGAGTATTACAACCTGCGTACTCCAGCCGATGCAATAAAACTGCTTTGTGTTAACTACCCAGAGTTCCAACGTGATTTAGTTACGGCTCACGAAAGAGGCGTTGGTTACAAGGTTATCAAGGGTCTTCCGATGGAAGACTATGACGAAATGAATCTACCGTTTGGTAGCAGGCCGTTGATGCTGGTGCCTGTAATCACAGGTAGCGGAGGCTCTACTGGCCAGATTTTGCTTGGCGTTGGTTTGGTGGCGGCGTCGTTCTTACTGCCTGGCTCTGGCTTGTTTGGAGCGTCTGCTTTTGGTGTTTTTGGTGGGCCAATAGCAGCGGCTGGAACGTTAACGACTGTTGGCACAGCATTAAGTGCTGTTGGCGCAGGTCTGATTCTTTCTGGAACGGCAAGCCTCATATCACCACAGCCAGAGCTGCCAAAGTTTAATCGCACAGGGAGTGGCACAAAGGCAAGAGGTACGGGGCCACAAGGCGTAACGCGAGGAGCAAGCGGTGAGCAGTCTTATGTTTTTACAGGCCCGTCAAACACTGTTGGCACTGGCGCAACAATACCTGTTATCTATGGTCGAGTAATTACTGGAGGACATTTAATTTCCAGTAATCTTAGGGTGGTTGATGATTCAGATCCGCATTTAAGTTCGATAGGATCTTTTACTCGAAGCAATGTTACCATTAATGGAGAAAAAATGACCAGGGAATTCAGAGAATTAGGAGGAGTGGATAGCAGAAAAGTCAACGACGATGATGTTGCTTCTGGGGCTGAAATAAAATTGCTTCTAAAAACATTTGGACCAGGCTTAGAAAAACAGGTTGACGACGAAGACTCTAGCCTTGAGTTTGAATTACCAAAAAGCAGCTCACTCGAATACAAAAAAAATAACAAAGATAAACTTAAAAGAATTGATGTTTTAATTGGAATACCGGAAGGTTTATTTAATTATACGCTTGGAGAGAACTCAACAGCTTTTGCTGGTTTTATAAGTTATACAATTGAGCTTATATTTGCTGGCGGAGGATCTAAAGCTGTGGCAGCAAGCGTTGGAGCGACTATTCAAGGAATGTTTAACAAAGGCAAAAAACCTCTTGTCTACGTTCACAGGCTTGAGGTGCCAAGGGGAGCCGAACAGCCTGAAAATGTTAAGATACGATTTAAGGTTACCGGTGCAGAGTGCCATGATGCCGCGACGATTGAATTGCTTGAGTATGGCTATAGACTTGTCGACGACGATTAAAACAAAGCATAACTAGTCATGGCTTTCAATTCCAAGACAAAACTTGAAATCGTTGACGTTCTCTGCGAAGGGCCTATAGGGGGATTGGTTAAAGGTCGAAAAAGTATTTTTCTGGATGAGTCTTTAGTTACAAAGCGAGACATTGACAACAAAGATGTTCTTTTTGAAGAGAAAAAGGGAGGGGCTCTTCAAGGTAGCTTTCAAGATTTTTACGATGAGTCTAAATTAAGCGATCAATCGTCTGCAATTATTCAAGTAAGCCAAGAAATCGGAAAAAATTACAGTGAAAAAGTTATAAACAATGAAGTGAGGTGTCCCGAAGATAGAGATTATGGAGCGGGCCAATTTGTTAGAACAATTACAGACTCAGAAGCTGATTCAGTACAGCTTGTTTTTTCGATCCCGAGACTTTTTAGTACAGGGGTCGAAGGGGTAGCAAGAGGCCAGCTTTTTCCGGCTAAAATAAAATTTAGCGTACATATTGCAGGCAAAGGCGAAGAATTTAGAAAAATTACTATAACATCAGATAACGCTTTAAGAGAAGAGGGAATTTTAGACGAAGACGATAACTGTAGAAACATATTTACTGGAATTTCAACAAACGGTTATCAGTTTAAAACGCAGCCAATTCGTCTTGCTGATAGTCAAGGCAACAAAAAAGCCCCTTGGAAAATTAAAGTTAAAAAAATAAATTTTAAAAACCCTGAAGAAGCGTTTGAAATTCGCTATACAGACTTTAGGGATTTGGAAGAAACAGAGCCGTTGCAGTCTGGGCGAGCAAATACTTTTGTGTGGGATTATATCGTAGTAAATAAAAAAGTTCAGTTAAGCCATAAGCACACTGCTTGCGTTGCACTATCAATTAGCTCTGAGCAGTTTAATAGTCTTCCCGCAAGAGCTTACGACGTAAAGGGTCGTTTGGTAAGAATCCCTAGTAATTTCGGAGTGAGACAAGATGGGAGCTTATATGTACTAACAGAAAGTGATCAGGTAACAGAACTGCCTTTTAATGGAGAGTTAGCAAAAAATCCGCGCTGGACCACTTGTCCTGTTTGTTGTTTCTATGACATGATCACCAATCCTCGCTATGGCGCTGGTGATTTCATTAACGAAGACAATATAAGTTGGATTGACTTAATTGAAATTGCTAAATACTGCAACGAATTGGTTGAAGTTGGCACTGGAACTGAGCCTCGGTTTGCGTTAAATACAGTCATCGCGACACAGGCCGATGCCTATAGTGTTATACAAGATTTAGCGAGTGTTTTTCGTGGGTTGGTCTATTGGAGGGCTGATACCATACAGTTAGCAGCAGATCACGGAAATCTTGATAAAAGCATAGATCTAAATCCAATTCATGTGTTTAATAATTCAAACGTGGTGGGAGGGGGTTTTGTTTATAGCGGTTCTTCATTGAAAACAAGAAGCACAAGAGTCGTTGTTCGCTACAATGATCCAGACAATTTTTATAAAACAAATTATGTAATTGTTGAAGATCTCAACGCAATTAAAAAGTATGGCAATCAAACTAGAGAAACAATTGCCTTTGGATGCACTTCTAAGACCCAAGCTCAACGGATGGGCAAGTGGATATTGAAGACAGAAGAACTTGAAGGCAGCACAGTAGCCTTTTCAGTCGGCCTTGAAGGGTTGAATGTATTGCCGGGACAGGTTTTTGCGGTAGCAGATACAATGCGCCAAGGGGCTAGATTGTCAGGACGTGTAATAGGGGCGACTCGTAGATTTGTAATCACCGACTCGGCTATAAGTTCACCCTCAGGAAATAACGACAAAGTCACTATTGTACTTCCCGACGGAAGAGTCGAAACTCGTGCAGTAACCAGCATAGTAAACAAAACTATAGATGTTTTCCCTCCTTTTTCGGAGCCTCCAGCGGATGGCGCGGTTTTTGCTTTAACTGATGATAGTGTTAACAATCAAAAGTTTAGATGCTTGTCTGTAGCAGAAGGAGAAGATGGCGTGTATTCAATTACTGGAGTTGAGCATAACGATAGTATTTACAGGGTTGTAGAAAGCAACGAGACTGATCTTACGTTTGCAGATGTTTCTATTTTTGACGAAAAACCTCTTGAGCCCTTTGGAGTTAAGATTGAATTTTTTGACGTAACTCAAAACTTGAATAGGTTTAAACGAATAGATGTTTCGTGGTCAAAAGGTATTGATGCGGGTGGCTTGGCTGATCCGCGTACTATTAGCTTTCAGCTTGAATATCGAATTACAGCTTCAGGTAATTGGAGCAATCCTATAAGAACAAATGAAACGTCTGTTCAAATTAATGACACAGTTGTTTCTGGTCAAAGGTTTTACGTCAGGATTAGAGCTGTAGGCCCTGAGCCAAACGCTAAAAAATCGCACCCCATTACGTCAAACGCATTCGTAACAGCTGATGCAATGACTACAACAGGCCCAGGAGGCACAATACAGGTTCTGCCCCCTGATCCCGAGAATGTCACTTTGGAACCAGTTGGCAAGGATCAAGTGGTGTTTACTTGGGGCGCAACTGCAAACGGTCAAGATCTAAGGGAGTTTTTAGCTGTTATTCGACATTCTGGAAAGGTTGACGGAACAGGGGAATGGCACAAATCAACGCTGCTTAGAAAGGTCGAGGCTCGCATTACGTCTGTGACATTGCCTTTGCTTGAAGGAGAGTATTTTGTCAAGTTTGAAAATGCTTCGGGGTTGCGTAGCAATGGTGCGGCTAGCGCTGTAATAGACCTCCCCGAGTCAATGCAGAGATTTAATTTTGAAACAATTCAGGAAGCAAGCAGCAACTTCCCAGGGAAAAAAATTGGCGTTTACTATGATGACGGTTACAATGGTTTGATACTTGATGGAGACGCAATTTTTGACATTGAGGTGCAAAATCTTGATGCCTTGTCAGTAAATATTGACAGCATTTTTGGCACTCAAAGAAAATCAGGTGTTTACTATTTCAATTCAATATTGGACTTTGGAGGCAAATTTAGCCCTTTGTTCAGGAGAGTATTGGACTCGACTGGAACGTACACGACCGGCCTTATAGATTCACAGCTTCAACTTATTGACACTTGGACTGATTTTGATGGGGATGTTGCTGATGGTACTAACGTGCAAATGTATTTAAGAGCATCTGACCTTGCACCAGCATCAGGCCCAATTGGATTCATGGACGGTGACAATATTTTATTTGAAGACAATGACAAAGCCTTGACTAACTCTGATACAACTTTTAGAGACTGGATTTTGCTTGAAAATACTAACTTTGCTGGAAGACAATTCCAGTTCAAAGCGGAATTTTCTACTAATCACAGCCAACAAACGCCTGTCGTTCAGTCGCTAGGAGTAGTGGCTGAGCTTGAACAAAGAGCAGAGAACAGTAATCTAATAACTTCAATTGCAGGCTCAACATCAGTGCCTTTTGAACATGGATTCTATACCGACGATGAAGCGAAAGTTTCGGTTGGAATTGTTGCTTACAATTTATTGGCGGAAGATTACTTTGAATTATCAGAGCCTACAGCAGCTGGATTCAACATTACGTTCAAAAGCTCTTTTGATGGCTCAGAACTTGTTAGTAGAAAATTCAGATATACTGCGGTAGGATACGGAAAACAGCATCCCACCCCTTAATAGGACCAATTAAAAATGGCTCAAGCTTCCTCTAATGAAGTCGCAAATGGCACTGGAGCGTTTGTGCGGTCGGAATTAAACCAGCGACTAGCGGCTTTATTCACGAACCATAGTGGAGCGACTGATACCTCAATAGCAACCAAATATGCGTATCAATTCTGGGCAGATACAACTGCTAATCAATTGAAAATTCGTTCTGGTAGTAATAGCTGGATACCTCTTAGGTCTTTGACAGGAGGTGTCATTGCGCCAGCAGGTTCAATTAGTGCGCCGTCTTTGACATTTGGAGCAGATGGTCCTGACTATGGATTTTACCGTTCTGGCACCGGAGAGGTTTCGTTTGTCACGCAAGTAGATGGGGCTGATCATCAGCTGTTCAGAATAGGAAAAGACATGACAGATAGTGTAATAACAGATGCTGGAATATCTTTAAGCTGGGGTTACATGGGCAATCTTTTAACAACAACTAATACAACAAATTCAGGGCTATTAATAAAAGAAGACGGCAGCATCATTGTTGCCAGAAATGGTGCTACATGTTTAACGCTAAACAGAGTTGGAACTGAAGCTACTGGGACTGGAGGTAGATATGGAAAAATTATAGGCTTTAATACCAATGGAACAGCCGCTGGAAAAATTTCTATAATTAGTGCAACGGATGTTGAGCTTGTCGATAGTTCTGATCGACGTTTAAAGGATAATATTACTGACATGCCTGAGGCTAAATCGCGAGTTAACTCTATTGAGATGAAAAAATTTCGCATGATTTCTGCGGATACTTATGAAGAAGGTTTTATTGCACAGCAGCTCAAGGAGGTAATGCCTAGCGCTGTTGTAGGAACTGAAAACGATCTTGATGAAAACGGAAATATTGAATATATGGGAGTTGCAAAAGCCTTGTTAATCCCTTTGTTGACGAAAGGCTTGCAGGAGGCATATTCTGAAATTGCTGCTCTAACCGCACGCATTGAAGCTCTGGAGGCAGGCTGATGGCTGATCGTAAAATTTCGGATCTAACCGAGCTGACCAATCCAGTTAGCCAAGACACTTTTCTTGTCATTGATGCTGACGAATCTGATAATTCTCAAAAAAACAAAAAAATCACTTACGAGAATATCCTTGCAAAAATTCCTAATGGCACAGAAAGTTCTCCAAGTATTTCTTTTTTTGGAGACAATAGCAACACTGGCCTTTTTCGTGCAGGTTCAAATCAAATTGGGTTTAGTGCAAACCAAAGTATTATTGGTAAGTTCACCACAGCTGGATTTCAGTTAGGCGCCGGAACAGCTGCAGCTCAATTGCATTTGTTTAGTAATGACACTACCGATCAGGTAATCATTGAAAACAACGACAGCGGATTGGACACTGCTCCTGACGTTGTGCTGTATAGAAACTCAACGTCACCTGTTGATGACGATAATCTTGGAAATATTCAGTTTCGAGGCAGAAACGATAACAGTCAAAGTCATAATTACGCTTCTATTTCTGCATCTATCAGAGATGCAAGCGATGGGACAGAAGACGGCATTTTAGATTTAATGACAAGTGAAGGTGGAGCGTCTTCGACTCGCATCCGTATTTCAGGAGATGCAATAGGAATAAACGAGGCAAACCCTCTGCATCCTCTGCATGTTTCTGAATCGGTAGAAGGCACAGCAGTTTTCATTGAGTCAAAAGAGAACGATTCAGCAAGCGCTGCAGATATTGTTTTATACCATCATCGCAATAATGCAGCCGGTCAAGACGGAGACACAATTAGCTCCTTACTTTTTCAAAGTAAAAACGATTCAACAAGCCCAGCCAATAAAACATATTGTGCTTTGATTGGATCTATTGTTGATGCTAGTGATACGGACGAAGAAGGCAAGCTTAATTTCAAGGTTCAATCCGCAGGGTCGCTAACAAGCATGGCTGCAATTACTGCTGCCAACATAACGCTGGGTTGTCGCCCTATCCTGCCAACGCATACCCCTGCATCGGCAACAGCCGCTGGAACGGCAGGAGAAGTAGCGTGGGACGCAAATTATATCTATATTTGCACCTCAACCAATACTTGGAAGCGGGTAGCGATTAGCACTTGGTCCTAAGATAGGAGCAAACAGGCTCTTGCTATGGCTAACGTCAAAATTTCAGACCTAAACGAATATGTTGACGCGCAATCCACTGACGTAGTCCCTTGCGTCGATCTAGTAAACGATCAAACAAAAAAAATTAAGATTGAAAGCATTGCAAAAGCCAATGCTGATGGCACAGCAGCATCTCCAAGCGTTGTATTTGCATCAGATAAAGACACTGGAATCTACAGGCCAACCACCAATCAATTTGGAATAAGTACAGGTGGTACCTCGCGATTCGTTATTGACAGTTCAGGCAATATTACAATTTCTGGAAATCTAAGCGTTAGCGGAACTACAACCGCGAACATTGCTTTAGCCGACAATTCAGTTAACGGAGACAAGCTTACTAACGACATTACAATTGCAAATAACTTAACTGTTACAAATGATTTAACTGTCAACGGCACAACAACAACAATCAATAGCACGACGCTGCAGGTTGATGATAAAAACATTGAGCTTGGCACTGTTGCCACACCATCTGACACAACGGCTGACGGTGGTGGAATTACTCTTAAAGGTGCAACTGACAAAACCCTGACTTGGATAGATAGCACTAATTGCTGGACATTTAACCAGGGATTAAATTTAACGGCAGGAACAGCTGCTGCACCTGCACTTATATTTAATGGTGACGTAAATAGTGGCTTCTTTCAGCCTGCAGGGGATAAGTTAGCGATTGCAACAGGTGGAACGTCACGAATCACAATTGGCACGACTGGCAACGTCGGCATCGGGGTAACTGGTCCGCAGGAGAAGCTCCATGTTAACGGCGACATTTTAATAAGAAGCGATACTCCAAACTTAAAACTACAAAGTCCTAATAGCAGCAATCCTTACTATGTAGCCGCTAATGTTACTGATGCAGTTGATGGTGGAATTGTGATTGGGAGAGGTAGTGATCTTAATTCTGGCAGTCATCTTCTAGCTATTAAACCAAGCGGAAACGTCGGCATTGGCACGGCTAGTCCTACTAAATTACTTCATTTAAGTAATTCAAGTCCGCAAGTACGTATGACGGACACAGATACAAATGCTCATTTTGATATTGTTGCAAACAGTGGTGTTGGCAGCGTTGCCCTGGATTTGGATGCTGCTCAATCCGGTTCCCAGAGTAGTTTAATTGTCAAAACTCGCGGCTCCGAAAAACTTAGAATTGTTGGAACGAGCGGCAACGTAGGCATCGGCACGACTAGTCCTGAGGTAAAGTTAGATGTTAGCGGTGCGGGAAGATTTTCAGGGGGCGCTGATCCAGGAACGGGTGCAGCCATTTTTACCGTTAGCTCAGTTGGAAATTTTCAAAGCGTTCTTGCTGGTTATAAACTAGCTTTTCATACTGGCAATAATAATGTTCGCACAGAAAGGGTCAGAATATCAGAAACAGGAAACGTTGGCATTGGCACGACTAATCCTTCGGCGAAGTTCGATATTGCCAACGACACCGCTCGTATCCAAGCATTCAGAACTTCCGCTTCAGCGCATACTTACATAGTCTCCAATTCTACTTTCTTTCATGCTGGAGTGCATACCAGTAGCAATTACTATTCAGTTTCTAAAGGAAATAATCCTAACGATACTGATCTTCTTGTAGTAGATTCCAACGGAAACATCGGCATCGGGACGACTAATCCGCAGCAAGACTTGCATGTTAGCGGCACTACTTCATTCATAAGAGTTGAAGGCACTAACAACGCTTCTGGCTCCGATGTCGCTGCTCTTGAAATCAAAACCAATTTAAGGAGAGCCGGCGGTCTTAAAGGTTTAGACGAGAGTGATAATGAACTGTGGTTTATCGGCAGACATTACAGTGGCGGAGGTAACGCAACTAGATTAGATTTTGATGTTGCCGGCTCAACCGCAATATCTATTCCCACTAACGGAAACGTCGGCATTAAGCAAACAAGCCCAGATCATTTGCTGCATATAGGAAGCGCTACTAATGTATTAGGTGGCACTGCTGGTGATCAGTTAGATAATCTTACAATTCAATCGGATACTGCGAATACAGACTATTTAAATTTTACAACCAACAGGATCTCAACAGGAAGCAGTTGGACTACTGCTGCTCAACGAATTCAACGTAAAGTAGATAGTACGTTGATGGGATACATTCAATTTGGCAATTACAACAGCGATTTAATTACGTTTGGCAATTACGGCAATGAGTACGTAAGAATCAACGGATCTGGCAACGTCGGCATTGGCACGATTGGTCCAGATAAGCTACTTCACGTCCAAGGCAACAACAACCCACAAATAAAAGTATCTGAAGCAAATAATTCAACAAGTGCCGGTTTAGAGATCGAAAATCAAGGTCAGCGTAACTGGCAGATCTGGGCGGACAGAAGCACAGATCAGTTCAGAGTAGGAAATAACGTCAGAGCAAGTACAAATTTTGCGATCACCAGTACAGGAAACGTTGGTGTTGGCACGACTGGTCCACAGGCGAAGTTAGATGTTAATGGAACAGCTTTTGTCGGAGAAGGAGGGGAAGACAATGAGATCTTAAGACTCAATACGGATCGGACCTGGAGTTTCTTTCAAAGGGGCAGTGGTGCTCAGACCAGCTTAGATCTAGCGTCAAGCGACAATAAGAGTTTTACTATTAGCAGCCTAAAAACAGGGGAAACTAGTGCTTCTGCTTCTGTATTTATCGGTGGTTCTGATGGAAACGTCGGCATTGGCACGATTAGTCCTACTCAGAAGTTGGATGTTAATGGCACTATTGAAGCGAATG
>TARA_B100001093_G_C26859979_1_pt1 | contig 14781 bp, 14 predicted proteins | sample TARA_B100001093 | Tara Oceans TARA_B100001093 (sample SAMEA2623116) | marine metagenome | biome: marine biome (ENVO:00000447); feature: surface water layer (ENVO:00002042); material: "saline water (ENVO:00002010), including plankton (ENVO:xxxxxxxx)" | depth 5 m
AAAAATATAAATTTCCAGATATTGAAGGTGATACGGTCACCTTTATAGGAAGCACTTTTAAAAAAATAACAGATGATAACATATATTTAAATCATATGGTAGTTCTAAATTCTTGTGATGATGTTCCAGAAGTCCCCAATCGGGTAATCGAATCTTATGATACTGAAGAAGAATTACTATTGGGATGGACAAAAATGATTCAACGTGAAGACCCAAATATAATTATTGGATATAATACATTTGGATTTGATTGGAGTTTTATGATAGACCGAGCTGATGAATTAGGTATAAAAGAAGAGTTTTTAAACTTATCTAAGAATCTAAATGAAGAATGTAAAGTAGTCAAATCAACTACTACGGTTGCTAGTGGAACATATGAAGATGTTTATGCAAAAATCCCCGGAAGAATACAGATTGACCTCTTGAATTATTTCAGAAAAGAAGTTAATCTAGATTCATATAAACTGGATTTTGTTGCTAGTCATTTCATCAGTGATAAAGTATCAGATTATAATGTTGTAGATGATATATCAGTTATAAATAGTAAAAATCTAACTGGACTTGAAACCGGTCATTTTGTATCATTTCAGATTATTGCTCATTCATCCGATATGTATTTAGAAGGAAAAAAATTTAAAATATTTGATTTAGATAAAGAAAATCATACTTTCAAAATTAATCATAAATTAGATATTAATAAAAAATTAACTATTAAATGGTGTTTAAATAAGGATGATATTGACCATCACCAAATCTTTGAATATACTAAACAAGGTCCTGATAAAAGAGCAATAATTGCGAAATATTGTTATCAGGATTGCAACTTATGTCATACATTAATGTCTAAAAATGATATAATCACTGGAGTTAGTGAATTATCAAGTATCTGTTCTGTTCCTATGGATTTTATCATAAGAAGAGGACAAGGCATTAGACTTCTTAGTTTCATCGCACAGAAATGTAGAGAAAAGAAAACTTTAATGCCATTTATAAACAAAAGTTATGATAAAAGTGGATATGAAGGAGCTATTGTTCTTCCACCCAAAAAAGGATTTTATAAGGATAAACCGGTTGCTGTAGTAGATTATGCTTCTCTATATCCATCTTCTATGATTAGTGAAAATATTTCACACGATAGTAAAGTATGGAGTAAAGAATATGATCTAAATGGTAATCCTATGATTAATCCACATACAGGAAGACCTATAATATGGGGAATGCGTGATATAGAAGGAAATTTTATATATGATAATTTACCTAATTATAAGTATGTTGATATTCAATATGACACTTTTACTTATAAAAGAAAACATCCCAAAGCAGCTGCTAAGAAAATTAAAACTGGATATAAAGTTTGTAGATTCGCACAATTCCCTAACGGAGAAAAAGCTATTATGCCTAGCGTATTATCAGAATTACTTAAATCAAGAAAGGCTACGAAAAAACTAGCCAAACATAAAACATTAATTACAAAAGAAGATAGAGTAATTCACGGTCTTCTTAAAAAGAATGAAACTCATCATGTAATTACTACTGAAGATAATGATATTATCATAATAGAAAATAAAAATGTTAAGTCTGTTGAAGATAGATTTAATGATTTTATGAAAAATGTTTTGGATAAAAGACAATTATCTAAAAAGATTGTTGCTAATTCTCTTTATGGTCAATGCGGAGCTAAAACTAGTTCATTTTATGAAAAAGATATTGCCGCATCCACTACTGCTACAGGTAGAAAGTTATTATATTACGCAAAAGATGTAATAGAAGGATGTTATGGCGATACAGTAGTCCCAACAAAAAATCACGGCTCTGTAAAAAGCAAAGCAGAATATGTATATGGAGATAGTGTCACTAAGGACACGCCACTATTACTAAGAAATAAACATACAGGAAATATAGAATTTAAAGAAATTTCTCAATTATCAAATAAAGAAGATTGGAGAAGTTATGATGGATTTAAAGCAGGTGAAAGCAATAGAAAAGAAAAACAACAAAAATATGTTGAAGATTATCAAATATATACTTCAAATGGATGGTCTGATATTAATAGAGTAATTAGACATAAAACAACTAAAAAAATATATAGAATTACTACTCATACTGGTATGGTCGATGTCACAGAAGACCATAGTTTATTAGATGAAAACAAAAACATTATTAAACCAAAAGATACTAAAATTGGTATGAATTTACTTCATAATTATCCCACTTTTAAAACAAATAATAATATGAAATTATCTAATTTCTTAGATTATATTGAAACTATACAATACAAAACTAAAGAAGAGAAAAGAGCATTTATATATGGATTCTTCTTTGGAGATGGAAGTTGTGGAAACTATGATTGCCCTAGCGGAATAAAATATTCGTGGGCTCTTAATAATCAAAATTATAAATTATTATCAAAATTAAGAACATTTTGTATTGACGAATTTGGATTTAACTTTAAGATTAACAATACATTTAAAAGTAGTGGAGTTTATAAGTTAGTTCCTAATGGAGGACAGACTAAAAAAAATAAAGAACTTATTATGATGTTTAGAAAAGTTTGTTATAATGAAAATAAATATAAGATAGTTCCTATTGAATTCTTAAATGCTAATCAAAATATAAAATTTGCTTATTTATCAGGATATTACGCAGCAGATGGTTCGAAATGTAATAATGAAAAAGCTAAAAGTATTAGATTATCAAATAAAGGAAAAATAGGGTCTAGTATGTTGTTTTATATGTTTAAATCATTAGGATTAAATGTATCAGTAAATACTAGAAAAGATAAGACAAATATTACTAGATTAACCATATCGTCTTCAAAACAAAGAAAAAATTCAAATGTGCTTAAAAAAGTAGATGAATTATATACTATTGAAAATAATGATTTTGTATATGATATTGAAACAGAAACTGGAAATTTTAATACAGGATATCCACTAATTGTTAAAAATACGGATTCTGTATTCTTTACGTTTAATCTTGAAGATATGGATGGAAATAAAATTATTGGAAAAAAGGCGTTAGAAATCACTATTGAATTAGCTGTTCAAGCAGGTGAAATCGCCACTAAATTCTTAAAACCACCTCATGACCTAGAATATGAAAAAACATTTGACCCATTCCTACTATTATCTAAAAAAAGATATGTAGGTATGCTACACGAATTTGATATAAACAAATCTAAAAGAAAGTCAATGGGGATTGTTTTAAAGAGAAGAGATAATGCTCCTGTAGTAAAAGATTGTTATGGAGGCATTATAGATATTCTTATGAAAGAACATAATGTAGATAAAGCTGTAGAATTTACTAAAAATTTCTTAAATGATATGGTTAATGAAAAGTTTTCGTTAGATAAACTATTAATTAGAAAAGCATTGAGACAATTTTATAAGAATCCAAAACAAGTTGCACATAAAGTATTAGCTGATAGAATTGGAAAAAGAGAACCTGGAAATAAACCAGCAGTTGGAAGCAGAGTTCCTTTCATTTATATACAGACTAAAGGAAATCCCAAATTACAAGGAGATAGAATTGAAGACCCTACATATATTAAAAATAATAATCTAAAACCTGACTTTTCACATTATATTACTAATCAAATTCAAAAACCAGTTCAACAGGTATTTTGTTTAATATTAGAAGATATAACTGAATTTAAACCTAATATAGGAAAATTAAAAAGATTTCAGAGAGGATTAGAAAGACAATTAGAAAAAGAGTTGATTACTGAAGAAAAATGTGATGATAAAATAACAAAAGAAAGAGAAAAATGGGTTAATAGATTAATATTTGAATATTATGTAAAAAAATCTAAGCAACAAGCAAAAAACAATGCTAAGAAATCATTCTTTCAACTTAAATAATTAAATGATATATTTACCATATATTTCACGTTTAAAAATATTTTTTAATTGTTTTCTAGGAAGTATATATTCGTTATGATATTTTTTCCATAATTTTTGAAATAAAGATATTCCCTTATTTTCTAAAATAAAGACTCTGTTTCTGTATAAATAATATTTTTTAGCTATCATTATTCTACATATACTAACTGATAATTCTGGATTATCACTATCATTCATTATATCTATAATCTCATCAATATACTCATGATTATTTTCACCGACTATATTACAATTTAATACTAACATTTTGGTTTTTAATAAATTTACGTAAGGTGTGTCATCTTCTTCTATACCATGAATATTAGGATTCCATTGTTGGCAAAAACATAATAAGGAATCTATTTCATCGTCCATTTTTATATAATCTAAAAACTTAAATTATATAAAATCAATTTATTAATTATAGAAATATACCATTTCCAGAATTATCTGTTCTATTAATAGTAGTATTAAACATATTATTTATACCTTCAGTTAATACGGTAGATACATTTTCTACTAGTTCATCAATATCATTGTTTGATGGGTCAGTAGAAGATACCGGAAGAAAGTTTGGTATAGTAAAAGAAATATCAAATATTCCAACTCTCTCACCTTGTGAATTATTAAATGTTGTTTCTCCTGTAGTGTTATAAACAACACGAGCCCCAGCACCAGAACTAGAACCAGCACCAGCACCAGCACCAGCACCAGCAGTAGTATTAGTTTGTGTTGAATTAGTTCTGTTATTAATTGTAGAATTAGGATCTATGTTAAATCTACATATAGGACATCTAGTATTTAATCCAAACCATCTTATTAAGCTAGCTCTATCAAATATATGACCACAATCATTGATTCTTAAAATAGAACTAGACGCATCAAATTGTGTCAATGAAATAGGACATCTTTCTTGTGTAGTTTCATTAGATATTTCAGAAAATGAATATTCTGTTGTATGATTAGAAATAGCTTCTTGAGAAGCAGGAGTTGGTCTATTATATACATTGTTTAAAGTTGCGTTAATAAAATTACTCATCCTAGTATTTCTTTCTGCAAAAGGATTTATTATTCTAGTACTTCTATATTGAATGGGATCAGGATTTCCAAATAAATTTGGGGCTGAAGTTCTTGTTCTATTGCCAAAGTTAAAAACCGGCGTTTCTTGAACTGGACTCATATTAAAAGACCTTACTGTTCTTCCCCTAGAACGTAAATTTCTACGACGTCTTACACTAGATTGAGTATTTCTTTCTAATTCATATTGTCGTTCTCCTTCATTTTGAACACCTTCTAAATATAATTCTAATATTCTATTTAAACTAGAAAGACTTACTTGCATTGTAGAAAAATAATTATCAACAATATTTAGATATCTTTCTATCAATTGATCATTTATTCTTGACATTATATAATATTTATTAATAAAATATATTTAAATGTAATTTGAGGCTATATATATATATTATTTAAATGAATTTTTCCGAATATGAAAATAAAGGATTAACAGGTTTGTGTAATTTAGGAAATACTTGTTTTTTAAATTCAACTATGCAATGTCTTTCACATAGTTATGAATTTAATAATATGTTAAATGAAGAAGAATACAAAAATAAAATAAACAAGGATTCTTCTAGTTTAATATTAATTGAATGGGATAACTTAAGAAAACTAATGTGGTCAGATAACTGCACTATATCTCCAAAAGGATTTCTTAAAGCTGTCCAAAAAGTTGCGAGAATAAAAGATAGAGAATTATTTACTGGATTCGCCCAAAATGATTTACCAGAATTTTTAGAATTTATAATAGAATGTTTCCATATGGCTATTAAAAGAGAAGTTAAAATGAATATTACTGGTAGTGCTATAACTGAAACAGACAAATTAGCAAAAGTATGTTATAAAATGATGAAAAATATGTATAAAAAAGAATATTCAGAGATACTTAAGTTTTTTTATGGAGTTCATATATCAAATATAGAATCTACTGAAAGTGAATACATTAATATTACACCAGAACCTTTCTTTAATTTACAGATTCCTATTCCAGATAAGAAAAATGTTAATTTAATTGATTGTATTGATTTATATCTTACAAAAGAAACTTTAGAAGATAAAATTCTAATTGAAAAAACAAATCAAAAAGAAACTTGCACAAAACATTTAGAATTTTGGAGTTTGCCAGATATTTTAATAATTACATTCAAGAGATTCTTAATTTCTCCCAATTCCATCAGAAAAAATCAACAATATATTGATTTTCCAATAAATAATTTAGATTTAACAAAATATGTTGTTGGATATGATAATGATAAATATGTATATAATTTATACGGAGTATGTAATCATTCAGGTAGTTGTGAAGGAGGACATTATACATCATTTGTAAAAAATGCTAATGATAATTGGTATCATTTTAATGATACTAATGTTTCTCGTGTTAGAACTCCTGAAAAAATAAAATCTCCCCTCGCTTATTGTCTTTTCTATCGCAAAATAAAATGAATTTCATATATATATATATATATAATGGATGTAAATATAGTACCTAACACTGGAAATCAAACTATATATAATAAATTTAATAATTATTTAGCTAATTCTACTTCGAGAAATGCTATTATCATTATTAGTATAACTATCATATTATTATACATAATATTATTTAGTAATATCTCATACGGAACAACATCTATTGTTCCTTCTAATACAACTACTCCATGGTCTCTATGGACACCTACAGTAACGCCATTATCACCTAACTTTTCTTCACAATCTATTAATTATTCATTGAACTTTTTTGAAATAATTATGTGGGGATTATTCGTGTTTTTAATTTTGATACAAGGACTCCAATATTTTTATGGATTTGATATATCAACTTCTTTAAGAAATTTATTCAAAGGAACTCCTCAAATTGATGTTATATTATCTCCCGAACAAGAATTAGAAATCAGAAAGAAAAAGGCAGCTATTGCTGAAGAAGATAAAGAAGTATTCCATGTTAAACAAAATACTTATAACTATAAACAAGCCAAAGCAGTATGTAAAGCACTTGATTCCGAATTAGCAACATATGACCAAGTTAGAAAGGCATTTAATAAAGGAGCTGAATGGTGTGGATATGGATGGAGTGATGACCAAATGGCTTTATTTCCAACTCAGATGAAAACATGGAAAAAACTTCAAAAAAATAAAAATCATAAAAACGATTGTGGAAGACCAGGTATTAATGGAGGGTATATTGTAAATCCATATGTTAAATTTGGAGTAAATTGTTATGGAGCCAAAAGAAATCCTACTGATTTTGAAGTTAATTTAATGGAAGCTAAACAAAAACAACCATTTCCACCTACTAAAGAAGAAAAAAGATTCAATAAAATGGTGAATAAATATAAAAAAAAATTAGATAAAATATCGTTAAATCCATTCAATCAAGAGAAATGGAATCAAATATAAATTTATTATAATAATTATTGAAATTATAATAAATAATTAATGCATTTTTCTAGTATTACGTTTATTACTTTTCTTTTTAATATATAATTTACGTTTCTTTGTTTTATTTAATCTCTTTGAATTTTCACTCGCTAGTTTTAATAAATCATCATATAAACTCTCTTCTATTAATGATACTTCATCTTCCTTATTTTCATTCTTACTTAAAATATTTTCACCGACACCACCACCAGTCATATAATTATTTGATGTTAATAAATTTAAAGGTAATGGAACTGATAATTTACTTAATTTTTTATGATCTACCGATAACTTCATATTTAAAGATTTAATACTACCTCCTTCTTGATAAATTATAAAATCATCACTCTTAAACAACTTATTATCCATTATATATATTTTAATATTATTTTAATTATTATTTAACTCACGGAATTTAGATTCATATTTTGATAATAAATGATTTACTATATCCGGGTCATCATATATTATTTGAATATCGTAATCTTCTGAAATGTTCTTATGTATAATATTCAATAATTTAGCATAATACTTCCCATTATCCTCTTTACATAACATTAATGAATCTCTATTATAAGAAACAAAATCTTTATAATAATTAATTATATCATCGTCTATCTTATTAGCTCTGATAAAAAAATCTTCCTTCAATATATTTCTAGTATATTTATCTTTTAAAAAATCATTTATTGAAAAATCACGCTTTAAAATTTCAACTTTTGTTGAATCGTCTTCATCTACTAAAGAATAATTATCATTCATATTAATCAACTTAAATTATATATAAATGTTGCTAATTCGTTTTTAAACTCTTTTTCATTTTTAATTTTAAGACCATGTTTTTTTAAAATTCTAATGATATTATCATTAAACGTATGTATTCTTTCTAAATTACTAACATAACTATCTTCATTTAACATATCGCTTCCATTTAAATATATTACCTCATTTAACCAATCTTTGAATTCAGATTGGTTTTTTTTAAAACGTGCGTTATCCAAATTATAAAACAACTTTTTTGTAGCAATACTATTATCTACATAATTTGATTTAATATTATATACTTTATTGTTAGAAGATAACATTATTTATTAATATAGATATTTATATCTAAATTATTTACTTATAACTTCTTTTAATGTCGTTATAATACTTTACTTCTCTCTTTGATTTCACATATTTAATAATATTTATTACTTGTTCTTCATTACCAATACATTCCATTAAACACTTTTCTAAAAATTTAAATGTCAAAGGAGATGTCTGTTTAAATGTATTAAATTTTAATATACCGTCTGTTATCTCTATAGTGGCATCACTTAAATTATTTTCATTTACATAATTTGTTATATTAGATGTTAAGTTGTTTCTTTGTTCCCTTAACATTTTTAATTCATCTGAACGACCTTTAATCGCATTATCTAAATTAACCCATTCTTTAATATTACTATTTAAATCCATATAGTAGTATTTATTAAATAATATTTAATATACTTTGAAATATTATTTAATAATTAGCGTCTTCTTTTATTTGATTTACCTCCTTTCTTTGATTTACGACGTCTTCTAGTTTTCTTACTCTTCATTAAAGCATAAGTTATTCCTACAGGCAATATAGCAGTGCGTAAAGCATCAAATAAACCAATATTACCTCCTCGCTGTCTTCTATTTTTACGGGTTCTTCTTTTTTGTTTTCTGTTAGTTCTTCTTTTCTGTTTTCTGTTAGTTCTTCTTTGATTCATATATATATTATCATCTATTTTAATTTTGAAAAATCTATTAATAATTTATTACGCAATAGTAATATAAATATTCCTAAAATTAAAAGAAAACTTATTATAACAAATATTATTGATAAATAAATATAAGGATATACTTCCTTTAAAAACATATCTATCATTGGTTTCATCACTTCTTTTAATTCGTCTTTCACATCATCTCGACCCAATACCGATAAACATTCATTTATTAATTTTTCTTTAAAATTCATTTATATTTCCTAATATTATATTTTTTATTGCGTATCCTATTAAAAGGAATTTTCTATATTTACTCATAATGGATTTACTTTTAGATATTAATAATATTCAACAAGAAGTATTTGATAATATCGTATTACAAAAACCTATTCCGTTACAAGGAGGAACATATTTAGCAAAAATTACTATTAATGATGGTCCTATATTATTTCAAACTCCGAAATCTAAAACTAAAAAAGGTATTGTCACTAATAATAAAAGAAATTATTGTGATTTAATATTTAATGAAGAGCCTATAGAATTTCAAAATTGGATTGAAGCATTAGAATCAACTATTAAAAGCAAAATTTTTGAAAAAGGAGAATATTGGTTTAACGAATCGCCATCTTTAGACGATATTGATTATAATTGGAATACTTCCATAAAAATATTTAAAAAACATACTATCTTAAGAACATTTTTAGCAAAATCTAAAAATTTAAATGAAGTAGTCAGTGTTTATGATTCAGAACAAAATAAAATAAATTTAGAAGAAATAAACAAAGATAGCACTATAATAACTATTTTAGAAATTAGTGGATTAAAATTTTCATCATCTAGTTTTCATTTAGAATATTGTTTAAGACAAATAATGTTAATTAAAGAAATGCCCATTTTTGATAAATGTATTATTAAAGTAAGTAATTCTAAAAAATCATCTAATATTGAATTACAAAATAATGAATCTATATTAAATAATACAAATGATACTAATAACAAAGTTAATTTAAATATTTCTGAAAAACAAGAAGATAATGAAATAGAAGAATCGGATAATGATGAAGATAATGTTATTGAAGAAGAAAAGTCTGAAGACATAGAAAAAGTTGATGGTATCCAAGAAGAATCATCTCAAGAAATTCAAGAAGAATTATCTCAAGAAATTCATGAAGAACCATCTCAGGAAGATAATTCAGAAACATTAAAACAAGAAATATCAGAAGAAATATCAGAAGAAATATCAGAAGAAATAAAAGAATCTCAAATATCTAATGAAAAAAATAAGGATTATTTAGAAAAAAGTTATGATTTAAATGATTTATCCGAAATGGATTTAAATATTCCTGAAGATTCTGAAATTGTTAATTTAAAAAAACCAAATGAAGTTTATTTAGAATTATATGAAAAAGCCAAAAATAAAGCTAAATTAGCCAAAATAAATGCTGTCAAGGCATATTTAGAAGTTAAAAATATTAAAAAAACATATATGATTGATGAAGTTGAATCATCTGATGATGAAATCTTAGATAAAATGTTACTATAACGATGTTTTTATTTAGCAAAAATATTATTTTCAAAAAAATTTTATATACTAAGTTTATATAAATGAATATTACAAAGTTGCTTAAGCCAATACAGAAACTCTTACCTAAAATTGGAAGTTTAAAATTCTATTTACTTATTGCCGTTCTCGCATATTTAGTCCTTAATTATAATTCCCTTAAATCAATGGTTTTAGGAGGAATGCAAAACCAAGCCTCTGAAAAAGAAGGCGATGTTGATGTCGGTGCAAATAATTTCCAGCCATCTGAACCAATGGGACAGAATGCTGGACCAGCAGAAGCAGCAGGGGTCTCTTCTAGTGTTAATGGTGCCCAGTCTAACTGTGCTAGACAGAGTGTCAATGACCCAAAAGATTTACTCCCAGCAGATGAAAACACCGAATTCTCAAAACTTAATCCTATGGGATCTGGAGATCTTATGAATGTCAATCTTTTAAAAGCTGGACACCACATCGGTATTAACACCGTAGGAACTAGCTTACGTAATGCCAATTTACAGGTCCGCAGCGAACCCGCCAACCCCAGAGTTGAAACTGGACCATGGAATAACAGCACCATCGAAGCTGATAATTTCCGCAAATCTCTTGAAATTGGTTCTCATTAAGTCTAATCATATTTTAAATAATATAATATATGATTAATAAATTTTAGAAACAATATATAAATATGAAAAAAATAGATATATTAGGTTATATTTTAATGATTTTTGTAATCATCATAATACTAAAAATATATAAAGATTCTGATTTATTTCAATTAAAATGTATAATATCCAAAGTCGATAATAATACTTACTGTGTTAGAGAAAGACCTAAACTAGAATTAGTAGCTGATTTATTAGCCAATACTACTTTAAAATTAAAAAAATTAGTTTCTCATTTAAAAGAAAAATATCCATCTAGAGATAATATTAAACGATTATATACTAATTTCAATCCTAAGAAAATTTATGAAACCTTACCTACTAGCGCATATACCGCATATTCTGAAAATAAAGGTGAAAAAATAGCATTTTGTGTTAATACAACCAAAACTGGAAATAAACTCATTGATGAAAATACATTAATGTTTGTCGCTATACACGAAGTATCCCATATAGCAACTAAATCCGTTGGACATACTCAAGAATTTTGGGAAAACTTTAAATTTTTAATAAAAGAAGCCAAACAAATTAATATTTATAATCCAGTTGATTATAAAAAAAATCCTCAAAATTATTGTGGTATGACCATAACAGATAACCCTTATTATGATATGTAAAACATTATTTTATACGACTAAGCGTCTGATAAAAATAAGGCAATCCTTTATAAACTAAATCATCACTTCTATATGTTTCTTTATATATATTTGATAATACTGGAAAATAAGCATCTGCTCTTAACGTGTCTATTATATTAGTCATATAAATATTATCTATATTATCGTAATCTAAAAAACTTTTATAAATTTGCTCACCTCCTATAATCCATAATTCATCATAATTTTGTTTTTCAGCAAAATTATCTGCTTCAATTATATTATTAAATATTATAGTCTTATCATTTATATCACTATTTAGCGTCTTTGATAATACTATATTGTCTCTATCTGGTAAATAGCCTTTAGGTAAGCTTTCCATTGTCTTTCTACCCATTAATACAGCATTATTACCTTTACCTATAGTTAATGACTTGAATTTTTTCATATCAGGCGGAAGATGCCATAATAACTTATTATCTAATCCTATACCTCTATTCCAGTATCCTATTGCTACTATAATATTCCTTATCATATTTATATAAATATAATAACTAGTATTTATATACATGTCTCAATTATTTAAAATTCATCATATAAAAAATCAAATAGTAGAAAAAACTTATATTTTTTCAGAAAATGATGATTTAGATATTTCTGTAACAAATAATTTATCTAACTGGGAACACGTTAAACAAAATATATATTCTGATGATTCTTTATTTATTTTAAAACATAAAATATGTTCATTATTTAATAATCAATCTATTGATGAAATATATTTATTTACACCCAAAAAACAACTTATTACATTTAATAACGCATATAACAATATTACACAAAAAGATACTTATATCTTAACACAAAATAATATACAAAATTATCTTAATAATATAGTTAATGATTCATCTTCTTTAAAAAATCCTAATTCATTAGATAATAATATTAAAAATTTTCCTTCTTTAGAAATATGGAACAAAGAAAATATCATACATTCTCCTATAGGAGTACACGTTAATTATTTATACCCGTTTAATGCTAATCCTTATTTAACATCTAATCAAGACCCATACATTTTAATGCAGATTAATAATTCAATTATTACATTTAATAGAAAACTCATTTTTGAATATACCGAAAATAATGAACAACAGATTTATGATATATATATTTGTTTTGCTGATGAAGTATTAGAATCATTCAAAAATAATACTTCCGTTTCGCAAGATTATTTAATACAGCTATATTTTCCTAATATTGCTTCTATACATAATATACTATCACACGATGATTTAATTAAATCTAAAATGTTATTGAAAGATAAAAATAAAAAAGATTATAATAGATACATTTTTAAATACATTAAAAATATTAATTCTATTAATAAACATACTCAGAAAAAAATAAATTATAAAAAAGGTATTTCATATATTAATTTTTCTATTTCCCCTATATCACCCGTTAAAATGCCATTGGAATATTTATTTAAAAAAATACATTCTATACAAAATGTTCCCATTATACAATACAAATCTGGAAAAATTATTGAAAATATATATAGATTACATTGCTCACATACTTCTAATTCTGGATTAAAAATACCTTCTTTATTTATTAATAACAAACAGAAATTAGGTAAAATAAAAAATATAATTTCTAATTTTTCCAAAGAGAAAAAAATAGCATTCTATATTTATAATGATTTGAAATCATCTTTTAAAGAAATATATTGTGAATTATATGAAAATGGATTTATTGATATTAAATTAGATTCTAATGTTCCTATTAAAATTGATGAATTAGAAAAACAAATATTTAAAATATTAGATGATGTAATTATATCCAAAATTAAATCCTTCATTAATACTTCATTCAAAAATATTTATAACGCTACATCATTCACTAATACTAATATACAAATTAATAATATGTCATATAAATTCATTATAGATAGCAATCAAGATTTTAATATTAAAAATATAGGATGTTTATCTTCTATTATATCTGTTCTATCTAAAAAAACTAAGAAAATGATATTGAATTATAAAAAGGTTTCACTTTATTCTGAAATGAATGATATTGACGCATTCATTAACAACAAAAATCAAGAATTAATAGCACCTGATGCTATTAAAGAATTACTAATGGAAAATTTTAATTTATCTGAAGATAAAGCTTCTGAAAAAATTAATGACTATTTTTCTCAAAATAATCAAATTCAATCTACATTTAATAGTTCTAGAATACAACTATTAGACCATCCTGGATTTAAAATTAATATATATAATTCTTTCACTAATAAATCTTCAATTACATATAAAAAAATATTATTAATTGAAAATATAAATAATATACACTATATTACTAATAATCATATAGAAAACTTTGTTAATTCATTAATTAATATGGAACAAATTAACATTCCTGAATGTTCAAAAGATTCTTATATTAAATCCAGTATAAAAACGAAAGATATTACCAGTGAAGTCGTTGATATTGTTCCATCTAAAAAAACAGGATTAGTTATGTTTAGTGACGATGAAGATTCTGATGAAGAATCTCCTATTATATCTGAAATAAAAGAAACCATTAAAACTGATTCACCAAAAAACATAAATGAATCTATATTAGAAACTCAAGCTTCTCCTGAAAATGAATTTACACCATCTATTAAAAATATTATAACTACAAAACCAGAATCATTATCAAAAACTAAAGATGAATCTATACAACTTTCAGAACTAGGTGATAGTCTTAGTCCTATTGAATCTAAAAAAGATGAACTAGAAATTACTAAAAACAAAAGCGACAGTGAAGATTCATTTTGGAATTCAGAAGAAGAATTAGAATCTGAAGGAGAAGAAGAATTAGAATCTGAAC
>TARA_B100001093_G_scaffold478517_2_pt1 | contig 14780 bp, 11 predicted proteins | sample TARA_B100001093 | Tara Oceans TARA_B100001093 (sample SAMEA2623116) | marine metagenome | biome: marine biome (ENVO:00000447); feature: surface water layer (ENVO:00002042); material: "saline water (ENVO:00002010), including plankton (ENVO:xxxxxxxx)" | depth 5 m
TAGGCCTCCATAAACAGGCCCTAAGGGATTAAAAATAGGAATTGGAACAAATGAAGAGGCATAATTTAAAGCGTAATTGTACTGCCAAGAATTTTCAATTTTTTGAAAAAAATTGAGTTTATTAGAACGCCAACTCATACTGTCTACTTCTTGTAAAAGAAAAAAGTCTACATAAGAATGGTTATGAATGAAATCAATAACCCCATCCATATTCTTTTGAATTAAGTCTTTGGATGTGAATACATCTTCTCCCCCATCATAAAAGAAATCAGATTCTTCTCCCAAACCCACATAGCCTATATTCCATGAAATAAACTCAAAAGTTGTGTCTGAAATAGCTTGAACAAAGTCTAACTCTTCTGAAAGTTTAAGCTCATCAGGAAAATGATGCTCTGTTGCCATTCCGTATAAAATAGCACCTATGACGTACAAAGCAAAAAAACTGATAAGCAGGAAAAAAAATCTAATCGTATTGGAAATAAATTTCATCATTTATTTGACTTTTTCCATGTCTTATATGCATTTTCCTGTTTAGGACAATCGGCAGGAATTTCTCGAAGTGGCTCACATTCTTTTAATCCATGCACACAATCGTTGGGTAACTTTTGATAGAGTGCTGTTCCTTTGGACTTCCAATCAATCATTTCATCACTCACATCTTTCACCACTTTTGCAGGATTTCCCACCACTACTTTTCGTTCAGCAATAATAGTATTTGCAGGAATAAAGCAAAGTGCACCAACAATACTGTTCGCTCCAATTTCACAATCGTCCATCACAACAGCATTCATACCCACCAAAACATTATCTCCAATAGTTGCGCCATGAATAACAGCACCATGACCAATATGTGCACCTTTCTTTAAGGTTACAGTTGTTCCTGGGAACATATGAATGACACAATTCTCTTGAACATTGCAACCATCTTCAATGACGATTTCACCCCAATCACCTCTAATAGTAGCACCAGGACCTACATAAACATCTTTACCAATAATGACATTCCCAGTAACATTAGCTTGCGGATGAATAAAAGCACTTTGATGGATGACTGGCTTGTATCCGTTAAATTCAAATATCATTTTGCGTTTTTTTAAGTACTTATTCCAAATATACTCAAATTAGAACTTAATCAAAGTTGTTCTAAAGAGATGATCAATGCGTTCTTTTTCGAATTGAATTTGATGTTCCAATAAATTTTTCTTTGAGGCATAATACTGAATCACCTGCTGAAGCGTCTGTTCAACATCATCAACTGAAAAGAGCGCTTTAGCTGATCTACGTATATAATAATCTGATAGATATTCCAATCCTTCATTTTCTATACAATAGTCTATTTCCGCATATATAAGGCTGCTTAAATCGTCCGCTTTTTCGAGCATGTTAAAACAGGCCTCGCCATAGGTATGTAATAATTTTATGAGCTGCTTCTCAGAATTAAATTTTGACTCATATTTTTTCAAACGAATTCTCATGGACTCATAAGCAGCCGCACCTTTTTCTTGAGTACCGCCCAAAAGAACAGCATCTGTTTTACACTTTCCAAATCGGTTTTCCTTTTTAACAATCTGATCTACTACTTTTTGAGCCATTTTTCTATAGGCTGTTAACTTCCCACCCGCTATAGATATCAATCCATTTTTAGCAACAAAAATTTCATCTTTACGAGAAATTTCTGAGGGGGACTTTCCTTTTTCATATATAAGCGGCCTTAAGCCAGCCCATGAAGAACAGATGTCCACAGAACTTAAATGAAAAGTTGGAAACATATTATTTACCGCTTTCAAAAGATATTGCACATCTTCTTTAGTACAAATAGGCTCTTCCAATCGATCATGATATTCTGTGTCTGTTGTGCCTAAATACACAATATCATCGCGCTTTACTGCAAAAATCATCCGCCCATCTGAAACATCAAAATACATCGAATGCTTTATTGGAAATTTTTTGTGAGGAAAAACCAAATGCACACCTTTGGTGAGGCACAGATGTTTATCTAGTTTTTCAGAATTCTTCTTTCGTAAATGATCTACCCATGGGCCGCTAGCATTAACAACATAATTTGCCCTAAAGCTATATGAAGTACCATTGATAAGATCGGTGGCTTTTACCCCTGCGATTTGCCCATCACTTTCAATAAAATTATTCACCTCTATGTAGTTAAAGGCATGAGCTCCATAATTCACCGCGGTTTTTAAAACTTCGATAGTCAATCTAGCATCATCAGTTCGGTATTCGTAATAAACTCCAGCACCTAATAAACCTTCTTTAGTAAGCATGGGCTCTTCTTTAGATGCCTCTTTCATAGACAACATTTTGCGACGCTCATTTTTTAGAACACCTGATAGTAATTCATAAAACCACAATGCAAAAGAAGTTAAGGAATAACCAAATTTTCCAGTTTTATAAATTGGCAAAAAAAGTTTTTCGGGATATACTAAATAAGGGGCATTTTGATACAATATAGAGCGCTCTTGCCCAACTTGTCTCACCAAAGAAAAATTAAATTGTTTCAAATAACGCAAGCCACCATGAATCAATTTGGTAGACCTCGAGCTTGTTCCTGCAGCAAAGTCTTGCTTCTCCAAAAGCAAAACTTTCATTCCCCTAGAAGCAGCATCTAAAGCAATTCCAGAACCCGTAATTCCTCCACCTACAACAATAACATCATAGTTTACTTCAAAAGCATTTTCGAGATTTTGAATTCTATTTGTACTATTTAAACTGTTGTACATATTTAAGTTAAATAGGGTGTTCTTTATGGTCTATTAATACTGAAACTTATTGTGGTTCTATCCAATTCAATGTTCTTTTAACCGCTTCATTCCAACGCTTACTTTTATGCGCTCTCCATTCGCCACTTCTTTGAAATTCAAATACTTGATTGACCTTCCTCTTTTCATGTATTTCATCTATAGACCATAAACCGGCTCCATACCCAGCTAAATAAGCAGCACCGATAGCAGTACTCTCTATCATTTCAGGGCGTTCTATTCTTACCCCCAAAACATCGGCTTGAAATTGCATCAAATAATCATTTGCACAAGCACCCCCGTCAACTTGTAATTTTTGAAGCTGGATACCAGAATCTTTCTGCATGGCATCTAAAACATCTTTAGATTGATAGGCCAAAGATTCTAAAGTCGCTTTTATAAGATGGTTTTTTCCTGTATCTCTAGTCAAACCAAAAATAGCTCCCCTAGAATACATATCCCAATACGGCGTACCTAGACCTGCAAAGGCAGGAACCACATAAACGTCTTTATCTTCTGTAGAGTTAGCTATCGTTTCTGATTCTTCTGCATTTTCAATTATTTGTAACCCATCACGTAACCATTGTACAGCTGCTCCTGCAACAAAAACAGATCCTTCTAAAGCATAGGTGATAGTTCCATCAAGTCCCCAAGCAATAGTATTTAACAAACCCGATGGGGAATTCTGAATTTCTGAACCTGTATTCATTAATAAAAAACAACCCGTACCATAAGTGTTTTTAGCCATTCCCTTTTCAAAACAGGCCTGTCCAAATAAAGCCGATTGTTGGTCACCTATCATAGCATTAATAGGAATAGGACCAACAGAAGACTCATAGGTTCCAAAATAGCTGGCAGAATCTTTCACTTCTGGTAAAATAGACTTTGGAATTTGAAGTGCTTCTAACATTTTTTCATCCCAGGATAAATCAATTATATTGAATATTAAAGTACGAGAGGCATTAGAATAATCGGTAGAATGAGCCCCTCCTTTTGTTAAGTTCCATAGCAACCAAGTATCGATCGTTCCAAAGCACAATTCTCCCTTCTCAGCCTTTTCTCTAGCCCCTTCTACATGATCTAAAATCCATTTAATTTTCGTTCCTGAAAAATACGAGTCAATCACCAATCCGGTATTTTTCTTACAATAATCTACAAGACCTTGTTTATGTAAATCCTCACAAATAGTTGCTGTCCTCTTGTCTTGCCAAACCAAAGCATTGTATATAGGCTCTCCTGTGAGTCGATTCCAAATAACAGTGGTTTCTCTTTGGTTTGTAACACCTATGGAAAGAACCTTGCCTTGTTTCACTTCTGGAAGCTCTAATATTTCATTAAGCACCGCCTCCTGAGTCTCCCAAATTTTTTTAGGATCGTGTTCTACCCAGGCTTGTTGAGGAAATATTTGACGAAACTCCTTTTGCTTAATAGCTAAACACATTCCTATTTCATCGAATAAGACTGCTCTAGAGCTCGTGGTACCCTGATCTAATGCTATTATAAATTTTGACATGATGTTAAATGTTAACTCTTGGACAATTTACATAAAAATAGTATGCACGCATAAAAATAAAGATCCATTTATTCATAAGCATGAAAAAATGTAAATTTGATAAAATCAAAAATTAAAAATGGATTCATATAAAGTTCAAACAACAGACCGTCTAAACCTAAATATTACGCATTGGTATAAGATTGAAAATCCAAAAGGTACGCTTTGCATTATTCATGGATTAGGTGAGCACCAAGAAAGGTATGCACATGTTGCAAAATTTTACTCAGAACATGGGTTTAATGTATTTAGTTATGACCAAAGAGGTCATGGAAAATCAGAAGGAAAACGAGGTCATTCGCCAGGAATAGAGTTTAATTTGGATGACTTAGAACGGGTTATTAAAACCATTCCAAAAGAACATCTTTTTATATATGGACACAGTTTTGGAGGAAATGTTTTAGCTAATTTTTTATTGCGAAAACAACCAAACTATCTAAGTGGAGCCATTTTATCTTCTGCCTGGCTTGAATTAGCTAAACAACCTAATATACTCGAATTTGCAATGGCTAATGTAATGAACAAAATTGCGCCAAGTTTTACACAGAACAGCAAAATAGACGCCAAGCTTCTTTCAAATGAGCCATCAGTATGTGAGGCTTATGTTACAGATCCTTTAAATCATGATAAAATTTCTGTACGATTGTTTTCAGATTTTTATGCAGCTGGAAAATGGGCTATTAAAAATGCAGATAAACTGCCTGTAGAGACCTTGTTGGTTCATGGTGCTGATGATGGCATCATAAGCAGTCAAGGAACCGTTGAATTTACAGAAAACAGTAAGGGATTAGCAAAATGCAAAATTTTTGAAAATACAAAACACGAACCTCACAACGATAAGACGCATGAAACACTCTTTGCATATACACTAAGTTGGTTAGAAAGTAGACTTGACTAAGAATTGATTTTATCAAATAAATACGAATTCAACAGAATCATAATCACGGATTCTCTCTGAGATAAATCAAGAACATCCATATTTTTGTAACTTGCCAAGCTCCAGAGGAACTTAATCAAAGGAGAAAATAGATTTAAAGATTATATGGTACTTAAAAACTACGCATTAGGAAAATGGACTGCTGGAGAAGGAGAAGGACAGGCATTATATAATGCCATTACTGGAGCTAAAATTGCAGAAACAAGCAGCAAAGGCTTGGACTTCGGAGAAATGATGGATTATGCACGTGAAGTAGGTGGCCTTACCCTACGGAAAATGACCTTTCACGAAAGAGGCAGAATGCTAAAAGCTTTAGCGCTTCACCTCATTTCTATTAAAGATAAATTCTATGCACTAAGTGCTCAAACTGGAGCGACAAAATTAGATTCATGGATTGATATTGAAGGAGGAATTGGAAATCTATTTGCCTACGCAAGTTTAAGGAAACAATTTCCAGACGAAACTTTTTATGTGGATGGTGAAACAGCACCACTTTCTAAAGGTGGAAGCTTTATCGGACAACATATCTGTGTTCCAAAACAAGGCGTTGCCATTCACATTAATGCATTCAATTTCCCAATATGGGGAATGTTGGAAAAAATTTCAGTGAACCTCTTAGCTGGTGTTCCTGCAATTGTAAAACCAGCAACCGTTACATGTTACCTAACAGAATTAATGGTAAAAGAAATCATCGATACCGGTATTCTTCCAGAAGGAAGTTTACAATTGATATGTGGTTCCGCGAGAGGTATTTTAGATAAAGTGACTTCTCAAGATGTGGTTACCTTTACTGGATCTGCTTCTACAGGTAGAATGCTAAAGGCACATGAAAACATTGTTAACGAATCTGTTCCTTTCAATATGGAAGCCGATTCATTAAACTGCTGTGTTTTGGGTGATGATGTGAATCCTGACGACATAGAATTCGATATTTTCATAAAAGAAGTACAAAAAGAAATGACGGTGAAGGCGGGGCAAAAATGTACAGCCATTCGCCGTATCATCGTTCCTGCTAACAAGGTGGAAGATGTACAAATTGCTTTGGGAAAACGATTGGCAAAAACAACCCTTGGAGATCCTTCTGTTGAAGGAGTTCGTATGGGATCACTTGCCGGATTGGAGCAAAGAGAAGAAGTGAAAGAGAAAGTCTTGGAACTTTCAAAATCTCAAGAGATCGTATACGGTGACTTAAATCATTTCGATGTTGTAGGAGGAGACAAAGAAAAAGGAGCCTTCTTAGCGCCTATCGTATTCTTAAACGGCGATCCATTCACTAAAACCGATTGTCACAATATCGAAGCCTTTGGACCTGTAAGTACCATTATGCCATACAATAACATTGAGGAGGCTATTGAATTGGCTAAAATGGGGAAAGGTTCTTTAGTATGTTCCATCATTACTACAGATGACAGCATCGCCAAAGAATTTGTGATGGGTGCAGCTGCCAATCATGGACGCATCTTAATATTAAACGCAAATTGTGCCAAAGAAAGCACTGGTCATGGTTCGCCTATGCCTATGTTAACACATGGTGGTCCTGGTCGTGCCGGTGGTGGTGAAGAGATGGGTGGAAAACGTGGGGTCATGCACTACTTACAACGCACAGCCGTTCAGGGTCATCCAACAAGCATTACGAAGGTTACCAATGTATTCCAATACGGAGCAGCACAAACAGAAAACGACGTTCATGTGTTCCGAAAATATTTCGAAGAACTGGAAATTGGTGAAACCGTTTTCACGCAAAAGAGAACGATTACCGAAGGAGACATTGTCAACTTTGCCAATGTTTCTTGGGATCATTTCTATGCACATACAGATGTTACTTCTTTAGACGGAACTATATTTGAAGAACGTGTTGCCCATGGATATTTCATCCTTTCGGCAGCAGCAGGTTTATTTGTTGATGCAAAGAAAGGGCCTGTTTTACTGAACTATGGATTAGAAGAATGTCGATTTGTAAAACCTGTATATGTAGGAGCCACCATTGGCGTTAGATTTACCGTAAAAGAAAAAGTAAATCAAGAAAAACGCTCTGAAGAAGATATCGCTAAAGGAATCGTAAAATTCTTAGTAGATGTTTACGACGAAACAGGAGAAACCGTAGCTATCGCTACGATTTTAACAATGGTTAAAAAATTAGATCAAAGCAAATAAAATGGGAAATCCTATCGAAGAAGGTGGCGTAAATGTATCCATCAAAAACCATATAGCAAGCATCGAATTTCACCACCCTCTAAGTAATTCATTGCCGGGAAAAGTATTGCAAGAACTCGCCAAAACAATTACAGAAATGGGAAATAATGATGAGATAACTGTTATCATCTTAAAAAGTGCTGGAGAAAGAGCTTTCTGCGCAGGCGCTTCTTTTGATGAACTCATCAGCATAGATAATTTAGAAACCGGTAAAATTTTCTTTAGCGGTTTCGCAAATGTCATTAATGCTGCACGAAAATGTCCAAAAATCATCATTGGTCGCGTTCAAGGTAAAGCAGTTGGTGGTGGTGTTGGTATGGCATCAGCTTTAGACTACTGTATGGCGACCAAATTTGCTTCTATAAAATTAAGCGAATTGGCTGTAGGTATAGGCCCATTCGTCGTAGGACCTGCCGTAGAACGTAAAATAGGAACCTCTGCGATGAGTCAGCTATCCATCAATGCAACAGAATGGCAAACAGCACAATGGGCAAAAGAAAAAGGACTTTATACAGACGTTTTCGAAACAGTTGAAGAGATGGATGAAGCCATTGCCAAATTGACAACAACACTCTCAAAATCTAATCCAGAAGCCATGCAAATGCTTAAAAAAGTTTTCTGGGAAGGAACAGAACACTGGGACAGCTTATTGATAGAAAGAGCAGCTATGAGTGGCAAACTTGTTCTTTCAGACTTCACACGTCAAGCCATCAACAAATTCATGAAAAAATAAACATGGCTAAAAAAACTGGCGTAAATAAAAAGATATTAAAAGAAGCCTATAAACTTATGCGCACAGCGCGGGCTATGTCAGATTTATTTGAAACAAACGCTGCTGTTACCGGAAAATATGTACACGCATGCTCTCGAGGGCATGAGGCGGTTCAGGTGGCTTTAGGATTACAATTAAAAGCGCAAGACTGGGTTGCACCATATTATCGAGACGATTCTATTTTATTGAGTATAGGTATGCAACCTTACGATTTAATGTTGCAATTATTGGCTAAAAAAGATGATCCTTTTTCTGGGGGTAGAACCTACTACTCGCACCCAAGTCTAAACAGGGACGACATGCCAAAAATACCACACCAATCTTCTGCAACTGGTATGCAAGCCATTCCTACAACTGGTGTTGCCATGGGCGTGCAATATTTAGAACAACAAAATCTAGCAGAGGATTTCGGCAAAAATAAACCAGTTGTGGTTTGTTCAATTGGTGATGCAGCCATGACAGAAGGAGAAATTTCTGAAGCTTTACACATGGCAGCTTTAAAGCAATTCCCAATCTTATATTTTGTTCAAGACAATGAATGGGACATTTCTGCCCATGCTTCTGAAATTCGTGCCAACGATGTTTCACAATATATTCAAGGATTTAAAGGCATAGAACTTAGAACTATTGAAGGAAACGATTTTATAGAATCATATACAACCATTAAGGAAGTTCTGGAAACCATGCGAAAGGAGCGTCGTCCTTTTATGATTCATGCCAAAGTACCCCTTTTGGGGCATCATACTTCAGGTGTTCGTAAAGAATGGTACCGCGAAGATTTAAAAGAGCACGAACAAAGAGATCCGCTTCCTATCATCCATCAACAATTACTGGATGCAGGATTTACTCAAAAAGATATTGACGTAATAGATACAAAAACAGTTAAACTTGTACAGGCAGACTACGAAAGAGCGCTATTGGCTGAAGATCCTACACCGGAAGATTTGTATACCCACGACTACGCTCCTACCCCAATTACTGAAGAAAAAGGTGAAAGAGCACCAAAAGGCAAAGAAAAAACAGTGATGGTAGATTCTGCACTTTTTGCAGTACAAGAAATCATGGCTAAGTATCCTGAAGCACTTTTATACGGACAAGATGTAGGCCACCGTTTAGGTGGCGTGTTCCGGGAAGCCGCTACATTGGCTCAAAAGTTTGGTAACGATCGCGTTTACAACACGCCTATTCAAGAAGCGTTTATTATTGGCTCTACAGTAGGAATGTCTGCTACAGGTTGTAAACCCATCGTAGAAGTACAGTTTGCCGATTACATATGGCCTGGCCTCAACCAATTGTTTACAGAGGTAAGCCGTTCTTACTATTTATCAAATGGTAAATGGCCGGTAAGTACAATTATTCGAGTACCTATTGGAGCTTATGGATCTGGTGGTCCTTACCATTCTTCTTCCGTAGAATCAATCCTAACGAATATTCGTGGAATTAAAATAGCTTACCCCTCAACAGGTGCAGATTTAAAAGGTTTAATGAAAGCAGCTTTTTACGACCCAAACCCTGTTTTAATGCTTGAACACAAAGGGTTATACTGGTCAAAAATAAAAGGCACCGAAGAGGCGAAGACCATTGAACCAGATGAGGATTATATCATTCCTTTCGGTAAAGCTCGCATTGCTCTAGAAGCTAATGCTTCAGATATTGAAACAGGAAATTCTATGGTCGTGATTACTTATGGTATGGGCGTTTATTGGTCAAATACAGCTGCAAAATCTCATAAGGGACAGGTAGAAATTATAGACCTTCGTACTTTAGCGCCGCTTGATCGAGAAGCAATCTTTAATTCGGTACGTAAACACAACAAGTGCCTTGTGGTAACTGAAGAACCTACAGGATATGGATTTGCACAGGCACTTGCCGGGGAAATTCAACAAGAGTGTTTTGAAAATTTAGATGCGCCTGTTCGAGTCATAGGTGCTGAAAATATGCCAGCTATCCCTTTGAACAGTACCTTAGAAGCAACCATGATTCCTAATGCTGAAAAAGTAGCAAGTGTGATAAAAGAATTATTGAGATACTAGAATATAATTAATATAAAGCGACTTAATTGAAACGATTTTTATATGTCATTAGTTTTATAAGCTACGGTATCATTGCACAAAACAATGTATGCTTTGAAATTCAAAACTATTACAATCCAAATGAGCCTGCATTAACTTACTTCACTAAATACGTTAAAGTACTCGACTGCTTTGATATTTTTGCTGAATCGGGAATTTCGGATGCAAAAATACTACATGCAGCTGCTGTAGCTGCTGAACTTCTAGACAATAATGAAGATGGTATTATTGACGACCCTCAAATCAAATCTAAATTAATTGAACATTCAGCAATTATGCCTCTTTTAATGTATGAAGGTTCTAATGCTGAAGATGCATTATTTGAGCACTATGAAGGGGATGGAATTAGCGCGGTTTTATACAACTTTGAAATTGATCCTGGTCAACCCGTTCATTGGGGTGATGATGCTAGCATAGAAGAAATTTTACATACCATAAACCATGTTGGTCATACAAATGTATATCCAAATGCATTTGATCTCAGTCCTAATTCTTCACTATTGAGCGAAGCTATGGATGTTGCAAGAGGAGGACAATTCGTTACTTTTCCGGGTTCATATCCGGAAGAAGCATGGTATCATTATGACGACTACACTTGTGACTATGAATGTATGGCCATTGAATATCTTTACTGGGCTATTGTAACTAATATGGGTATACTAAACGACCCACAAACATGTGCAGGTATCGCAAATGAATGGGAACCTTGTACACCAGAATTATTTCAAAACACAGATGAATTAATGTACGCTATAATTACAAACCCAATGTATATGCTTCCATCGAATGCTCCCGATGGCAACTATTGCCCTGAAGGAATGGATTTAAATAAAATAAAAAATAGAGGGTCTCTTATTTATCCTAATCCCGCAAAACAATCCTTCAACTATTATTCAGATAAAAGAGAAACATTATGGATCCAATCTAGTAATGGTAAGACTGTTTCCTCAAAACAAATTTTTAAAGGGAATAATGAAATTAACATTTCACAATTAAACAAAGGCATATATATCATTAAAGTGATAGATAGAATGCAAAAAATAATAGTAAACTAGCAGTATTAATCTCTCATAAAAAAATCCTTATTCTAAATATTTAGAATAAGGATTTTTTTTGCTGTAGGAGAAGGATTCGAACCTTCACGGAGTGGTTAGTCAAAAGATTTATTCCAAATCCTCCACCCTCGAGACAGGAGGGCATGTCTGCCAATTTCATCACCCCACAGTATTTTTGTTGTGATTAACTTTAGTAAATATACAAAAAATAGATACTATATTACAAATAATATAACATTATGACTTATTTTTTATTGATTAAATAATAAATGGTATATTTGATTATGTATAAATAAATTTAAACACCATAAAATGGAGGCAAATTATCAAATTGACAATATAGATCGGGGCATTTTAAGCGAGCTCATGATAAATGCAAAAGTACCTTACACAGAAATCGCTAAAAAATTAATTGTTTCAGCCGGCACCATTCATGTAAGAATGAAAAAAATGGAAGAAGCAGGAATCGTTAAAAACAGCAGGCTACATATAAATTACGAACTATTAGGATTCGATATGACAGCTTTTTTAGGAATTTACCTTGAAAAAGGGTCCACCTACACAGATGTCATTCAACAACTAAATCTCATACCAGAAATTGTAGAAGCACATTACACAACAGGTGTATACAGTATTTTTGCAAAGATTCGATGTAAAAACACCAAACATATGAGACAAATTCTAAACGAAGAAATTCAATCAATAAAGGGCATACAACGCACAGAGACAATTATATCACTCGAACAAAGTATTGACAAGCATATTATTTTATAACTATTTTACCAGTAAATTAATATCTAGTGAAAAAAAAAGTCCCCGGTTGGGGACTTTAAATTTTATACAAACATGGTTATCGGATTCTCAATGTAAGCCTTTAAACTTTGCAAGAAAGCAGCTCCTGAAGCTCCATCTACGACGCGATGATCACAAGACAGCGTTAACTTCATAACATTGCCTGGAACAATTTGACTTTCTTTTACAACAGGTACTTGCTGAATTCCTCCTACGGCAAGAATACAAGCATCAGGTGTATTAATAATAGCAGTAAATTCATCAATGCCAAACATTCCTAAATTAGAAATGGTAAAAGTACTTCCTTCCCAATCGGCAGGCTGCAATTTTTTCTCTTTAGCACCTTGAGCGAAAGCTTTTACTTCTTTAGATATTTCACTCAATGTTTTAGTATCAGTATAACGAACCACCGGAACCAAAAGACCCTCTTCAACGGCAACAGCAACACCTACATTAACGTGTTCATTTCTACGAATAACATCTCCTCGCCAAGAAGAATTGACAGTAGGATGTTTTCTCAATGACATTGCAGAAGCCTTAACAATGATGTCATTAAATGAAATTTTATGACCTAATTTTGCATTAATTGCTTTTCGAGATGAGATCGCATTGTCCATATTTACAGAAATAGACAAATAAAAATGAGGAGCTGTAAATTTAGACTCAGACAAGCGCCGAGCAATCGTTTTACGCATTTGAGACACAGGCTCCTCAGAGTAGCGTTCTTCGGTTAATCCCGTTCGAACCACTCCAGATTGGTAATTATCTACATCTCTTTTCACCACTCTTCCACCTTCTCCACTTCCAGGAATTAGAGAAATATCTACACCTTTCTCTTTGGCCAGACGTTTGGCTAAAGGAGAGGCTTTAACCCTTCCATTCGAGGTAGATTTAGAAACAACAACTGATGGAGATGACTCTTCTACAGGAGAAGACACTTTGGGTGTTTCTATAGAATCTACCTTATCAGAGGTCTCTTTCTTAACTTGTTTTGGTTCCTCTACCTTTTCTTCTATAACAGGAGCAGCATCTGCTTCAATGACTGCACTTACATCTTCTCCTTCCTCTCCTAAAATAGCAAGTATACAATCTACAGGAGCTGTAGAAGCCTCTTGAACACCAATATGCAACAACACTCCTTCTTGAAAAGACTCGAACTCCATGGTTGCTTTATCTGTTTCTATTTCTGCTAACAAATCGCCTTCAGAAATAGGATCACCAACTTTTTTATGCCATTTTGCCACCGTACCTTCAGTCATGGTATCACTTAATCGGGGCATGCGAACAATTTCTGCCATAATTTATTCTTTTATAAAAGGATATTCTTCTGCGTAAACATTTTGATATAAAGAGTCATTCGAAGGAAAAGGAGAGGATTCTGCATAATCAACAGCCTCTTTTACAGTGGCTTTAATTTGATCTTGAATGGCTTGAATTTCCTGATCCGTGGCCCATTTATTTTTCTTAATCATATCGAGTACCTTAGTAATGGGATCAATCTTTTGATATTCAGCAACCTCATCTTTGGTACGGTATTTTTGTGCATCAGACATTGAGTGCCCTTTATAACGGTAGGTTTTTATCTCTAAAAAAGTAGGACCATCGCCCTTACGCGCCCTGTCAACTGCCTCTTTTACAGACTCAGCAACTGCAACAGGATCCATACCATCTACAGGTGCACAAGGCATTTCATACGACAAACCTAATTTCCAAATATCTGAATGATTTGCAGTTCTTTCAACTGAAGTTCCCATTGCATAGCCATTATTTTCACAAATAAATACAACTGGCAACTTCCACATCATAGCCATATTAAATGCTTCATGAACAGCACCTTGACGAACAGCACCATCGCCCATATAACATAGAGTAACTGCATCATTCTCATTATACTTATCAGCAAAAGCAATACCCGCACCTAAAGGTACTTGGCCACCAACAATACCATGACCACCAAAAAAATTGTGTTCTTTAGAAAACATATGCATTGAACCACCTTTACCGCCAGAACAACCTGTTGACTTACCGTAAAGTTCAGCCATAATATGATTCGGACTTACGCCCATTGCAATCGGTTGAACATGATCACGATAAGCAGTAATCATTTTATCTTTTTTAATATCCATGGCATAAATTGAACCCGCCAAAACAGCTTCTTGACCGTTGTATAAATGTAAAAATCCACGAATTTTCTGTTGTATATAAAGGGCGCTCGTCTTATCTTCAAACTTGCGCCAAAGCAACATATCTTTGTACCACTTTAGATACGTTTCTTTAGAAAACTTCAATTTTGCCATTTGCATTTAATTTTAATTGACAAATGTACTAAATTGTTAAATATTTAACGAACTTTCTTAAGTCCATCACACTGAAACACCAGTGGCAGTAAATCTGCAACAGACAAAAACTCAACCACCTCATTATCAACCCCTTTAAGCAAAACTTTTATCGGTGCATTTTGCTTTGATTCGTATTCATACATGGATTGCCTACAAGATCCACATGGTGCAAGCACTGTATTTATGTCAATTTTTTCTGAATTGGCACATATCGCAATAACCTTGATCTTAATATTTGGATGTTGTGCAGAACAGGCAAAAATAGCTACTCTTTCTGCACACAAGCCAGATGGATACGCAGCATTTTCTTGATTA
>TARA_B100001093_G_scaffold136719_1_pt1 | contig 14766 bp, 13 predicted proteins | sample TARA_B100001093 | Tara Oceans TARA_B100001093 (sample SAMEA2623116) | marine metagenome | biome: marine biome (ENVO:00000447); feature: surface water layer (ENVO:00002042); material: "saline water (ENVO:00002010), including plankton (ENVO:xxxxxxxx)" | depth 5 m
GATTCCATGCCGCTGCTGCTGTCTGGTCGGGGTTTTCGCCGTGAGCTGGAATCGGCAGGTTGCATGGCGATCCATGCTCCTCTTGAGGGTGGAGCAGAGACACGATTACTGCGTCGATTGCGCGGAGCCGGCTATCGCACTCAGCTCACGTCGGCGCGTGGTTTGGGGGATCCTGAGGTCTTTCTGTTTCAAAAACACGGAATTCGCCCCCCCCATCTCGGTCATCAAAGCGTTGGTCGTGGTGCTGCTGTTGGTGAAGTGCAGGAGGTGATGCCACTACTAGGTGAGGCGATGCTGGGCGATAAGCCAGTTGTGCTTTGGCTCCTTGAGGGTCAGGTGCTGTCTCGCTCTGAGTTGCTGGCGTTGTGTGATCTTTGCCGACGCGAGACCAGGCTGAAAGTGGTTGTGGAAATGGGTGGAGCTCGAAGCCTTCGCTGGCAACCAATGGAAAAACTTCTCAAAAACTGACCGTCATCGTGAAGACTGCTCTTCAGAAAGAAGACGCAGGCGAGCTCGCTCTTTCGAGTGGACGCTGGGTCAAGTTGATTTGTGGAGCAAGCAATCAGGATTTGGCAACGATCGGCGACCTTTGCGCTTTGTACGCAGTTGCGGGAGTGCACTGCGTGGATGTAGCGGCTGACGTTGCAGTTGTTCATGCGGCCCGAGAAGGACTCGATTGGGCCTGGGAGCGAACAGGGCAGCGTCCATGGTTAATGGTGAGTGTGAGTGACGGCAGCGATGCCCATTTTCGCAAGGCGGTTTTCGATCCAGGACTTTGCCCTCCCGATTGTTCACGCCCTTGTGAGCGCGTGTGCCCAGCCGATGCCATTCGGGCTGCTGTAGGGGTTGATGAAAGGCTTTGTTACGGATGCGGTCGATGCTGGCCGGCGTGCCCGCTTCAATTAATCCGTTCATTAGATCGTCGCGTCGGATTGGATGATTTGGCAGCTCTTCTCCAAGAATTGCGTCCAGATGCCTTGGAAATTCACACCGCGCCTGGTCGTTTTGATGCTTTTCAGACGACGCTTGAGCAGGTTCATCGAGGTGATGTTCCCCTACGGAGGTTGTCAGTCAGTTGTGGCCTTGAGGGCCATCAGGTCACGGTGGAATCTCTTTCCAGAGAGCTTTGGCAGAGATATCAGGCTTTGCGTGCTCATTATCAGCGGCCGCTTTGGCAACTTGATGGTCGACCGATGAGTGGAGATCTTGGGATTGGAACGGCCCGTGCGGCGGTTGGCTTGTGGGAGCGACTTCACCCTTTCGCACCGCCTGGTCCATTGCAGCTGGCAGGAGGCACAAATATGGCGACTATTGGATTGCTTCCAGGGCTGGGTGATGGCGTTATGGGACCTGCTGGCGTAGCTTTTGGAGGAATGGCAAGGAAGCTGGTTCAGCCTTTTTTGCAGGCTGCACAAGACAAAGGATGCCGTTTGCGTGACTGGCCTGATGGGTGGTCTCAGTCTCTTAAAGCTGCTCGCAATCTGATTGTCCCTTGGTTGCAGCGCCACTGAATTGATCTCAAACAGTGCCGTCCTCTTGCTATGAAGTATTGCGGCCCGACTGCTGGCTGGGTGAGCCATGACAACCGAGCGCATCACTGACGACTTAGACCGGCTTGTGTCTTTGCTGCCATCTGAGGTCCAATCGTCTCTGGTGTCGCCGCAGTCCAGAGATCAACTTTTAGAAGTTGTTCTTGATCTCGGACGTGTTCCTGAAGCTCGTTATCCCGGTTGTTCTAAACCTCTTGGGAGCAGCTTCATCTCGCGCAGTGACCTTCAGGCGATGGTGGAACGTCTTGGCCAATTTGGTTCTGACAACAGGGCGGGAATAGAGCGGACCCTGCATCGCATTAGTGCCATCCGAAACCGTCGTGGTGAAGTGGTTGGTCTCACGTGCAGGGTCGGGCGTGCCGTTTTTGGGACGGTCGCCATGGTCCGCGATCTCATCGACAGCGGAGAGTCCATGCTTCTCATGGGGAGACCTGGGGTTGGTAAAACCACAGCTTTACGAGAGATCGCTCGTGTTCTCGCCGATGACTTGGAAAAGCGTGTCGTGGTGATCGATACCAGCAATGAAATAGCTGGTGATGGCGATATCCCTCACCCAGCGATCGGCCGGGCGCGGCGCATGCAGGTCGCCAGACCAGAGCTTCAGCATCAAGTCATGATCGAGGCGGTGGAGAACCACATGCCCGAGGTGATCGTGATTGATGAGATCGGCACCGAGCTTGAAGCTCGCGCAGCCCGCACCATTGCCGAACGGGGTGTGACGTTGGTGGCGACAGCGCATGGAAATGCTCTTTCGAACCTGATCAAAAATCCAACGTTGTGCGATCTCATCGGTGGCATTGAATCAGTCACCCTTGGCGATGATGAGGCTCGCCGTCGTCGCAGTCAGAAAACGGTGCTTGAGCGTGCTTCAGAACCGACCTTCTCGATGGCTGTTGAGATGCATAGTCGTAGTCGCTGGTCCGTTTATCGGGAGGTTGGGCGAGCGGTTGATGCATTGCTGCGTGGGCAAGAGCCAAGCGCTGAGAAACGGAAAATGACCTCGGATGGACATGTTCTTCGAGTCGAATCAAAGGAGTCTTCCTCTCCTCTAAGGCGCCCCTCTTTGGCGCCAGTTCCGCTTCCAAATCCTGTTGAAACCAACCTCTCTGAATTAGAGGATATTTTCCCTAAGAGGGCGGTGATTCAGGAGAAGTCCCCTGTCGCTTCAGAAGCTCTCCAGGTTCTTTGCTGCGGACTCAGCGAGCAACGGCTTGAAGAAGCTGTTCGCCGACATGGCTGGCCTGTCCAGGCTGTGGATGATCTGATAAAGGCAGATGTGGTGTTGAGCGTTCGACAAGGGCTCGGCCGTCAGCCTGGACTTCGTCGTCAAGCCAGAGAAGCCTGCGTTCCAATCCTTGTGATCAAATCTGACACCCTCCCTCAAGTGGAGAGGGCTTTGGAACGTTTGATATCGCGTCGCGATTCTGTCGTTAGCAATAAAGACTCGAATGATTCAGGTGAACAGTCCGACGCTTCCGCTGCTCTTGAGGAATGTCGCCTGGCTGTCGAGCAGGTGGTGGTTCCTCAAGGACGACCAGTGGAACTTCTTCCTCGATCAGAGGAAGTTCGCCAGATGCAGGCGGAACTCGTTGCCCGTTATCGCCTTCGCAGCGATGTGTACGGCGCTAACGAACAACGGCGGCTGAGAGTCTTTCCACCCTGAATCAGTGATTTGTGGCAAAAGGTGGATTGACGAAGGTCGCTGTGTTGTGGGTAACTATGTATGCGCTAGCAGGGATCACCAGATTGGTGATGCTGAGCTGGTGTTAATGGGCCGTCGCCAAGCGGTAAGGCAGCGGGTTTTGGTCTCGCCATTCCTAGGTTCGAATCCTAGCGGCCCAGTTTTTCCGGATTGCCGGATGTCAATGCAGCCCCTCCTCGTTTTTGATTTCGATGGAGTGATTCTCGATGGGATGGATGAATACTGGTCAAGCTCTCGCAGAGCTTGTCTTTTTCTCCTCCCTACGGCATCACTACCGGAGCCAACACCCGTTGTTTTTCGACAGTTGCGCCCTTGGGTTCATCACGGCTGGGAGATGGTTCTGATCGCTGCTCTGATTCAAGAGTCAGACGGACCTATGCAGCGTCTTGGAGTTGAGGCTTTCGCCGCTAATTATGACCAACAGCTTCGAGCTGGTCTCGATCGGTTTGGGTGGCAACCGTCGCTGCTACAAGACTCCCTCGAGCAAGTTCGTCATCAGGCCGTTTGTAGCGATCGGGCTGGCTGGGTGGCATTGCATCGGCCGTTTGAGGGGGTGCCTGAGCGTTTGTCGCGATTGGAGGAGGAGGGTGTGGCGTGGTCTGTGCTCACAACAAAAGGTCGGGATTTCACTGCTGAGTTGCTTGATGCTTTTCAGCTTCGACCCGCACGCCTGGACGGCAGAGAGTCCGGCCCAAAGCCTGAGGTTTTGCTTCGTTTGCGCCAGGAGTGGGCACTTGTGGGCTTTGTGGAAGATCGGCGGGCCACGCTTGAAGTTGTATTGAAAACACCTGGGCTTGAGGGACTCAAGTGCTTACTGGCCGCTTGGGGGTATCTGCGTCCGGCGGACCGTGAGGGTTTACCTGAAGGGCTTGATTTGCTCTCAATCAGCAAATTTGCAGCCCCCTTGGCGATCTGGACCTGATTCGATAACGTACATGTGTACTAGATGAGACAAGTGGCGTTGGCCGGGGCACTGGATGATCTGTCCAGTGTTGAGTCCACTTCGGTCTGCGGTTATGCCGCCGGCTGGATCGGCGACCTGCGGCACCTGTTTGCTCCTTAACTGTTCATTGCTATGCCAGCCGACGTGAAAACCTCTCAGTCCTCCGCAGGAGATCACCGTCCAGGGGAGAGGGATAAAGCCTTGGACCTAGTGCTCGGTCAGATCGAGCGAAATTTTGGGAAGGGTTCGATCATGCGTTTGGGCGATGCCTCCCGAATGCGGGTGGAAACCGTCTCCACGGGAGCCCTCACACTTGATCTTGCCCTTGGAGGCGGGTACCCCAAGGGGCGAGTGGTGGAAGTCTATGGGCCTGAAAGTTCAGGTAAGACCACCCTCACGCTTCATGCCATTGCTGAGGTGCAAAAGCGTGGAGGGGTGGCGGCCTTTGTCGATGCTGAGCACGCCCTTGATCCTGTCTATGCGGCTTCTCTCGGTGTCGATATTGAGAATCTGCTGATCTCCCAGCCTGATACGGGGGAGATGGCGCTTGAAATCGTCGATCAGCTGGTTCGTTCTGCTGCGGTCGACATTGTTGTGGTCGACTCTGTTGCCGCGTTGACACCTCGAGCGGAAATTGAGGGAGAGATGGGGGATGTAGCTGTTGGAGCCCAAGCTCGCTTGATGAGCCAGGCGATGAGAAAGATCACTGGCAACATTGGTAAGTCCGGTTGCACCGTGATTTTCCTGAACCAGCTTCGTCTGAAGATAGGAGTGACCTACGGCAATCCCGAAACCACCACTGGCGGCAATGCGCTCAAGTTTTACGCCTCGGTACGACTCGATATTCGCCGGATACAAACCCTGAAACGTGGCACGGAGGAGTACGGCATTCGGGCGAAGGTGAAGGTGGCAAAAAACAAGGTGGCACCTCCGTTTCGCATTGCTGAATTCGACATTTTGTTTGGGCGTGGGATCAGCACGCTCGGATGTGTTCTCGATTTGGCCGAGGAAACGGGAGTGGTCACGCGCAAAGGGGCCTGGTACAGCTACGAGGGCGACAACATTGGCCAAGGTCGTGACAACACAATCGGTTGGCTCGAGCAAAACCCTGAGGCCAAGGACGCCATCGAAGTGATTGTGCGTCAGAAGTTGACCGAAGGATCGGAGGTGACATCGAATTCGATGCGCCCTTTGGCGGCGGCGGCCCGCTCGGCTGCTGCGAAGCCCGCGGCTAAACCTGTTGATACCGATAAAAAGTCTGCTGCTGATGGGGTGGCTTAACGGCATGCAATCTCAGGAGTGCTTTGCTTTGCGAAGCGCTCCTGGATGAATGAAGAGAGTCTTTGGAGTTCCTGGATGGCTTCAGAAGGAACGCGTTGTCTCATGGCATATCTGCCAGCGTCCACCAGCCAGCTGTAGGGCCAATAAAACGCACCACGATCCAAAAGACCACGAGGCCTCCGATACCAATCCATGCACCTCTTGTTGTGAGGGCAACGAATTGCTGGGATTGGCTTTTCGTTAAGGGCAGCCAAGCGACGATTCGCTCGCTGTCTTTGGGATCTGGTTTGCGCTGTTTTGGAGGTAGTCCTTGGCTGTTGCGACGTCGAGCTTCTCCCATTAAGGCAGGCTGATTGGCTTGCTACAACACTAGGTACGGTTTCAGTCTGGTAAAAGTCTCTGAAGCGCTGACCAGGGTTCGAGAGCGCGTAAGACCTGTCTGCCCCAGCCACGAGCGCGGACCCTCCCATCCAAAATCGCCAGTCGACCGCCGCTTTGCCTGAGGGGAGCGATTGCAGGAACCAGCCTTGTAAGAGCTTCCGGGAGAAGCAGGTCACGGAACCAGTCCATCCCGAGCTTTTTGTATGAATCCACGCGAGCGGACGTGAGCGGATCCTCCAGGCTGGAGACAGGTAGCAAAGCGATAATGATTTGATCGAGAACTGGTAGTTGATCCTGATGATTCATCCACCACGACCAACTGCAACAGATCACGCCGTTGGCTTCTGGTGAAGTGTTTTGATGCATCACCCTGCTACCAAATTCTCCAGCAAGTTCTGTGGTGAGTTTTTGTCTTAGCCCCGGATCATCCAGCAGAACGAGGGTTAGCCCTGGACGCCCAAGAATTAAGCGTCGAGATTGATCGAGAAGATGCTCGGCATAAATCGCCGTATTCGGAAGAGGTTGTCTTCTCGGTGCGAAAAGGCGCAGCGGCTCCGTTCGTATTCGATCTTGGAGTTGGATTTCTACAACATTTCCTGAATCCGTAATGCGTTCGTCGACACGAGTGGTTCGTTCGCGAAGAACGCCATCAGTCTCGAGGAGAATCGAAGGATGCTTCTCCAAGAGAGTGTTCAGGCTATGAAGCGGCTCAAGAGGTTGTAGATGCCAAGTCCATTGGAGCAGGTTCTGGTCAAGGCGAGCCCAGCTTGCCCATTGCGCATGATTGAGGCTCAGTAACTCAGGCCAAGGTTCTGGAGCAGGCCCGAGAAGACTGATCAAATCGCGCAGGCTGACCAAGGCGCTAGGTGGCATCGGTAACTCGAAGGTAGATCGGCTGGAAGCAGCGAATAGCTGCCTGCTGAGGCGTTCGTGTAGCTCGAGTAGAGCAGGACCTGCTGCTGGGTGTGCCTGACGTAACCGATCCCAATCCTGGGTTTCGATGCTGATCTCCATCGCTTGGCGCAAATGGTCTGCCAGATGTTCCGCTTCAGGAATGATCAACTGATGCGATGTTTTCAAGCTGCCGAGGCGGTGAACGGTGACCAGTTCGGTTGGAGAAAGGATCCAGAGCTGTTGGCCAGTGGGAGGAGTGCATCCAGTCCAACAGGCAAGCCTTAGACCTCCATTTCGAAGACGGGGTAGCTCAACTTGAAAAAAGCGTTGTCGTTGGCGTTCGTTTAGGACCAGAACACTGCCTTGTGATTGCAGGTAAATAGGGACGAGCAACCCGAGCCACCAGCGATCCCGCTCCCCAGCAGATAAGCGAATTCTGGTTCGATCTTTTCTTCTCAAGCTGCGACCAATCAGACGGCTCAGCGTCAGATGGTGCTCCCAGGGCATCTCCTCTAATTGGAGAAGATGCTTGAGCTGCTGATGGGCTTGAACTTCCAGCATGAGAGGAGCCTAAGCAGTGCTTGGAAGCGCTTTGGTTCATGTTGATCGATCGATCAACATGGATGAATGAACGAAATCGATCCGATCGAGCAGGGACAGCCGGCGCAACCATGGTCGGTCGAGCGAGTTGGAGTGGTGGGGATGGGGTTAATCGGTGGTTCGATTGCGCTTGACCTCAGCCAGCAAGGGCTTGTGGTGCAAGGCCTAACCCATCGTGAAGTCACCGCACAGAGAGCGCGCAGTAGAGGGCTTGCTCAGAACGTGAGTACCGACCCAAGCTGCCTTCAGGATTGCGACTTGGTCGTCCTCGCCCAGCCCTTGAAGTCGTTGCTCGCGCCGGAGCAAAACCTGCTGCAGGCCCTCCCTCTACAGGCCGTGGTTACTGATGTGGGTTCGGTGAAGGTGGAGGTGTTGAAGGTTTGGCGCAATCTTCATCCACGCTTTGTGGCAAGTCATCCGATGGCAGGAACGGCTGGTGCAGGTGTTAATGCTGGCGTCACTGGCCTGTTTCGCGGCCGCCCTTGGGTGACTACCCCTGATTCAGAAACGGATCCCTCGGCGCTAGAGGTCATTCGGCAGCTTGCTGGGCGTCTTGGTAGCCATTGGCTGACAGCGGATGCTGCTCGTCATGACCAAGCCGTGGCACTGATCTCACATCTTCCAGTCATCGTGAGTGCAGCTCTTTTGCGTGCGGTCGGAGAAGAGCGTGATCCGGCTGTGTTGGACCTGGCGAGGGCATTGGCTTCAAGCGGTTTTGCCGATACCAGCCGGGTGGGTGCAGGTAACCCGGCACTTGGAGCAGCGATGGCGTCACACAACACGCAAGCGGTGCTTCGTGCCCTTGCTTCTTATCGCTGGAGTCTGGAGCAGCTCGAAGAGGCGATCCTGGAGGGCCATTGGGCCCAGCTCGAGGAAGAGCTGGAGCGCACCAACAGAATTCGACCGGAGTTTCTCTCCAACTAACTGAGTGTGACTAGCAACTCAACTGAAAAGTTTGGCCGCGTTGAGCCATTAATTGCCTGCAAGCCATAAGGGCGGACAACGTGACTCCTGCCGTTCCCTCTCCAGGGTGAATGGAGTCCCCACAGAGCCAGAGCCCAGGAAGAGGGGTACGGCTGGCCAGACCGAAGGGTCCGAAACGACTTGGGGATTGCCCTAAACCGCCCACGATCCCGTTTGGCCGCCCGGTCCAGTGAAGAAAGCCGCGAGGGGTGGCCAGCTCTTGATGACGCCAGCAGTGATCAGATAAACCCAAGGCTTCTTCTACCTCATATCTGATTTTGGCTTGACACTCCTTCTTTTTGGACTGGTACTGGGTCTCAGAGTCAGGGAACCAACCCTTGGTCGAAGTGAACACACTGGCAATGACCGTGGCTTGTCCTTTTGGCGCTCTGCCATCTCCTTCTCGGCTGATGGATAGAAAGACTGAGCCGGGATCGCTTGCATCCCGCTGCAAATGGCCTGGGCAGTCCGCCGGCAGATGTTTCCTATCGATGGCGCCATAAAAGACCAGCGCGCCGCTAGGTGCATCGAGGTTCTTTAAGTGTCGTCTGTATGGCTCCGGCATAGCCCTCTTCCCAGGGCTAACGACTGGGTGAATCAGGTCAGGGAGGCACTGAGGTGGAAGTGTGCTGATAACGTCACCAGCGTGAAAGATTTTCTCTTTCCCGCCTGGAGCTTCCACCTCTACTTGCCAGCCTGAACCATCAGAGATCGGTTGAAGTTGCCGCACACGGTGACGCAGAAGTAGCGTTCCACCCTCGCGTTTCAATCCAGATACCAGGAGCTCACTGAGCACCTGCATGGATCCGTGAAGATGCCACAACCCAAGTGGGGATTGGGTCATTTGCAAAACCGTAGCTCCATAAAGAGCTGCGGTTTGATCAGCTGGTTGTTGAGAGTAGAGCCTGAGTTGTAGATCGAGAAATTTGAGCAGGCGTCGATCCCGTGCGCAGCCAGAGAGTGTCAGGAGGTCCTTGACGGTGAGAAGACTCAGTGGAGCGCTGAGCAGATTCCCTGGGTTGATGGCAGCAAGTGTTTGCTGGAAATCCCAACCATTGCGAATCGGCAACACAGGGTCGGAGCTGGCAAATTGCCAGTTGCTCTCATGAATAAAGCTGCAGAGCTGCCAAAACCTTTCGCTGCCGGGAAATTGATTTTTTCTTTCCTGCTGCCAGAGCAGGGGGTCATGCCAAAGCCGCACGGGTTGGGATCCATCGGCCAGATCGACTACACAACCTGGATCCAAGAGCTCTGCCTCTGGCATCGGCAGATTCAGATGTTGGAAGATACGGAAGTGGCTTCCACCGGGTTCTAATCCTGCAACTTGGGTTGCCCCAACATCGAACGTGTACTCCCCTCGGCGGAAGGTTCCCGCACAACCCCCAGCTTGGGAATGGGCCTCTAAAAGAGTGACTGAAACTCCTTCATTGGCGAGGAGGGCCGCCGCAGTAAGTCCGGCGATTCCTCCGCCGACCACGATGACATCATCCTTATTTTGCATCGGGTCATGCTGACAGCTGAGCCGGAGAGATCGCGAATGCGAGCGCAATTACTGGAGGCGTTGCAAGAGTCTGATCAGCTTCAAGACTGCCGCTGTAAGTCCTTGGAGCCTGTGGGTAGTGGCTCAACGTGGCGTGGCACGTTGTCGGATGGGAGATGCCTATTTATCAAGCTGGCATCTCCAGCCATGCTGAATGTTGAATCGCAAGGGCTCCTTGCCTTAAAAAGCTGGGCTGATCCTGAGCTTCTGATGATCCCTGATCCGCTTGGACTGTTCCCAGTGGGGGAGTGCGCCGCACTCCTGCTGCCTTGGCTTGATTTTGTGAGAGGGGATCAATTTGCGCTGGGGCGAGGATTAGCCCGCCTGCATCGAGCGTCTGCTGCAAATGGAGTAGGTCGATTTGGCTGGGATGAAAACGGGTTTATTGGCTTAGGTCCGCAACCAGCTGGGTGGTGTACGTCTTGGGGAAAGGCTTTTGTGAGTTTGCGACTGCAGCCTCAGCTTCAACTGGCATCACGGTGGGGATTAAATCTGCATCAGCAGGAGGGCTTGATTTCAGCTATGCAGTCTTGGTTGGATCAACATGAACCGCGGCCTTGTCTTGTTCATGGCGATCTTTGGGCAGGGAATGCCTCAATGCTTGCTGATAACCGTGGAGTTCTGATCGATCCCGCCTGTTGGTGGGCCGATCGGGAGGTAGATCTAGCAATGACGCACCTTTTTGGAGGGTTTAATCAACGTTTTTACGAAGGTTACGAAAAGGAATGGCCTCTAGATCAAGACCATGAAAAACGAGTGTTGACTTACAACCTGTACCACTTGCTGAATCACGCAAATCTTTTTGGTGGCAGTTACAAGGATCAATGCCTCATGGCACTGGACACCATGAGGTCAATATTGCTGGGAAGTTGAAATTCGGACGAGCCAGGCTTAGCCAAGGTATTCGTTGCGAATGCTTTGAACGCGATTGACTAATGCCGTGCGCTTTTCACTAGTTGTGAGGTTTTTCCAACTCCACTGGCCAACAACCACTACACCCAGAAGCTCAAGTAACCCAGGTACAACTGGGAGCAGATTGATGGTGTCGAGAATGCCTTTGATCAAGATTTGGGCCACGATGACAGCCGCAAAAATTCCTACGACTTTGCCAATACGACCGGCTTGGCTCCAATCGACCTTATCTAGGGTTTCATTGATCTTCCCGAGGATCTCGCTGTATCGCTCAGAAAAATTGGCGGTATCTGCGTTAGAAGAAGATTCGCTTGTGTTGGCGGTCCCAGTTGACTCACTCGCCGGTGTGGTGGTCTCCTCGCTCATGAAACTAAGGCCTAGGTCTGAATTTGGCTGAGCGTATCGGTCTTCTTTCTCAAGCGCCATCCCAGCTGATCTTTGATGCGGAATGTCTGATGGTTCTTCGTCACGATCTTGTGGCGCCAGCACCTGCGGAAGGCTGTGCTTTGTTGCTAGGTGAGGAGCCTCTCTTGGCCGATTCAGTTGCAGTCGATTGGAGCGTGCAGTTGATCTGGCCTTGTCGAAATGTGGTTGCTCATCGAGATCAAAATCGTTTTGAGCTGGACCCGCGTGAGCAGATTGCTGCTCAACGTTGGGCTCGATCTCGTTCGATGATGGTGCTTGGCACTGCTCATTCTCATCCTGGTTCGTCTGTTCTGCCCAGCCAGAGAGATCGTCTTTGGGCTGCCAGCTCTGGGCTGATGGTAATTATTGGAGTAAACCATGCTCTTGCTGCTTGGTGGCTGGAAGTCAAGGCTCCTCATCGCTCTCTTGCTGCCATTCACCCGCTGCCGATTCGGGTCGTGGGAGAGACTTCTTTGAAGTCCATCCCAGGTGATCCTGGGATTCGCCATGTTTGAAGCGGGGGCTCAACTAAGTCCAGAAGAGAAGTCCAGATACGCTCGTCAGATCTCCCTCCCAGAGGTGGGGGTTGAAGGTCAGCAGCGTTTAAAAGCCGCTTCTGTTTTGTGCATCGGTGCTGGCGGACTGGGTTCGCCACTTTTGCTTTACCTATCGGCTGCGGGAGTGGGCCGAATCGGAATTGTGGATGACGACCTAGTTGAGCTATCCAATCTGCAACGGCAGGTGGTTCATGGCATCGGAACTGTGGGCCAGGCGAAAACTTCATCTGCGCGATCTCGGATTGAAGACCTCAATTCGTTTTGCCGGGTTGAAGAACATTGCTTTCGCTTTTCAGCAAATAATGCGCTTGACCTGATTGGTTCTTATGACGTTGTTGTGGACGGAACGGATAATTTTGCAAGTCGCTATCTGATTAGCGATGCCTGCGTTCTGATGAAACGACCGTTTGTCTACGGCTCTGTCCAGCGCTTTGAGGGGCAGGTCAGTGTGTTCAATGTTGGGATCAATTCTCCCGACTTTCGAGATCTGATGCCGGAGCCTCCGCCTCAGGGTCTTGTGCCTTCCTGTGCTGATGGCGGAGTCATGGGGGTGATGCCTGGATTGATTGGGCTGATACAGGCGGCTGAAGTCATCAAGCTGATCACAGGCATCGGAACTCCTCTCGACGGTCGCTTGCTCTTGGTGGATGGCTTGTCGATGCGTTTTCGAGAGTTCAATCTGAAACGCAGACCGAGTCGCGCCCAGATCAAAAAGCTGATTGACTACCAAGCGTTCTGCATGGCCGGAGGCTCGATTTCCGGAAAGGAGTTAAAGGTTGTGAAAAGCATTTCTGTTGTTGAGCTCAAAACATTGATGGATCTGGACAACGATTTGGCTCTGATTGATGTTCGCAATCCTTCAGAAGCTGAGGTTGCTGTGATTGCTGGTTCCGTGTTGATACCACTAGCAGGTATTGAAAGTGGGGAATCGATGGAGCAAATCCGCGCCATCGCAGGGAGTCGAACAATTTATTTGCATTGCAAGCTTGGAGGACGATCAGCCAAAGCCGTTGCGTTGTTGGAGGCGGATGGTATTTCAGCCATCAATGTGGAGGGGGGGATTGATGCTTGGTCGCAGGAAATTGATCCTTCCGTTGCTCGCTATTGAGCACAATTTGCGAACAAATTTAATTTTAGTAGTCAACACCGCGCTTGAGATCAACACCTTGTTCGGCGTAATGCTTGTGACACACCATCTCTGAGTGAACGCTCGCTAAGTCGAAATAGGCCGGCTGATGTTTGCATCGTCCAGTGATGATGACCTCCGTTTCAGTTGGCTTCCTGAGCAGCGTCTGCACAATTGGTTCGACAGGAAGAAGTTCAAGATCGACAGTGGGATTCAACTCATCAAGAATCACGGTTTTGTAAAGCCCACTTGCGATCGCAGCCCTCGCGATCTCCCAGGCTCGTTCAGCTTCGATGTAGTCAATTGGCTGCTGTTGACCACGCCAAACAATGGCATCTCTGCCTGAGCGAAGATGATCTACTAGGTGTGGATAGCTCTCACGTAACGCTGCGATAGCGGCATCTTCGGTGTAGCCACTCCCACCTTTGAGCCATTGGAGGATCAGCACGCGATGGCTTTTGTCCTGGCTAATTCCTCTGCCAATTGCTTGAAGGGCTTTCCCGAGGGCACTCGTCGATTTTCCTTTCCCTTCACCGGTGTAAATCTCTATCCCTCCTGCGGTGACAATAGATAGCGCTGTGTTGTGTTCAACTTCGGGCCGTTTGTGCGCACGCATCTCAGAGTGCAGATCGCTGATGTCCACTAATGGTCGAGGAGCGCCACGCCCAGTGACGATGATTTCCATGCCTTCCGGTCGGCTATTCAGTGACCGGATCACATCCTCTGTCTCTAACAGGCCAAGATCGAGCACAGGATTGAGTTCATCGAGAACCACAACGGAGTACAAAGCGCTGGCGATAGCGCCTTTGGCGATATCCCAACCTCGTTGGGCCTCCTGGCGGTCGAATCGTGTGACCTCTTCAACACTGAAATAATCACCTCTACCTGTACGAACCTGATCGATGAGGTGGGGGAATCCTTGTTGCAAAGCCTCGATAGCTGCGTCTTCGTCATAAGCCCGGCCAGGCCCTTTTAAAAAACGGAGCAGCAGCACTCTTGTGCGTCTCTGCTCACAGATACCGAGACCAATGGTTCGAAGGACGACTCCTAATGCGGCTTGGCTTTTGCCCTTGCCGTCTCCGTCATAAACGTGGAGTTGCCCGAGGCTACGTTCGCGACTGTCAGCAGCTGTGACGATCCCAACTCCTCGGTTGTTGCGAGCACGGTTTGGTTGTGAAGTACCGGATGAGACTGCATCCATTGGCGGCAACAAGGATGAGTCTTCTTACGCTGGGAGCATACAGAGATTTGAAGCGAAGGCAGTGCCCAACGTGACGTTCCGCCAGCTAGAGGCTTTGTCAGAACGTGAGTGTGAAGACTTGGAGCGGTTGCGTGGTTCCTTGGAGGCCTTAGGGCATGTTTGCGTTGCCTACTCAGGCGGAGTTGACAGCAGTCTTGTCGCAGCGATTGCTCATGAGCAGCTTGGTGAAAATGCACTCGCGATTACTGGCGTTTCTCCCTCATTAGCTCCCCATCTCCTCGGGGAAGCGCGCCAGCAGGCGGCCTGGCTGGGAATGCGTCATCAGGAGGTGGCCACCCGCGAGCTTGAGGACCCGAGTTACACCCTTAATCCTCAAGACCGATGCTATGCCTGCAAAAGAGAGCTACATCGCCACTTGGCTCCGATTGCTGCTGAGGCCAATGGTGCTCTGGTTCTTGATGGAGTGAACAGCGATGACCTTGGAGATCATCGGCCAGGAATTACTGCGGCTCAGGAAGCAGGAGTGCGCTCTCCTCTTGCAGAACTTGGCATGACAAAAGCCACCATTCGCCGTTTGTCTTGGGCGCTCGGTTTTCCGTGGTGGGATAAGCCTGCCCAGCCTTGTCTTGCCTCTCGATTTCCATACGGTGAATCAATCAGCAGTGAACGACTTCAGAGGGTTGGGCAGTCAGAGGCTTGGTTGATTCAAAG
>TARA_B100001093_G_scaffold404246_1_pt1 | contig 14748 bp, 15 predicted proteins | sample TARA_B100001093 | Tara Oceans TARA_B100001093 (sample SAMEA2623116) | marine metagenome | biome: marine biome (ENVO:00000447); feature: surface water layer (ENVO:00002042); material: "saline water (ENVO:00002010), including plankton (ENVO:xxxxxxxx)" | depth 5 m
GAACCTGTTCAACTCTGTGGAGATTCATCCAAGGCTCAAAATATACTCGGATGGAAACCATCTGTGAGCTTCGAACAAATGATAGAGGAAATGTGCAAAGCAGCCGAAAAAAGCAATTTAACTTGAAAATCTTAAATTAAAAAAAATATACAAGGAAATATGACTGAGCGCACCGACAAATTAAACCGGATGAAATGTGGTTGCAATCGGTCCCCAATTGTATCCATCGCAGGGCTTAGGCAATCGGGTAAAACAATCTCAGCCAAGGAATTTGCCTCTCAGCACCAAGGTTCCTGTACTCATTTCGACTTAGAGGATCCTCGATCTATTGCTCGCTTGTCAGAAACAATGACAGCACTGGAGAATTTATCTCTAGATCATCTCTTTGTGGTCTATCCAAGAAAAGATGACTATCCATTGGGCAAAAACATCACCGTCACCTCCTTACCCTCCATTCTTTCTAAAATAGAAGATCTTTAGGGAGCTTTCTGTTTTATCATGTCCGATAACAAGCAAAACAAACCAAATCTTTCTATGAAGGTGTTCAAAGGACCTAGGCAAATTGAGCGTGAAAAGGCCGAGACCATCTGGGATCGTTTTGAAAGGTTGCAACGCAGTCTTGCCACATTAAGAAGAGGCAAACAAATCAAAAGGGGAGTTTATCGTATCTGAAGAATTGAAGAAATTAATATTTTTGATTCGAAATAGTTTGAAAATCATAAAATCTGATTATATGATGAATGTATGAAAAACGAGACATTATCAGCAACTGAAGCTTCAAGAAACTTTTCAGATTTAATCAACAAAACTCTCTACATGAAGCAAACAACCACACTTCTAAGAGGCGGGCAACCGGTAGCAAAGGTCATTCCTGTCACTAAGGTATCTGTCACGGGCGAAGAACTTGCAAAACTCTGGGAAGGAGAACCCCGTATTTCAGACGAAAATGGAGAAGATTGGTTGAATCTTACAAACGAAATTCGTTCCGAGCTTAAGCTTCCTGATAGCAAGTGGGATTAGTTTTAGATACTTCAGTATTAATTGAAGCAGAAAGAGGTAAACTTTCTCTTAGTAGTTTATTACGAAAAACTTTTCCAAAGGAATCGATTTACATTTCTTCAATTAGTGTATCCGAGCTTTATTTAGGTGCACATTTATCACAGAAAAGTTTTAAGGAACAGAGAACTATTTCGATTGAAATCATGATCAGTAGTTTAATTATTTTAGATTTCGATTCCAAGGTGGCTAAAGCCCATGCCAAGGCATGGTCGCAGTTGAAGAAAAAGGGTATTTTAATTGGTCCTTATGACCTGATTATTGCTGCAACCTGCGTATATCATCAGCACTCATTGTTAACTTTTAACATTAAGGAGTTTTCCAGAGTTCCTAATTTAAAACTAGCCTCCCTAGACTAAATCACCATATGCAATTCATTGATCTAAAATCCAGACACCAACTAATCGGAAACAAGATCAATGCTCGTATACAAAGGGTCATGGAACATGGCCAATTTATATTGGGTCCTGAAGTTCGTGAGGTGGAGGAAAAACTGGCTCAATATACTGGTTCTAAGCATTGTGTAACTGTATCCAGCGGTACCGACTCCTTACTTATTGCATTAATGGCATTAGGTGTTGGGGTAGGGGATGAGGTCATCACCGTGCCTTACACTTGGATTTCCACTGCGGAAGTCATTGCATTGCTCGGTGCAAAGCCCGTATTTGTAGATATTCGTTTGGACATCTGGAATATGAATGAAATAGAGATTGAGTCTGCCATTACAGACAAGACTAAAGCCATCATGCCAGTTTCTATATACGGGCAATGTTCGGATATGGACTCAATCAATGCGGTTGCTAAAAAATATAATTTGCCCGTCATTGAAGATGCTGCTCAAAGTTTTGGAGCAGCTTACAAAGGCAAAAAATCCAGTAACCTCTCCCTAATTGGTTGCACATCCTTTTTCCCTTCCAAACCCCTTGGTTGTTATGGAGATGGGGGAGCACTCTTTACTAATGATGATGAATTAGCCGAAAAATTTCGCTGGATACGAGTACACGGACAGGAGCACAAACATCATCATCCAATTCTTGGTCTCAATGGTCGAATGGATACCATTCAGGCTGCTATCTTACTTGAAATCTTAGAAGTTTTTCCAGAGGAGGTAATTAAGCGTCAGGAAATTGGAGAAAGATATACAACTAACTTATCCGATCTAAATTGGTTAGAAACACCCAAAATAAGCAAAAATAACACCTCAGTCTATGCTCAGTATACAATCCTTAGCAAGGATAGAGATGGTATACAAAGTAAACTCAAGGAAAACAATATCCCTTCAGTTTCTTATTATTCTGTTCCTTTGCATCTTCAACCTGTGTTCAAGAATCTTAATTATAAAGAAAAAGATTTTCCGGTTACTGAAAAAGTGGCCAATCAATGCTTAAGTCTGCCAATGAATCCATATCTTACTACTGAAGATCAATTAAAAATAATCCGAGAAATTCAGGGGAGTTGAATTTGTAATGCTTCATATTTCAAAAAAACACTTAAAACATTTATGAAAAATTCTATTTTTACTATCCTAAAAAAACTTGATTTATCCTCTGAGGAATCTCGTAAAGTTTTCAGTAATCAAACCAGAGATGTACAAGATCTTACAGTCTGGAAAGACGATATAAGTGATGTGATATTTATTGACGAATTTTACACGGGAGTAAAAACATATGAAGATGGAAATTACAGAGATTTAAACCAAAAAAAATTAGGTTTAGATCAACCATATGTATACGAAGGACACAAAGATGCTCAAAGAAGATTCAAAGAAAATTTAGGATTTATATCTGGAAAAAATGTCGCCGATTTTGGATGCGGTAGCGGCGATTTTTTGAAATTAATCAAACCCTATTGTGTAAATACCATTGGCGTTGAATTAGAACTTGATTATGTAAAATCCCTTAATAATTTAGGAATAAATTGTTTCCAAAATCTAGATGATCTAGAGGATAAATCATTAGATGTAATTGTCTCATTTCATGTTCTCGAACATTTGCCGGATCCAGTTAAAGTTTTGACTAAAATAAAATCGAAAACCAAAAGTGGTGGGTTAGTCATTATCGAAGTACCTCATGCCAGAGATCTACTTCTAACTCTTGGTAATGAAAACTATAAAAAATTTACTCTTTGGAGTCAGCATTTGATTCTTCACACTAGGGAATCACTAAAAAAGTTGTTACAATTCACTGGTTTTACTGATGTAGAAATTGAAGGTGTACAACGCTACCCGCTTTCTAATCATTTGAATTGGTTGGCAAATGGAGAGCCTGGGGGACACAAATCCCTACTTTCAATATTCGATTCTGATGATCTTTCCAAAGCATATTGTAATTCGCTCTCAAAATTAGATCACACGGATACTTTAATTGCTGTTGCACGAGTACCATAAACAACAACTTAAATGACAGATCAGAATTTCTTCTTTAACCTAAATGAATGCATGTTGATTGCAGAAATTGGGGTAAACCACAATGGGGATATGATTTTAGCAAAAGAGATGATTGATGCTGCGAAAGAATCTGGAGCAGATGCAGTAAAATTTCAAACATTCAAAGCTGAAACTCTTGTTTCAAAAGGTACTCCCAAAGTAAAGTATCAAGAAAGCACAACCTCTCCACAAGAAAGCCATTTTGAAATGATTAAAAGTCTGGAACTTTCTAGGGACAATCATTTCCTTTTGTTTGATTATTGCCTTAATAAAGAAATAAAATTCTTATCTACTCCCTACGATATTGAAAGTGCTAAATTCCTAAATGAAACCTTAGGTCTAGAAATTTTTAAGACAGCATCTGCTGATCTAATTGATCTTCCCTTGCATCAATATATCGCTGAAACAGGAAAACCATCAATTGTTTCAGTAGGGATGTCATGTTTAGGTGAAATTGAAGAAAATCTCAACATTTACAATGCATACAAACATAGAAATATAATTCTTTTGCATTGTGTTTCTAATTATCCATGCGCTCATGAAAATTTAAATCTTCGTGTTCTGAAAACATTGAAACAAGCTTTCGATTTGCCTGTGGGGTATTCTGACCATTCTATTGGTACTGAAGCAGCGGTTTTGTCGATTGGATTAGGTGCTAAAGTAATAGAGAAACACTTTACCTTAGATAAAAATCTTTCAGGCCCTGATCATCTAGCTTCTTCAACACCAGTTGAGTTCAAGTCACTCGCAAATTCAGTAAGGAATTCAGAGAAAATGTTGGGTTCTTCAATTAAGGCTCTTCAACAGGAAGAGAAGCAAATGGCAGAAGTTTCAAGAAAAAGCATTGTCATGAAAGAGGCAGCAAAAGCTGGAACAATACTTTCATCAGAAAATCTATGCACCAAACGTCCAGGAACAGGGCTTAGCCCAAAGTTACTTAAACAGATATATGGGTTGAAATTATCAGTGGATAAAGAATTTGATGATATTTTAAAGCTCACTGATTTCGGGTGAAGATTTTTATTGATGGGTACGGTGTTGTTGCACATTCCATTCTTCGTAAGCTGATCGATATTCATAATATTCAACCCGGCAATATTTTAGTCAACACTTACAATATATCTGAAAATCAAGCCTTTATTGAATTTTTAAAGCGAAGGGAAATCAAATTTATAGACGAGTCATATAAAAACCTATCAAGTGAATTTTCTTCATATTCAGTTGATCTATTTTTTTCACTTTATGGTAGAAGAATTATTCCTGAATATATCCTAAGAGATATTAGACTTCATTCAGTTAATTTGCATCCTTCCCTGCTGCCCGAATATAAGGGATGTTTTTCTTGTCCTTGGGTGATTATAAAAAGGGAAAAGAAAACAGGTATAACATTTCATAAAATAGATAAAGGAATTGATACGGGAGGTATATTTCATCAAGTTGAAATAGATTTAGATGGTAATGAAACTGGTTACAGTCTTTATAACAAACTAGTCTCTGAATTTGTATCGAGATTTGATCAATTTTATATGGACCTAGTTGATGATCGCCTTATTTGTAAAGATATGCATTCGGGTGGTAGTTATTTTCCGAGAAAAGTCCCTTATGATGGAATAATTGACCCAACTTGGTCTGAAAGCGAAATTGAATCATTCATTCGCGCTATGTATTTCCCTCCTTTTAAAAGTGCTGTTTTGATGAAAGACGATCAGGAATTCGAAGTAGATACTTTCGAACAATACCAAAATATTATTTCACTTTGATTTATCTTTCAACTGGTGGATTTAGTTCTTTGCCTGGATGCACCGTAGCAAATTATTTGTCTGAAAGAAATATTACAAATATTGAGCTCTCAGGTGGCATGGCAAAAGACAATCAAGAGAAAGAAATATTAGATCTTACTTCTAATTGTAGTTTTCAGGTTCATAATTATTACCCTCCACCTAAAAACCCGTTTGTTTTAAATCTTGCTAGTTTCAATGAAGATATTGGGAGATTATCTTTTGAACATATTATAAGAGCCATTGATTTATCAGAGAAGCTAGGTTGTAAATTTTATAGTTTTCATGCCGGTTTTCTAATAGATCCTGATGTTAACGATCTTGGTAAACAATTTAGTAAGACAAGGTTAAATGATAGAGATTCTGCAAAAAAAATATTTTCTGATAAGGTGAATCAAATATCAAGATATGCAAAAAAGAAAGGAATTATGATACTCCTAGAAAATAATGTATTGTCCTTTGCAAATTTAGATCGTTTTGGCACTAACCCATTCTTAATGACAGACCATTTGGAAACTATTGAATTAATGAATTCAACAGATGGGAATGTTGGGCTTTTGGTAGATGTAGCTCACCTCAAGGTATCGTCGAATATTGAAGGCTTTTGCAAATATGAATACCTTGAATCAACAAGAGATTTTACTTTCGCCTATCATCTTAGCGATAATGATGGAAAATCTGATACAAATGAAGCTGTAACAACAAATTCATGGTTTTGGCCGTTCGTTCGCAAGGATTTGAACTACTATTCGCTAGAAGTCTATGGCCAGAACTTGGAAGTGCTCACCCAACAAATTGAACTTACTGAATCGTTTTTGTCTGCTTGATGGATAAGCATCCCATAGTTTCTTCCGATAGCACACTAAAAGAGTGTATGGTTGTAATTGATAAGTTCGCTAAAAGAATTTCTTTTGTTTTAGAAGAAGAAATTCTTGTAGGTGTAGTAACAGATGGAGATATACGACGGGCATTACTCAATGGTAGTGTAATAGAAGATGCTGTTAGCTCTATTATGAATAGAAAGTTTGTCTCATTTCCTGTAGATACCAATAGTAAAACAATAAGAGAGAGATTTACTAAACGTGTTAGGCATATCCCTTTAGTTGATGATGATGGTAAATTAGTCGATGTCGCTGATCCACAAGGTAATTTTAGGATTTCAGTGCTCGAGCCTTCGATGCAGGGGAATGAAATGAACTATGTGACTGAATGTATCAAAACAAATTGGATTTCTTCCCAAGGTAAATATGTTACAAAATTTGAAGATATATTTCATGAATTTCATCATGGTTATCATCCCCTCGCAGTTTCAAATGGGACTGTTGCTCTACACTTAGCTTTAATTTCACTTGGAATTGGCAAGGGAGATGAAGTTATAGTACCAAATCTAACTTTTGCAGCATCTGCCAATGCCATAATTCAGAGCGGTGCTTCACCAGTGTTTTGTGAAATTAACCCCGATACTTGGTGTATAGATGTAAATCATGCTGAAAAGCTAATTGGACCAAATACAAAGGCAATTATGCCTGTTCACCTTTATGGACAACCGTGCGATTTAGATTCTTTGCAACTTTTATGTAAAAAATTTAAGTTATATATGATAGAAGATTGTGCGGAGGCTCTTGGTAGTGAGTGGAAGCATCAAAAAGTTGGAACCTTTGGAGATGCAGCAACATTTAGTTTCTTTGGTAATAAGACCATAACGACTGGTGAAGGGGGTATGATAATATTTAGAGAGTCAAGTACAGCAGATAAAGCTAGAGTATTGAGAGACCATGGCATGACTAAAAATAAGCGTTACTGGCATGATGTTGTTGGATATAATTACCGCTTAACAAATTTACAGGCTGCAATAGGTGTAGCTCAGATGGAAAGAATTGATTCTATTCTTAAGAAGAAAAGTCTTATATTCGATACATATAATGAAATTTTTACTTCTACTAATAAAAACTTCAGAAAGCCGATCAAAAAAGACAACACTTTTCATTCCAATTGGCTTTATGGTATAATTTTAAATAATGGAATTAATAGAGATCAAATGATGAAAGAACTATTACTTCATGGAATTGAAACAAGACCCTTCTTTTATCCGCTTAATGAAATGACCCCATATAAGCAATATAGATCATCTAAGGAGTTATTGATTTCAAAAGAAATTTCTAGAAATGGACTTTCATTACCTTCTTCAAATTCATTAGAAATCGATGATTTAAATGTAATTTCTAAGACTGTTTTACAGCTAATTAAAGATCGATATCATTAAAGAAAAAATTCTTTCAATAATCCCTGCAAGGGGAGGATCTAAAGGATTGCCTGGTAAAAATATTCGTTCCTTGTCAGGAAAACCGTTAATTGCGTGGACAATAGAAGCAGCTTTAGCATCTCGATATATAAGTAAAGTAATTGTATCTACAGATTGTAAAAAAATTGCAAATATTTCTGAGCTTTATGGTGCCGAAGTACCTTTCCTAAGACCAAGGGAGCTTGCTAAGGATGATACTTTAAGGAATGAGGTAATAAAGCATGCATTAAGTCAAATACAGGGTTATGACTATATAATTCTATTACAACCAACATCTCCCTTAAGATCTGAAAAAGAAATTGACGATGCATTTGAAAGGTTTTCATCAGCTAATTACGATTCATGTGTATCTGTTCAAGAACAACACCCCACACCAGAATGGATTTTCAGGTTAAATGAAGAGAGCATACTAACACCTGTTAGTGAAACCTTATTTAGTACAAATCGACAGAATCTACCAAAGTATTATTCACTTAATGGAGCAATTTATATTATAAAAAAGAATACATTCATTGATTCCAATGAAAAAGACCCATTTTTAGGAAAAAATACTATGCCTTATGTAATGCCTAAAGAGTTATCATTTGATATAGATGATTACATTGATTTTATGATTGTTGAAAATCTTATATCAAGAAGAAGCAATTCCTAATTATATAGAAGAAATTTAATGATAATCTGCTTTCATTATTGGAAAATATTTAAAAATTATATAGGATCTAAAATATATATTGCGGTTGTACTTTCAATTGTGTCAACTTGCTTCGAAAGTCTGGGCATAATGTTATTTTTACCAATTCTCGAATCGATGGAGGATAAAAATATATCATCACAAAGTACAAGTATAATATATAAAATTTCCAAATTTCTTAATGTTGAATTAAATAATTATTCACTATTACTATTTGTTTTCACAGTACTATTAATTAAAAGTGTTATTTTATTTAATGTGATCAGAATTAACGCAAGAAACAAAGCTCTGATCATTGAAAAATCGAGAAACAAAGTAAATAAAACGATAAATAATTATAGTTATCAAAGATTTATGACGCATGATGTTGGTTATTTTTCAAGTGTTGTGACTTTGCAATGTACTAAAATGGGTATGTCTTATTTTTCGTTAATATCTGTGGTTAATATGTTTTTTAGTTTTGCTTTGTACTTTTGCTTTACATTGTACATTTCAATAAGTATAGCTCTAATAGGTATTTCCACTGGAATTGTTTTTTACTTTTTGATAAAGTTAATTGAAAAGAACTTGAGAAAAGAGTCCAATAAAAACATCAAAAATGAAGAGGCTTATTTGAAGTGTTTTAACGAGAAAATTGATGGATATTTTTACCTAAAATCGACTAAACGCTTAGATTTATTCGAAAATAATTTATTAGATAAGTCAAAATCCATCAGAAAGAATCAAAGTCTTATTGGGTTTTTTGAAGCTATTTCACAGTCCGCAAAAGAACCTATTGCTTTGTTTGCAATTCTCTCAATTATTTTCATAAATTATTTTTTCATTGGTAACCCTATTAGTATCGTATTAATAGGCATTTTGTTTTTTTATAAGTCGCTAATTAATCTTCTTGGAATACAAAGCAGTTATCAGGCAGCAATAGTTAATTTTACAGCCACAGACCTAATTACAAATAAATTTCACACTATGGAGTGTAATAACAATTCAAATTCTATTAGATGTGGTATGATAGAAAATATAGAATTCCGAAATGTATCATTTAGTTATGATAACTTAGTTAATCAAGTTTCAGATTTTAATCTATTGATAAATGATAATGATTTAATCGTCATATGTGGAGAGTCTGGTTCAGGTAAATCTACTTTTGCTAAATTATTAACTTTAATTTTAGAACCTACTAACGGTGAGTTACTAATTAACGGTACTGATAGTCATTTAATTTCTAAGGAGTCGTACAGAGAGCAAATAGGGTATGTCGCGCAAGATCCAGTTGTTATTAATGACTCTATTATTAATAATCTTTTGCTTGGAAATGACCCAATTAGCCAGACTGATGACAATTTTGTTAACATATGCAAAAGTTGTATGATAGATCAATTTATTGAAGAAAAAGAAGACAGTTATGATTTCATTTGCGGTGATAGAGGAGGTAGACTTTCTGGTGGTCAAAGGCAAAGAATCGCTATTGCAAGAGAACTTTTGAGATCTCCTCAACTTTTAATTCTAGATGAAATAACTAGTTCATTAGATAAAGTTAACTCTAGGGAAGTATTTAGTACAATTAACAACCTTTATAAAAAACTTCCCATTATATTTATTACGCATGAACCAGACTCTGTTATGAAATGCTCTAAAAAAATAGTTTTTAGAAAATAGCTTTTATGAATTATATAATTTATATACCTATTGAAATTAAAAATCGTGAACTTCAGGGGCACCTGCTATTGTCTCACTATCTATTAGATTATGGTTTCAAAATCATAATTGGAAATAAGCCAAAAATTTATGAATTAATCTTAAATAAACCAAATAAATCTGGTGTATTTTTGTATAAAGGAGGTGGGAGAAATCCTGAACTTATTAAGTCTATTAGCAGCAAAGTTGAGCATATTTACATCCTTGATCAGGAGATTGGTTATGCGGTCAGAGACTACGAAATATTTATTTCGAGAAGATACTTCAAGTCAACGTATGAATTTATCAAAAAATTCTTTTTTCTTAATCACAAAATTTCGAAGATGGCTCATCAATATGCTTCAATACCTTTAGAAAAATGCATAACATCCGGGTGGCCAAGGGTTGATTTATATAAAAAGCAAAACATTTGGTCAGGTGATGTAAATAGTATTAAGAGTAAATATGGAAATTTTATTCTTTTCGCTTCTGACTTTGCAACAAATACTTCACACGAAGTCTCTGAAAGAATAAAACGCGTTAGTATCTGGTCATCAGCTAGTAACAAAACAATAATTAGTAAACAATCTAAAATTTATCAACAAAGCTATCAAGAGTACAAATTATTTATCAAAATAATTAATAATCTTTCTAATCAACATAACTTTCCATTACTTATTATACGTCCACATCATGGTGAGGACTTTAATCAATGGTTGAAGGACTTATTACCTTCACCTAAAATCATAGTCATAAATGAAGGGCCTATTGCACCATGGATCATTGCATCTAATGGTTTACTTCATAGGGGGTGTACATCTTCCGTGGAAGCGTATTTTTACAATAAACCCACTGCACACCTTGTAAACTGTGCTGTATCATCGAAAGACACTGACACTATAAAAGTCTCTTTGCCGCTGAATTCAGATGAAGAACTCTTGGAATGGATGAATAAACCTAGAAGAAAAGATATCGACTCTGATTGTTTTGATATAGGTCAAGAAAATTCTGCTCAATTTATTGCCAATACTATTGCGGAAAACGTTTCAATAAAAGACCTATTATACACAAAATTAAAATTTAATATAGTTTCTTTGTTCTCCCCAATTATGCCAAAATTTCTAAAGATATTACTAAAAAATATACTATTCAAATATAAAAATCCTGGATTAAAGCCATTGGCAAATTATGAACAGAAAATGAATGGTGGAATATTAAAATATGAAATTTTTCAATTTTTTAAAGAATATCTTAATTATAAACCTAGTGTAAAAAAGTTGTCAAAAGACCTTTTCCTCATTGAAAAATAAGTATAAAGTTTTAGATTTTATATGTCTAAGGGACTGTTTAAATTATGATCCTTTGGTGAAGTACTATAAAAAAAATATTAACGAGGATATACAGGTTAAATTAATTAGAAAAAAAAATTTTTCTTTTGTTATTTTTTTTAGTGATTCTTCTGTTATACCAGAAATATCAAGTAATTTTGATTTGTTTTTAACTAAACACCATGTAGACCCGAATGATTTAAATTATACTGCTGAGTCAGATTGCAAATATACTGAGGGATATGTCCAAATATCTTCAACTAGTGCACTAGATAGAGTTATTATTACAACTGATAAAATTGGTAATATTCCTATTTATATTCAAAACCTGAATGGCTACTCTTATTTTTCTTCACACCCAGATCTTTTCATTTTTAACGATAGTGATTTTTCTTATGATTATACTTCTATTAGCGAATTTCTACTTGTTGGAGTTGTTACATTTCCGTTTACGTGCTATAAAAATGTAAGGCAGGCAGCCCCGTCATCAATTTATACATATTCAGGTGGGAATGTCGTTAGTCAAAATATAATCTGGAAGCCTTCTCCTCAAGATATGTTTCAAAACATAAATGACTACGCAGAGTTGTTAAATGCTAAGCTCCATGATACTGCAAAGTACATTATCAAGACAGAATCTAAATTCCGTTTATTTCTATCTGGAGGTGATGACTCTAGACTACTAGCTAAGATATTTAGTAATTATTGTGATCTTAATTGCGAAATATTTATTTCTAACAATCGTGAAACTATTATAGCAAATAAGATCACCAATATATGTAATTACAATTCACATCGCACAAAAGTTTCTAATAATTTTTATTTAGATAATCATAAAATGTGTTCAACGATTGCAGGGTTAGGTCATCAATTTATGCATTTGCATGCATATACAGTTGACAGAAATTATGCTTATATATCTGGTTATCTAGCAGATGCACTATTTAAAGGAAGTAGAATGCATACCAAAAAAATAAAGTACTTACCTATTGATTTTAAAATCCCAGCTAAAGGATCTTTAAGACTATTTAATAAAAACAAACTTAAATTTCTTTCAAAAGATCGAATTAATGAAATCAATGAAAGACGAGAGATATTTTCAACCAGTAGAATATTTGATAGTTCAATAAAAAACGAAGATTATATTGGTTTTTATCCATTAACTCAGTACAAATCATCTCCATTTTCATTTTCTCAGAGAAGATTTATTGACATATACGATCCTTTTACAAGTTATAAATTAATTGATCTTTCTTTTCAATGCAAAGATGAATGGAAGTTAAATAGAGTATTATACTCGAGATTACATTCATTAAACTCATGTAAATCTAAATATGTGCCCCATACGAATGGTCATATACTCGAGTTCAATTATTGGCTGAATCTTTTTGTAACTCCACTTATTATAATATTAAGAAGAATAGTGAACATTAGAATTAACAGAGTTTACGAAGGTAGTTGGATAAATTGGGGATCATTCTTATCATCAAACCAATTTAAATTAATATATAAAAATGACTATTCCATTATTTTTAAGAATATAACAAATTTAAAAATTAATCATTTTTTAAAGAATAAACATTTTAAAAAATCCAATAAATCTTCATTAATTCAATTTCTTCATATTATAAATATACAAAAAGATGTTAAGAAAGATATACAGAAAGTTATTTAACAAGAAACAGGCTAAAGGTTATCATGATGGTTTTGCAAAACTGCCTAGAGTAGATTGTTTAATCGATATCGGAATAGGTCATCAAGGAACATATGGATTGTATAAAATTTTTTGTAATTCGTATTATATATTTATTGATCCAATTATTGAAACAAAGTGTGCAATAAAGAATTTATTAAATGATAAGAATATATTCATAAATTGTGCTGTAGGAAATTGTAATAATACTGTTAATATAAATGTAAGAAAACCTTTTTCAAGGAGTGGGTTATTATCTACTGATTCAAAGGAACACGATCACTTCTTAGAGAAACGAAAAATTAAACAAAGAACTTTGGATTCTATATTAGAGGAATCTTATATATCCGGTACATTTGGTGTCAAAATCGATGTTGAGGGCTATGAAATGTTCGTCTTAGAAGGATTTACAAATATGATATCTAAATGTTCGTTTATGATAATTGAAGTACCTATAAATGGTTCACGCTTTCAGAACAGTTTTACATTTGAAGATATGATTATAAAAATGAATGCCTTAAACTATAATGTCTTTTGCATAAGAACATCAGGGGATGGTACAAACCATTGTGATATAGCTTTTGTAAACAATCATGTACTTTAAGGCTTAACAATTTTGGACAAGGGAATTGTTTACATAGCTTTTGGGACATATTATGTTTCAATGTGTTATGCGTCTGTTATTTCATTGCGAAACTATTCTAAACTTCCTGTTTTGATTATTTCCAATGAGGATCTACATCCCAAGTTTCAAGATATTGCTAACATATACTTTAATAAAGTTACAGAAATTGATGATGCAAGGTTAATCAAAACTAATCTTTTAAATTATACTTTATTCAACAAAACAATCTTTTTAGATTGTGATACGCTAGTGTTTACGGACATAAGCTTTCTTTTTAATCAATTAAATTTCTTTGACTTAGTTATTAAGCAAAGGACTTCTTCTTACAACAAAAATTCACATAAGGGCCAATTATTAATTGAAGAAAATGCAAAAGTTAAAGATTTATCACACTGGAATAGTGGCGTTTTTTGTTTTGTGAAAAATGAAAATATTGAATTATTTTTTTCTAAATGGTTAGATAAATTTAAAGAGTACAGTTATTCTTTTGATCAACCCTCATTAGTCTACAGTATTTATAATACAGACATAAAAATTGGTTCACTTGAAGACAAATGGAACTATCAAAATGCATTAAGTATTTATAATAAAAATAAAGATTATATCATTCATTACTCTTCGAGTACAAATGTTCTCATTCGTAAATATATATTAAAAAATTGCTCTTCACTTGAAAGAAAAATAATTATTAAAAAATTCTTTGAAAATTATAAAAAAAGGATTAATAAAATTGGTAAATTCCGTTTTATTAAGTATATTTTAAAAGACTATCTACAGTTTATCGTGTGCAAAATAAGATGTTCGAGTTATTAATAAAAATAAAAAATACTTTAAAATTTATCCCTTTTCTTTTTTTTAAATCAACATCATTAGAGAATCTTTTATTTCCAAACTTTTATTTTCCTAGAATTATTAAAGTAGATGTTAATAATGTAGTTTTCATAACATCAATAAAAAAACGTAGATATTTTAAAAAAATATTTCAAAATTTTGACTTGGATACACTTGAAGATGTTAGTGAAAAGTTCAGTACATGTCCAAAATTTATAACAGCGAAACAAATTTTGAATGAAAAAAAAGTAATCATTGATGAACTTGCCGAATACAATTTTCACTTAGATAATTTAATAAAAAAAGGAACCACTAGAGGTTTCAAAACAAAAGAACTTGCTCGCA
>TARA_B100001093_G_scaffold517584_1_pt1 | contig 14731 bp, 21 predicted proteins | sample TARA_B100001093 | Tara Oceans TARA_B100001093 (sample SAMEA2623116) | marine metagenome | biome: marine biome (ENVO:00000447); feature: surface water layer (ENVO:00002042); material: "saline water (ENVO:00002010), including plankton (ENVO:xxxxxxxx)" | depth 5 m
AATAATAGAATCTAAAGCGTCTGCAGCAGCTTCATGCCTAGCATCGCCCGGCATTGTGGTTGTTAAAACACTACTTAGTGAATTAATAGTATCAATGGTATTTTTTTCTCCTTTTAATCTAGCCATTTCTGCAGCTTGGTCTAGTTTTCTAAGATTAATCTGTACATTAAGTTTAGCTAAAGCATCTGCTCTTCTAGTATCTTCAAAGTCTTTTATTTCTTTTCTTTGTTCTCTTCTTGTTGCTGTAAGTTGTGCAGGTAAACCTGATAACTTGCCAAACAATTCTGAAGGTGTAGCTGACCCTCCAATAGCAGTACCTAAACTCATTAAAACATTTGCATTAAGTTCTTGTTGCATTTGTTGTTTAGTTCTAGGTTTAGATGTTCTTTCAGGCAAGTCTACACCCATATTAGAAAATTTATTTTTTTCTGCTTCTATTTTAGCAAGTGCTATTTTTGTTTCTTCTGCTTCTTTATCTTCTTGCTTTTGAATTGCTGTTGCTAAAGCTTCTGTCTCTTCTCCAACACTCTCTTTTAAAAGATTTTGTGTATCAACTATAAAACTTTTTTGATTACGCTTAGAGTCTTTTTGTTTTTGAAGTCTATCTACTTGTGCTTGTGCTTGGTCAATATAAGAACTACCTCCGCCAAGACCGCCTCTATCTCCTCTTGCTTTTTGATTTTTTAAATTTTCTTTAGCTGCTTCTAATTGTTTTTCTAAATAATTTAAAGACTTAGATTCAGATAATGGCGTGCTATTTTCTGTTTGCATAACAAGTTCTGAATTTAAATCTGTTTGTGTAGGTGCTAGTGCGCTAATGCCAGTCATATCTATATTAAGCTCAGGATTAGTATTGAGCATTGGATAGGTTTGATTTTTAGAAGAAAGGTAAGCTTGTTCTTTTTCATCCATAGTTCTAACTTTTCTTTGCATATCTTGAAAAGCTTGCAACATATCATCATAGTTATCGCCATAAATAAAGGAACTACTAAGTGCAGTTTGATTACCAGTTTGATAACCAGTTAAACCGCCATCAGCCATCATAGAGGAAGGCATATCTCTATTATATACAGTTGGGGGGAGGATACCTGTAGTATCCCGAGACATACCTTCCAAGCCTTGTGTGCTAGGTGTAGCAAATTCTTGTATCATTTCTTGTGCAACTGTAGTTTTAGACATTGGTTCAGATGCTCTGCTTCTCATATCAGTTCTTCTTTTTATTTCTGAGATAACTACAAAAGGTGGAAAGCGTGGGTCGCTTCCATTTGCTAAAGTAACTAATTGTTCATCAGGAACATACTCTAAATCTTTTGCTATTTCTACTAGGCTGCTCATTAAACACCTCCAGACATTGGTTGATTCATAGCTCTATATATTCCTAAACCTGTTAAGCCTGCACCTGTAGCTTGACTTAATAATCCGGGTTGTCTTTGAAATGTAGATACTGTTTGGTCAGGTTTGATTGGAAGACCTTGTAATAAATTACTAAAGAATCCTAATTGATTTTGCGTGTAATCTCTTTGACGAGTAAAGTCATCATAACCCATATCTAAACCAGCTTGTCGCATTGCTCTTTCCTGTTCTCCTATTCTACCTAATGCACCTATTCTATTTAAAGCATCTTGTTGAGTTAAAGAACCTATATCTGCTAATGAACGACTTCCTGCTATACCGAGTTTATCTCCTGCTTGTCTTAATTGTTCTTCTTGTAAACCGACTTGTCTTTCTCTGGCAAGTTGTTGCATTGCCATATTAAATGCTCGGTCTTGTCCTTTGCTTTGTATATCATCTAATCTTTGCCCTAAATTTCTTTCTCTTTCAGATTGCATAATAGCTTCACGATAACCACCTAGTCCTCCAGACTGTGCAGCTTTAGAAGATATTTGGTCGCCCATAATTTCAGAACCTCTAACAGCTTCTCTTTTAGCAATGTCAGTAACATTTTGTTGATAAGGATTCATGAACTGACCTATACCATCTTCAAAAGATAATCTTTCATATGGATTTATATTTGCTCTTGTGCCAGCTATATCAGATAAATTTGTAGAAGCTTCTGTAAATTGGTCAGGTGTTCCTGCAGTACCAAAGCCTCTTGTCATTGCTTGTGATAAAGCTTCATCAGGTCCAAAATCTGCTAATCTTTGTCCACCATAAGGAGTATATCCTTGTAAACTTTCTGACTCACCTCTTTGTAAAAGCCTATCAAAATAAGGCTGTGCAAAAGCTGGTAGCTTTGTAGAAAAGACTTCTTGTGTTTGTGGAGTTCCTCCTCCGCCCTTAAACTTTCTCATTATTTACCTCAAAGTTATATTCAAAAAAAACTGCTAATTTTTTCCAATCTTTATTTTTTATCCAATTCCAAAAACCTGCTCTACCTATACCTTCAACACCATCGCAATTATCTTTTTTACCAACTACTTCTAATTGTTCAATTAACATTTCTATCCAATCTTCCATATTATTACCTGTTATATGTTCAAGACTTAACATAGTTTTACCTGTTGGATAAATTATTTTTTGCGTTACAACTATTCCTTTTATTTCAAAAGACCCAGTATCAAAAATAATCCATAGTTTGTGACTACCATTTAAGCAATCATAAAATATATCTTCAGGTCTAATGCGACCATTAGAACGCTTGCAAGATTTTTCTAAATATTTTTTAGCTCCTTCCCAAACTAAAACTAACTCATCATTGTTTACTATAGAAAAATTATATTCTCCTGTAGCTTCATTTTTTAATGCAACATCATTCATGCTGGTAGCACCTTATTATTGTTAATAGGTTTAGCTTGTTCTGTAGTTCCATATTTTTCTGTACGAACTCTATCCATCATATTATATAGTTCTTTTGCACCAGCATCAGAACTGCCATCTCCTAACATAGATACTACATCTGCAGGAACAATAAACTCGTCTTGTGATACAGCTATAGTTTCTTTGCCACCAATATTACCTCTAAGGTCATCATCCATACCGCCATTACCTACACCAGCTATTAAGCCTTCGGTTTGTGCGTTAGGTATAAGAGACTGTAAAACTTCTTCTCTTAATGCTAAGTAAGCATCTGTTCCATATTTTTCTACAAACTCTTGTACGATGCTATCATCTTCTGTTTCTCCTAAAATAAAAGATTTAGCTTCTTTTATTAGCGGGTCAATAGCTGTGTTGCCACCTGTATTAAATTTACTACTAGCAGTAATAGGAATACCATTAAGGGTTGTTGGCAAATTGTCTAAAAGACTTTCTTCTTCGAGTTGATTAGGCATAAGAGAAATAGGTTGTAATCCTGCATCATTAAATGCTGGACCAGCTACAGCAGATTTTTCTAAAAATGCTGGTGGTGCAACGCCTGTATATTTTTGATAAGGGTCAATAGATGCTTGATTTGGGATAGTCTTATAATTAACATCAAAACCACCCTTGCTAAAGTTATCATAAAAATCTGGCATATTTGTGCCTTCTACTCTTTGCGTTGTGGTTGCATCCATACCATCAGGCATAATTGTCATAGCTGCTGGGTTTAATGTTTCTGGGTCAAAGTACATAACTTCTGGATTAATACCCGGTATATAATCTCTATTGATTGCATATGGTCTTCTTTGTCTAGATATTACTTGTGGAGTTTCGGTACTACCGCCTTCAACAAATTGAGTATATCCTCCATTAGAAGAATATAAAGTAGGTTCAGGTCTCATGTATCTTTCAAACGCTCTATTTTGTTCGTCTTCATATAAACCTTGTGCTAGGTCTTGTTCGTATTGTTCTTGTGCTTGCATCATTCCTAAACCACTACCACCTATGCCAATAGGTATATAGGCTGATGGTTGTGCAGCACCTGAAGCTATATTGTCAAATACAGAAGTAAACTTACTAAAGCCTTCTGCTCCAGATGGTGGAGTAAAAGCTTCTGTAGCAGATGTTAAAAGACTTTTAGAACTTTCTTTCAAAGCTTGGTCTGTTGCTGCTTGTCCTGCTGCTTGTGAAGCTTCAGCAATACCTACTTTTGCAGTTTCTGATAAAGCTTCTTTACCTACTTCTTGTGTTAAAGCTTCTGTACCAGCAGAGCCTAATTCTTCTAATGCACTTCCTAAAGCTTGTTCAGTAAGTTCTTCTGAAGCAGCTTTTGCTGCAGCCTCACTTGTTACTTTTGCAGCAGCTTCTGCACCTTTAGCAGCAGCACCAGCACCTTGAAGTATAGAACCAAATCCATACGAAGTAAGACCAGCCAAAAGACCTTTCTTTAAATCTCCTTCTAACAAACCTGTAGCTAGACCTGAACCAAGACCAGCACCTACTGGTCCACCGAACACACCGCCTACAATACTTGCAGCAATAGGGATTGCATCACGCAAGCCAAATGCTTCAGGCAATCCTGTTTCTGGATTAATAGTCATTTGACCCATTTGTGCTAACCCAGTAATTTCTGTTGGGTTCATATGTACTAAAGTAGAGTCTCCATATCTTCCTTTAGAAGCTATGTCTCTTACTTGGCTTTGAATATTATTCATATTATTCCTCGGATGTTTCACAGCCAAATGCGTTTACGCTTAGATTAGCAGTAGACGCATATGCCCTTATTTTATCAGTTTCATTAAGTGTTATCCCAATAACTATTGTGTCAGTTGAGTTAGCAGCTAATGATTTGTCATATATTAAATAGTCTTTATTTGCTGTAGATGCGCTTCCAGCAGATACAGAAATTCTGTATGTTGCAGCGCCTGAATCTCTATTTGCAATCACTAATGAACTTATAGTAGTTTGTGTAGCAGCAGGCACAGTATATAAATCTGTTTCAGTTGTTGCTGCTGGTGCTATTTGTCCTAATATTTTTATCGTGTCAGACATTACCTTTTGTTCCCATTAATAAAAATTGATGTCGTCTTAATGATTTACTTAGTGCTGTAGAATTTAGTCCATCTACATTTCCTAAATCATTAAATATATCTTGTATTATTTGCTCTAAAGTTCTTCTTGTTACTAATTCGTTATCTATCGAATATTCTGTTTGTGGCAAAGGTAGAGGTGGTGATGATTTAGCTGACATTATTTCCTACCATCAGAACGAATATCAAATCTAGAATCACCTAAACGCCATCTAAAATTGCCAGAAGTATTTCCTATTTTTAAAGACACTTGTCTTGTTCTACCTCTTGTATTTTGAAACTTTGTTGAAGATGTTAATGCCAAAGTAGATAATGTTGATTTACTTTCTGCAGGGTATCTTCTTCCTTGTATGGTTAAATTTACTGTGTCAGAAGCATTGCTTGAATCTATAAATTCTAAATCAGGTATTACTTTAGAAACAAACATAAAAGATTCACCATCAGGGTCAAGGTCTATATCTGCTGATTCAATGTAAGCACTAAAGTCTGTTCCATCTGCAGTATTGCCAACTTCATGGTTATATAAATAATTATTTTCTGTATTATCTAGTTTGCCTGTTGCTAAAGGAAAATTTAAAGTAGGAGCTGCGTTCCATGCAGTTCTAGTAAAGCCATCAGTAGTTGTGCCAACTGTCCAAACATTTTCAGCGTAATTGTAAGTTACATACTTATCTATTTCATTACTACTTGCGGAAGGATAAAACCAAATAACTTCATTGTGTTCTTGATTATGACCAGCAAAAATTTTAAAGCTTTGTGATTTATTTATATTACTAAATACATGGTCTAAAACTGTACAAGGTATTCTTTCAATATTACCTGTAGCTTTGTAAAAAGCACCATCATCCATAAAGTAAACTTGACCACCAACTGCAACCCCTGCTTTTGGCGCAATCATTCCTATACCTCTGGCTATTTCATTAAAAGAAAAGTAAAAAGGACTTCCTACAAATCTCATTGAAAATACACTAGCATCAGTAAAAACTAATGTTTCTTGTCTTGTTTGTACTGCACCAATAATTTGACTACCTGATGATAACTTAACTCCACCTGCAGAGTTTGTTGCTGATGGTGTCCAATCAACTTTATTTTCAGAATCAGACCATCTTACAAATAAAGGGTCTACCACACTACTACCTATTGGATTACAACCTAATGCTAATAAATGTCTGTCTACATCTGAGGTCATAATTTGTAAAGCAGATATAGGACAATTACTTGCACCTGCTAAAGAACTAGCTAATACAGCTCTGGTTGCTAAACCATTAGCTTCTTGCCAAACAAATAGAGGTCCACCTCTAGGTACAGCAACTAAATCTTGTCCAAAATTATCTATGCTCCACAATCTTAATTGACTAAATACTGCAACTGGACTTGTGCTTCCCCATGTACTTGAACCCCATGCACCTGCTCCCCAACCTGTTCCTGCAACAAACACATCTAAACCTGAACCATATAAATATGTTCCTACTGTACTAGCACCGCCACCACTACCAGAGTGATTAGAAGCTACAGCTAAAGTTACTGTGTAAGTGTTAGTTGTAGTAGTTTGTATTTGATATTCTTGATTTAAAACAGCAGCAGTTACATTCCCACCCACAGTAGCAGCACCTGAAAATATTACAAAATCTCCAGGGTTTGCACCATGTGAAGTGTCATTTACTGTTAAAGATGTAGAACCACTTGCTGCTGTAAAAGTAACATCTCCTGCAGCAGTTGTATTACCTACAGGCGTAACATCGTAAAAATCATTACCTTCTTGAACATACCATTTAAGATGAGTTCCTAAAGCATTATAGTTTTTAAGAACAGATGTTCTGTAAGTATGTATTTCTCTACAACTACCTAGAAAAGAATTCGTTGAATTTTTTGACCAGCCTCCTATTTTTTCAGGTTTACCAAATCTAAATCTAATTTTGTCAGAGTCTGTCCATCCTCCTTCATTTGCATATGAAGTTAATTCTTTATTTATTCCGGGTCTAAATTGATATTTTACTAATGCCATTTATATTTCGTGCCAAGGTTCATTTTGAAAAAGCAAAGCTTCTGCTTCTCTTCTTCTTACTAATCCATTAAGAACTTCTCCTCCTGCTTTATTCCATCTTTTAATTTGATATGGAACTTCTTCATACATACCTTTATTTAATACTTTTAACAAAGTAGATTCATTTAAGTTAGTTGGTCCTAAATTATAAGTCCAACAAACAAGAGCATCGAACTGACATTGTTCTAATTTAACATCTACTAAATCTTCTACATATTGTTCGAACTCTTCTAATTCTATTTTAAGAAATGTTTCTGCTTCTTCTTTAGATATTTCCATGCCCTCAAAAACATCTTTGGTATGACCCCAACCTATAGTCCATACACCAACACTATCCTGATAGGCTTTAAGTTCTAAGCCTTCAAACTTTTTAATAAGAGCAATGCCTTCTTTGGATATTTTCATTTTCTTACTCCTCGTTGGTAGTGACTTTTCTATAGTAGACCACCACTTCTTTAAGCTCATTTATATACCTCTTAAGTTCTTGCATATTGTAAGCCATTAATTCATAGTCAGGAATTGTCATAGCTACAAATACTATACGACCTTCTTCTTTTTCTACTCTCTGTAAAAACTCATCAACATTTAATTCTGATACTACAAACCAATATGGCTCGTTTAAATCTATCTCTCTCGGCATAACCGGTTGAGCTATAGTTCTTTTAAGAGGTTTGCTAATTACATCTACTTGTTTAGGAATCAGGCTGCAACTGTAAGCCATCATCGAGACCATCAATAATACGACTATCTGCTTCAATACCTTCAAATACTTTTTTAGTTCCATTGTTCACCCTCTTTTCTATTAACCCCGGTTTAGCTGCTGCAAGCTTGCTAAGATTGTGTCTTTTAAAAATATCAAGATACCTATTCATTTCTAGTTGAATTTCTTGATTTCTTGATTGTAGTTCTACTAATCCTCGTGTTTGCATTTCAAAGTCTTGTTGCATACTTTCTATAGCTTCTTTTTGTTCTTGGTCTCTTAACTCAAAAGCTTTATTTAAAGATTGCAAAGAAGAATTTTGCCAATACAAAAATCCACATATAGAAATCAAAACTGCTATTACACCTAATAAAATTTTACTCATTGACTGCAAACCACAAAAATATTATCTACAACTTGACAGGTATCTCCTTTATTTACAATTATAGTACCTTTTACTTCTTTACCTTTTTTTGTTACAAAATGCTTTAATTCTTCATCGTAAGCTATTATTGTTTTTGCACAGCTTACTGTAGAGATTGTAATTAAAATTGTTAAAAATATTTTTTTCATTGACTTTGTTTTATAACTATTACTGATGACCCTCCGCCATTCACTTTTACTTGATTCATTACTCCATCTTGTTCTAAAACAACTAAATAACTTTCACCGCTATCTATTTGTATAGATGTAGATTGTGCAACATCTCTAGTTAGTTTAATTTCTTGACCAGATACTACAGTAGTTATCTGTGTTTTTTGGTCTTGTCCTATGTTTGTACCTTCAATATTTACTGCAGATATAGTTTGTGTTAATTCTTTTTCATTATCTAAAATATCTAATTCAGTTATTATATCTAATAAGTCTTCTAAAAAATTTACATTTAAAGCATCGTAATCAAGCTCTGTAAATTCTAATTCATCTTTATCTAAAGAATCATCTGCTAAATAATCTATATCTAATTCGCCAAAGTCTAATAAATTATTATCATCTTTTTTTTCTGATTGTTCTTCTTCTTGTTCTTTGTCTTCTTCAGGCGGTGCAATCAACAACATATTGTTTATAAAATCTAGAGATAAATCTAAGATTACAGGTTTACTAGGCATAGCTTCGTAAACTCTTGTTGTTGTAGCTTGATATGATTTATTTAATATTACAGTTCCTATTGCTGTAGTTACAGATATTTCTCCAGAAGGATTCCCATTTTCATCTGGTAATAATATAAACAAACTCTTACCAGTATCAGGTTCTACTGTAATAGTAAAATCAGTTCCTCTTATACCTACAATAGCTGAATTAGTTTTTAAGGTAATATTTTTTTTTGATATTTTATTTGTAAGACTTGAGGTAAATCTTGCTGTACCTTTTATAAAATTTAAAGCTAGTTTTGAATTATCTGGATTTGGGTCAAAAACAAATTCATCTATAACAACCATTGAGTGTTCAGTAATTCTAATAGTTGTATCATCTAAAAATCTTATTCCCATACGACCAGCTTCTGTTTGTGCTTTATCGTAAGACTGAATACCAAAGTCAGTAACTACATTATAATTCTTATCTCTTTCTATTCTGGCATATCCAGAAACTTGTTCTACAGTTCCTATATCAACAACTTGTGCTTGTGCCTTGGTCGTTTTGATTGACACAGAAAGTACCACTAGAACCAGCAGAAGTAATCTTAAGCCAGTCATTATCAAGTGTACTTTGTTGTGTAACATTGATTGTTCTTGAGCCTCCAGTATGTGTCATATGAAAGTATGCACCTTGATAACCATCTCCATCAAATGTAACTGTGTTATCTGAGCCACTTATGTTCATATAGTTAGTGGCTAAATCTTGGTCTATTGCAGATGTTATTGTGTTATTAGAACCATTAATTGTCCAATCTAAATCAAGCGTAGAAGCCATAGCTGCTGTAGCTTGAGTATAAGTAAAAGTGTTTGAAGAACCTGATACCTGTACATTTACATTAGAACTATCTGCGCTATAAGTATTGTTAGGGTCAGTTTGTATATTAAAAGTATTAGAATCTCCTGTAAATTCAAAAAATCCTGTATAGCTATCCGCATATATATCACCTTTAAATAAATTAGAATTTCCTAACTGATTTATATCTAAGGTCATTGTAGCTCCATCTAAATCTAAAGCTGTCATAGAACCTGCTGCTGCAGTTGCACCACCAATTAAGTTACCAGAACCTAATTGTTCTATGTCAAGATTAGCTGTTGCTCCTGTTTGGTCAATAGATATTTCGTTATCTGCAACAAAAATATTTATTGAAAACAAAAATATAACTAGTAATATTTTTATCATTTTTTATAACTCCAATAGTTTTTTGTAATTCCTTTTTCTATGGTTTGTAATATTGCTTCTTCTATAGCTGCTTGCAAAGCTATCGTTACGCTTTCATTTTCTACATCGCCATTTTCTATTTCTATAAGTTCGGTTCTATTTTGTAAAAATCTAAAACCATCTTGATTTGTACCTACACTTAAAATACTTTTTGATATTGTAACTTCCATTAATATTCTGCCTGTTAATACTGATACTGTTCTTAAAGATAATGTTACTGTATCTTGTTTATATTCTTTAGAAGCTCCAATGCCTAGTAATCTAGCTCCTCTTCCACCGCTTCTTGTATTTGTTTCATAGCCTATAATTGCGCCTTCCATTATTAAACCAGCAAACATTAAAGGTTTTAATTTTTGTGGGTCATCAAAAGATTCTCTTGTGCTTCTAATAAGTTGTCTTTCTTTTGTGAGATTATCTAAACCAACTCTTTCAACAACTTCAAAAAAATTACCATCTGAAACTGCTTTTAATGTTTTTATTAGCAGTACATAAGGAGCTTGTGTAACTGCTGTGCTGAAAGTTGCAAAACTATTATTACTTCTTCTTTGTCCTGTTTGGTCTGTAAAAGAAGAAGGATAAACAGCTATTACAGGTTTTGTTTTAGCAGGAAGAGTTTCAATAATTTTATTATTTACAACGCTAATTCTTTGAGGATACTTTGAAATCTCTTGATTAGGCAAAGCATCGTCATAAAATAAAGTACAGCTAGAAAGTAAAACTATTGAGAGGAAAAGTAATAACTGTTTTTTTATCAGCTTCATTTGTAACTGTAAGTGTTATATTAGTTTCATCAACCTTATAGTCAATAGTATTCCCTTCTAATTCTATTGTTCCATTATCTTGTGCAATATCACCAAATAACTTTTCTACAAGTTGTTGTGATAATTTAGCATAAACTCTAGTTTCAAAATTTCTTATAAACCTTGCTGTTGTCGTATTCTGTTCATCTCTTTCAGCTTGTTCTACTAAAGCTTCTACTTCTTCTTCCAAAGTCTTATATCTTGTATGCTCTTGATTTTCTATTGTTAAATAATGTTGCGAAGTATTTAAACCTGAAAAGCTAGGAGATTTAAACTTAAATGTCATTTCACTAGCTAAAGCAATATTTATACATAAAGAAAATATAAGAAACATTCCAACAAACATACTTATTATCAAAGCTAAATCTTTGTCTTTTGCTTTTTTTCTTTCTGCTAATTCTGCATTAGAGGGTCTACCTCTTTTTCTTTTAATCTTTTCTTTGGTCATCTCTTTCTGCCTTTGCTATTTTTTCTCTTTGAACTAAATTAGGAACTCCTAACATTGTTTTTAATAAAGTATCTTGTCTAATAATTTCATTATCAACACTTCTAACTCTATCTATTAATGATATTAATATGCCATGCTGTGCTTCTAGCTTTGCATCTAGCCTGCCTTCCATAGCTTTTAACTGTTCATTAACTTTGTCATCAACTACATCTATCTTAGATTCCATGCCATCAATAATTCTATTAATTAATTTCCATACAAAAATTCCTAGTCCTAATGCTGCAGCTACTGGAAAACCTAACTCTGTTATAAGTCGTACAATATCATCCATCAACTGGCTCAAATAAACCCATTTCTATAAGTTTAGTTCTGTTAGCTAAATGTACTGCTTCTATTGCAGCTTTATTTTGACCAAAGTATTTAGCAGCTAAGAACCCCTCAATCATAGCTTCATTAACATTTTCTCCATCGCAAACTACTGTGCCTAATACTCTACCAAACTTTCCTCTTGAGTCTCTTAACTCTGTTCTGATTACTACTGTAGTAGCATCGTCTATAGCCATCTTTAAAAATAATGCAGACATTTTTCCTCTAGCCTTTTCATCTTTATCACGAGTTCTAGACTCTGGAGTATCTATTCCATATAACCTTACTCTAGTTTTATGTAAGACAGAAAATCCTAAATCAAGAGTTACATCAATAGTATCTCCATCAACAACTCTATCTACTGTGCATTTATATTCATACATCGTATTTCCTTTTTTCTTTTAAATATTTTAAATAAGCTTTCATATTTCTTTTAACTCTTCTATCAGCGTGCAGTTTCAAACTTACTAGACCTAATAAAAACAAAAGATTAATACCTAAGCCTAAAAGCAAGTCATTGTCCATTAGTGCATAGAGACTTCTATATTGTCATCTTCTATTGCTAGAAGAGAGTCTAACTCTCCAATAACTGTGACTCCTTTTCTTTTAGCAGTTTCTTCTGCTATCTCTCTGTTTTCTGCAATGATGTCTGGTCCATCATAAACTTGTTCTTTATAAATAAACTCTGTTAAAAAAATTCTCATATTATTCTTGAAGCAACTTCTATTGTTGCCATTCCTGCATATAGTCCATATATTAAAAGTTCAATTCGAACAAACCTTTTATTGCCCTCATCAAGTCTTTTCTCTATGTTTTCGTATCTAATTGAACATTCTCTTTCGTGTGAATGTATTTTATTAAGTGCTTCGTTTTTCATATTTATTTGTAAGGTAATCTATCTATTACTAAATGTATTCTATCCATTTTGCTTTCGTTTCTAACGCCATGATTTTTTGTATTTTCTAATTCATAAACATTACCTTTTTCAAGATAATAGTCTGTATCTAAACATTTCATATAAACCTGTGGATTAGTAATAATTGGTATGTGATATCTTCTAGTTTTAGAAAAAATATTTTCTCTGCCACTTGGCGTATCTTGATGTTCTGGAACACTACAACCTGATAAAAGTTTTATAAACACAGCGTTAATTAATTTTGCAGGTCCATGAATACTATCTAGCTTTCTATTTATATCATCTAGTTCATTAGCAAATAAAATATATTCTTGATGATATTCTATTTGATTAAATTCATTAGTTTCGTTTGGCTCAAACTTTACTTTATTTGCTGCCCACTTAAGAGGTATGCAACGAGTATCTTCATGGCAACCGCCTCTGCGTTTAGTCCAAACTTCCCATCTAGCTTGAGTAATAGGATTTAATTTTTCCACAAAGTTATCTGCATCAACAGAAAATAACTTTTCCATTAATCAACAGTTATACCCCAAGGATATATAGTTCCCCCAAAGTTACTACCTCCATAGTTTGTTCCTACATCAAAAGGTCCTTCGCTATCCCAAGAAGACGCTTCGCTACCATTTGCATAAACAACTAATTTTGCTAAATTAGAATTGCTAAATGTATGGCTGCCATTTGCTCTAATTGTTGCACTTCCACCCGGAGCTATTGCTGCAATCCACCCATCAAAATCATAATCTCCTTCTCCCTCATCTATCCAAAGAGCGATAGCAATATACTGTATTACAGTAGTACTGTTAGCATAAGATGTAGATGCGCCTGAGCTAGAACCACCATTAGCGTTTCCTGCCGCATATGCTCTTTCTTTTGTACCTACGCCATTCTGATTTTGTCCAACATGTTGGTCCCAACATTTACGAGCAAGTACAGTTTGTCCATTGAGAGTAGATGTATTCGGGTGTCCGTCAAGATAAGCTCCATGACATTGACTAAAACTTTTAGCTCCTGCCGTATTTTTTTTAAATCCTGTAAGGTTTCTTATTCTTTGGTTATTAAAATTTATTGTACTACCGCTTGTACCGCCAGACTCTACATGGATTTGATTTAAACTTATAGAGCCAGATGAAGGTAAAGTTGTTCCTAGACAAAAAGGCATTAATCTTTCTCCTTTAATGTTTTAACTTCTTCTGATAATTCTTTGATTGCCTCAACTAAAAGACCAACAGTATTGCCATATCTTATAGCTAAATGTTCTTCTTTGGTTTCTATATCTTTATGTGTGTAAACAGCTTCTGGTAAAACTTCTTGCAAATCTTGAGCAACTAAGCCTGTCAATCTATTGCCATCTGATTTTAAGTCATAAGTAATTCCTTTTAATTGATTCACTTTTTCTAGGGCATTATCTATTACATCAACATTTTCTTTTAAAGCTATATCAGAAGGAGAGCCATAGGCTGTAATATCTCCTGAAAAAATTGCATTTCCGCTAATATCAATAGAAGCTCTATTAGTGCCGCCTCCATTTTGAAAAATATGGCTTCCGTCTGCTTTATAATTAGTTCCACCGCTATTTGTAAAATAAAATCTTTGGTCGCCTTCACTTGAAGTTGTCCAACTATTTACAGCAAAGGTTACTGCTGCATTTAATTGAGTTTGTATTGCAGAAGTTACACCATTTAAATACTGAAACTCTGTATTTGAAACACTACCATTAGCTATCTTAGAGGCATCTATTGCAGCACCACTTCCAATGTTTGTATCAGCTAAATTTGTGATTGTGTTATCAGGACCATTTAAAGTTTTATTAGTAAAGGTTGCTGTTTGGTCTGCTGTTATTCCAAAACCGCCACCATTTATTTTAGCGTTTGCACCTAAATCAATAGAGCCTAAAACATCTATAACTGCTGCTCCTGAACCTGAGCCTGTAAGAACAATCATTTTAGACAAACCATTACCTATAGTGACAGTAGCTCCACTACCTTGTTTGATTATTATTGATTGACTACCACTTGTAGAATTTTTAATTACCATGGTTTTTGACATAGTAGTTGGATTTATTTCTAAAGTTCTTGTTGCAGATAATGTTGCAGAAGATGTCACATCAATAAACATTCTTCTGTATAAATTTGAAGCTTGGTCTACAGTCACAGTTTTATTTGCATCAGAGTTAAAAGTTGCTCCTGTGCCATAAGAGAAAGCTTCTCCTATTAACTCTA
>TARA_B100001093_G_scaffold200505_1_pt1 | contig 14696 bp, 24 predicted proteins | sample TARA_B100001093 | Tara Oceans TARA_B100001093 (sample SAMEA2623116) | marine metagenome | biome: marine biome (ENVO:00000447); feature: surface water layer (ENVO:00002042); material: "saline water (ENVO:00002010), including plankton (ENVO:xxxxxxxx)" | depth 5 m
AGATGCATATTGTTGGCTCATAACATATGACTGTATTTGTCTTTGTAGATCTAGCATCACAACAACTACGATTAGAACTGACGTGCCGCCCAGATAAAAAGATATCCCAAAACTATTTACCAATAGTAGTGGAAGTATACATACTAATGACAGATAGAAAGCTCCAAATACTGTTAATCTTGAAAGTATTGTGTCTATAAAAGTAGCTGTTTGCTCACCAGGTCTTATTCCAGGTATGTAAGCTCCACTTCTTTTAAGGTTCTCTGCCATATCATTTGAACTAAAGGTTAGTGCTAACCATATATAACAAAATGAAACTATCAATATTACGAAAAGAAGTATGTAAAGTGGCTGCCCAGGATTAAGATAAAGTGCAAATTCTTGTAAACTTCCTAGTCCCTCAATATTTCCAAACCAAGATGATAATGTCGCAGGAAATAATAAAAATGTACTAGCAAATATTGCTGGAATAACACCGGACATATTCAATTTCAGTGGTAGAAAGCTTGAAGGGGCCTGAACCATACCTCTAACTTGGTGCCTCTGTGCATAATTAACAGTTATCTTTCTTTGTGCATTCTCAACAAATACAACTAAAGCTACTACCAATAATGTTAGTAGACCAAGCACAATCAAAATAAGATAATTTAGATCGCCTTGCTGGGTTTGCTCCAATGCTTGACCAAATGCCCTAGGAACGCCGGTAATAATGCTTGTGGCAATTATTAAGGATATGCCATTACCTATGCCTCTTTCTGATATTTGCTCGCCTAACCACATCAAGAAAACTGTACCAGTAACAATTGATAAAACAGCAACAACAGCTCCAAAGATACTACTTGATTCTATTAAGCCAGCTGTTTGCAGGGTAATTGTTAAAGCTGTTGATTGTATAAGAGCAAAAACAACAGTGCCATACCTGGTGTATTGGGTGATTTTATTTCTTCCAGCTTGGCCATCTTTTTTTAATTCTTGCAAATATGGTAGGGAATTTGAAAATAATTGCATCACAATTGCAGCTGAGATATAAGGCACGACACTAAGTGCAAATATGCTCATTCTTTCAAGTGCTCCACCTGAAAATAAATTGAAATATTGAAGTATTGTTCCTTGGCTTTGTTGAAATAAAGCTGCAACTTGTTCTGGATTTATGCCAGGAATTGGAATATGTGTTCCAATTCTATAAACAAGAAGAGCGAAAGCTAAAAAACCTAGCCTTCTCCATAATTCAGACATTGAATTATCCAACTTTTACTCCCTTAGAAATCCTTATATTTTCATCGGTAGGCTTTTCTGCTAATTTGCCTTCACCAAATATCTTTACCTTAAGAGTAGATTTTTTAATTAGCCCAAGCTTTTTAAGATTCTCTATGCTTATTTTTTTTACTTTTTCTAAGTGCTTAACATTTATACTTTCTGAAACTCTTGAAACTCTTGATGTAAAACCAAATTTAGGCAGTCTCATTTGTAATGGCATTTGACCACCTTCAAAGCCAGGCCTCACACTTCCACCAGATCGAGATTTTTGACCTTTGTGTCCTCTTCCGGCTGTTTTACCAACTCCTGAGCCAGCGCCCCTTCCTACTCTCTTTCTTTCTGAGCGTGATTTTGGGTCACCTATATTATTTAATGTTAATTTTTCCATTGTTATTTAACCTCTTCTACAGAGATAAGATAATCTACTTGATTAATCATTCCTCTTACAGATGGTGAATCTTCTAATTCTCTAGAATCACCAATTCCTCTTAAACCAAGACCTTTGATTGAAAGCCTGTGATTCTTTTTTCTGCCAATTGTGCTTTTGAGTTGTGTAACCTTAAGTTTTGCCATTATTTTCGTCTCTGTTTAACTTTTTCGGGTGATTCCATTTTTGCTAGGCCCTCAACCGTTGCTCTTACAACATTTATTGGGTTTGTAGAGCCATAACATTTTGCAAGAACATTCTTAATCCCTACAAGTTCTAAGACAGCTCTCATAGCTCCGCCTGCAATAATACCAGTACCCTCTGATGCCGGCTGCATGTAGACTTTAGTGGCTGAACTTTTTTGGTTAATAGGGTACCAAAGAGTATTTCCATTTAACTCCACATTTACTAAGCTTTTCTTAGCTTCATCAAGTGCTTTCTGAATTGCAACAGGTACTTCTTTTGCTTTACCTCTTCCATATCCAACTTTTCCATTACCATCGCCAACAACAGTAAGCGCTGTAAAAGACATAACTCTTCCGCCTTTAACAGTTTTTGCTACTCTATTAACTTGAACCAACTTTTCGACTAATGTGTCCTGTTGCCCCATATTCTGTGCCTGTAATTTTTCCATTAAAATTCTAAGCCTCCATCTCTTGCACCATCTGCTAAAGCTTTTACTCTGCCATGGTATTTGTAACCTGATCTATCAAAGGTAACCTTCTTATGTCCAAGCTCAATAGATTTTTTTGCAATTTCAGCACCTATTTTTGAAGCAGCTTCTATATTTCCACCACTCTTACCTTTGAAATCTTTTTGTTGTGTTGAAACTGTTGCTAGAACTTTACCATTTGAACAGTCAACTAGTTGCGCTGTAATGTTTTTAAGGGATCTTAAAACAGACACCCTCATAAGTTGAACTTTCTGCAATTTTGCTCTTAGTTTTTTTGATCTTCTTATTCTTGCTAATTCTTTACTCATTTTTTATCCTGCTGCTGCTTTCTTTCTCTCTTTTCTGGCAATATGTTCGCCATCAATGAAAATACCTTTGCCTTTATAAGGCTCTGGAGGCCTAAATGATCTAATCTCAGCACAAACTTGCCCTAATAACTGTTTATTGCAAGATGTGATTGTAAGTTCCGTCTGACTGTCTTGAGCTGCCTCAACTGTAGCTGGTAGATCGTATTCTACTGGATGAGAGAAACCAAGAGTGAATGTAATTTTTTTACCTTGGACTTTTGCCCGATACCCTACACCATTAAGCTTTACCTTTTTTTCAAAACCTTCGCTAACACCTTTGACATAGTTATTCACAAGTGCACGCATTGTTCCAGCCATTGCCCTTTCTTCATCATGGCTCCATTTAACTTGAAGCATATTTTCTTCAACAGAAAAATCTATGCTTTCATGTATAACTAAACTCATTTCACCTTTTGGCCCTTTAAAATTTATTGTCTTACCTTCTGTTGTCAGATTTACTGACTCAGGTATGTTGACTGGATCTTTAGCTATTCTTGACATTAAAACACCTTACAGATAACTTCGCCGCCCATTTGTTTCTTTATAGCTTCTCTATCAGTCATTAGGCCTTTACTGGTTGTAATAATTTTTATACCTAGCCCGCCCTTATGTGGCTTTATTTCTTTATAGCTCAAATATTTTCTCAAGCCTGGTTTAGACTCCCTAACAAGTTCTTTTATAACTGGTTCCTCTTCAAAATACTTCAATGTAATTTCTAGTTCATCGAAGTCTTTCTTAACTTTCTTAACGCTTGAGAGGAAGCCCTCTTTAACTAAAAGCTTTGCTAGTTCATGCTTGAGCTTCGAATACGGTGCATTTACCGTTTCCTTACTACGCATAAGTGCGTTTCTAATTCTTGTTAATAAATCTGCTATCGGATCTGTCATATTGTTACCAACTTGATTTTTTAATGCCTGGCAACTTACCAGACATTGCTAATTCCCTTAATTTTGTTCTACTTAATCCAAATTTTCTGTATACACCCTTAGGTCTTCCGGTAAGAGCGCATCTTCGTACAACTCTTGCTGGATTAGAATTTCTTGGCAATTTTTGAAGCTTTCTTTGAATATCCATTTTTTCTTCAAAAGTAGCTGCTTTTCTTTGCTCTTCTTTTAATGCAGCACGTTTTTCTGAAAACTTTTCAACAAGCTTCATTTTCTTTTTTTCTCTTTCAATAATTGATTTTCTAGCCATTCTTACCTCTAAATGGGAAATTAAAACACTTAAGCAATTCTTTTGCATCACTATCTTTTGATGCTGAAGTCGTTATTGCTATATCCATACCACGCAACTTATCAACTTTGTCATAATCTATTTCTGGGAAGATAATTTGTTCTTTTATGCCCATATTGTAGTTACCTCTTCCATCAAATGATTTTTCGCTTAACCCTCTAAAATCTTTTTCTCTTGGAATTGCTAGATCTACAAGCCTTTCAAAAAAATCATACATCTTGTCTCCACGAAGAGTAACTTTGCATCCGATTGGATATTCTTCCCTAATCTTAAATGTTGCTACAGCTTTTCTAGCCCTTGTAACTACAACTTTCTGACCAGCTATTGCTTCTAAGTCGTTTACAGCATGCTCTAGTACTTTTTTATCTTTGGCTGCTTCGCCAACACCCATGTTTATTGTAATCTTCTTAAGTTTAGGTACTTGCATGACTGATTTGTACCCAAGTTTTTCTTTCAGCACTGGCACAATCTCTTTTGTATATTTATCTTTCAGTTTCATTATTTGACACTTTTCCCTGTTGATCTAAATACTCTTATTTTTTTTCCTTTTTCATCCTTAAAAGCTAACTTGTCTTGTTTCTTGGTTGCACTATTCCAAACCATCACATTTGAAAGGTTAATAGGCATCTCTTTTTCGACAATACCACCAGTTATACCGAGCTGAGGATTTGGTCTTGTATGTTTTTTTGCCAGATTAAGATCGTTTACTATACATCTATCACCAATGATTTTTTTGATATTTCCTCTTTTGCCTTTTTCTTTGCCTGAAATAACTATCACTTCATCACCTTCTCTAAGTTTTGTATTCTTCAACTTCATTAAAGTACCTCCGGTGCTAGTGAAACAATTTTCATAAATTTTGCTGTTCTTAATTCTCTAGTTACTGGACCAAAGATTCTTGTAGCTACTGGGTCTTTATTCGTGTTCAACAAAACCACAGCATTTTCATCAAAACCAATTTTTGATCCATCCTGTCTTCTTACACCAGATTTACTTCTAACAATTAGAGCATTCATTACTGAACCCTTTTTGATTTTGCTTTGAGGCAAGGCTTCTTTAATTGCCACTTTAATGACATCACCAATATTAGCGGTTCTTCTTTTTGAGCCACCCAGCACCTTAATACACATAACTCTTCTTGCGCCACTATTATCTGCAACACTTAGCATGCTTTGAGTCTGGATCACGCTGATTCTCCCTTCTTAATTACATCAACTAGCATCCAATTTTTTGTCTTAGACATAGGTTTGCATTCTTGGATGGTAACGATGTCACCCTCATTTGAGATTTCTTTCTCATCATGAACATGATACTTAGTAGATAAACTAATATATTTACCATATTTAGGGTGCTTCTTTCGTCTATCGACTACAACAGTTACCGTCTTATTCATTTTTTGACTTGTTACTGTTCCTTGTAATGTTCTAGCTGCCATTTTTTGCGTTAATCTCCGTTTTAATTCTTGCTATATTTCTTTTTGCTTCTTTTAGGGTGTGACTTTCTTTAAGTTGGCCCATTTTATGTTTGAAATTGCTTTCAAACAATAGTTTTCTATTAGCTATTAATTCAACCTTTAAATCTTCAACTTTCATAGTTTTAAAATCTTTAATCTTTTTATTAGCCATTTGTTCCTCTCTTCACAAAAGTTGTATTCATGGGCAGTTTTGCACCAGCTAATTCAAAAGCTCTTTTCGCCTCTTTTTCATCAACTCCTGCTATTTCATATAGTATTTTTCCAGGTCTAATTGGACTAGCCCAGTACTCAACATTACCTTTACCTTTACCTTGTCTTGTTTCTAGAGGTTTTTTTGTAATTGGCTTATCAGGAAAAACTCTAATCCAAACTTTTCCACCTCTTTTGATGTGTCTTACCATCGCTCGCCTAGCTGCTTCAATCTGTCTAGAAGTTAACATTCCATGATCAGTAGCTTTCAGACCATAGTCACCAAATGCAACACTAGCACCAGCAGAAGCAAAACCAGTGTTTCTTCCTTTCATCTGCTTTCTGTATTTTGTTTTCTTAGGCTGAAGCACCTTTATCTCCTCTATAAATCCAAACTTTAACTCCTATAATCCCATAGGTTGTCAAAGCTTCACTTGTTGCATAGTCTATATCTGCTTTTAAAGTATGAAGCGGCACTCGACCCTCTCTGTACCACTCTGATCTTGCTATCTCAGCACCATTCAATCTGCCTGCAACAGTTATTCTTATTCCTTTTGCTCCTTGACGCATAGTGTTTTGAACTGCTCTTTTCATTGCTTTTCTAAACATTATTCTTTTTTCTAGTTGTTGAGTTACTGATGCAGCAACTAATTGTGCATCTAATTCAGGTTGCTTAACTTCAACTACATTGAGTTTTACATCTTGGTTGAGAACTTTCTTTAATGCTCTTTTTATCTTCTCAATTTCTTCGCCTTTTTTTCCAATCACTACACCAGGTCTAGATGTTTTAATATCCACAACAATCTCTTCCATTGTTCTTTTGATGATAACTGAGCTTATTGGCGCTTGAGGTAAAATTTCTTTAACCTTTTCTCTTACTTTTATATCTTCAAGCACAAGCTTTGAGTAATCTTTAGCTTTAGCAAACCAAACTGAATCATGATCTCTAGATGTGCCTAATCTAAAACCTACAGGATTAACTTTCTGTCCCATTCTCAACCTCCTGTACTTTATTTGATAATTTTATTTCTATATGACACATAGGCTTTGTTATTCTATCTGCTCTTCCTCTTGCTCTTATTTTTATTCTTTTCATTACCAAACCTTTGTTAACAATAATTGATTTAATTTTTAAATCATCGATATCAGCGTTTTCGTTATTCTCTGCATTAGAAATAGCTGAATCTAATAACTTTTTTATCAGTTTTGCGCCTTTCTTCTTTGAAAAACTTAAAACATCTAATGCTTTTTCTACATCAAGGCCTCTAACAGTATCAGCTACTAAACAAGCTTTTTGAGGTGATAGTCTTGCTCCCTTTAAATATGCTCTAACTTCCATTATTTTTTCACCTTCCTATCACCAGCATGCATTTTAAATGTTCTTGTTATAGAAAATTCTCCGAGCTTCTGTCCCACCATATCTTCTTTGACAAATACAGGTATGTGTTGTCTTCCATTGTGTACGGCTATTGTTAGATTCACCATATCAGGGGTTATCATTGAACTTCTTGACCATGTTTTAATTGGTTTTCTGTCATTAGTTGCTTTTGCTCTTTCAACTTTTTTTTCAAGAGATAAATCTACAAATGGTCCTTTTTTACTTGATCTAGCCATTATTTATATCTCCTTTTTACAATTAACTTATCACTAGCTTTAGGTTTTCTTGTTCTGTAGCCTTTCGTTGGCATACCCCATGGTGTGACAGGGTTTCTTCCGCCTGAAGTCTTACCTTCACCTCCACCATGTGGGTGGTCAACTGGGTTCATTGCAACACCCCTTACTGTTGGCCTAACACCTCTCCATCTTTTTGCGCCAGCTTTACCAAGAGACCTGAGGTTGTGCTGTTGATTTGAAATAACACCAATTGTTGCTCTACAAGTAAGCAGAATTTTTCTCATTTCACCTGAGCTCAATCTCAAAGTTGCATATTTTCCTTCTTTTGCTACAAGTCTTGCTGTAGTGCCAGCTGATCTTATAAGTTGGGCTCCCTTGCCTGGTCTCATTTCAACACAGTGCACTTCAGTACCTTGTGGGATCTCATTTAACGGGAGACAATTTCCAGCTTTAATAGGAGCTTTATCTCCAGAAATAATTTTTGCTTTTTCTTTAAGATCCTTAGGAGCAATAATGTAGGCTTTCTCGCCATCTTTATATTCAATTAGGGCGATATTTGCGGATCTATTTGGATCATACTCAATTCTTTGTACAATTCCCTCAACATCCAGTTTTTGTCTTTTGAAGTCTATCATTCTGTAGAGTCGTTTATGGCCTCCACCTTTATGTCTGACAGTTATGTGTCCGTTGTTATTTCTACCTGAAATACGTTTTTTTGACTCAACAAGAGTTTTTTCAGGCCTGCCTTTGTGCAGTTCCTCTCTAATTTGAACCCTAAACCTTCTTCCAGGAGATGTAGGTTTTGCTTTTATGATAGCCATCTTATTTGAATGGATTCTCCATGTTTATCTCTTTGCCTTCTGCAAGCTTTATATAAGCTTTTTTATATGTATTTGTTTTATATTTACCAAACCTTGTTCTTTTATTTTTAAATTTAGTATTTAAAACTCTTACTGATTCAACCTGAACACCAAAAATTTCTTCTATTGATTTTTTTATATCTACTTTTGTTGCTTCTTTAGCGACTTTAAAGACATATGTATTTGAAGTGCTTTTCTCAATAGCAGCTTTTTCACTAATTACTGGATTTTTTATTGTTGTGTATATCTTTTCATTTAACATTTAAAGCCTCCTTTAATATAGGCACTGCAGAATGAGTTAATAATATGTGTTTAGCTTTAAGCAAATCATAAGGGTTAACATCTTTTGCATCTAAGAAACTAAAGTGTTTTAGATTTCGTATAGCAAGCATAGTGTTTTGGTCTAAGTTAGATGAAATGAGCAGTGCTGATTCTTGTCCGCTCTTCTTAAAGTAATCATGTGCTAGCTTTGTTTTTGGCTCTTTAAAACTAATGTCATCTACAAGATCTAATCTTTTTTCTGATTTAAATTTTGAAAGGATTGATGCAAGCGCTTTTTTGGCCATCTTCTTGTTAATTTTTTTAGTGTAATTTTTTGTATTTGCAAATGTGACTCCGCCGCCAACCCATAGAGGACTTCTAATTGTTCCTGCTCTAGCTCGACCAGTGCCTTTTTGTTTAAATGGCTTCTTACCGCCACCTCTTACAGCTGACCTATTTTTTAGCATAACAGAGCCTTGTCTTTCATTAGACATATAGCTCGTTAGCGCTTGGTGCACTAGGGATTCATTAAAATCAACTGAGAAAACTTCACTTGGAAGTCTAGGTTTAGTTGCTTTTGCTGTTTCTTTAGCTTCAGCCATTATTCTTTTTCATCCTCTTTTGTTTCCTGCTCTTCTGTTGCATTTACTTCATCTTCTGTTTCTTGTGCTTTATCTGCCTCTACATTCTCTGCATTAGCATTATTATCGGTCTCTGTTTCTACTACATCAGCTTTCTTCTCAGCGATTTCAGCTTGTTCTGATTCTGCAGTGTCTACAGCACTTTCGACTACTTCTTCAGTTTCAGGATTTGTCTCAACTATTTCTTCAATAATTGGCTCAAGTGATAGCTTTGCACCATCTTTAATAGAAGGCGTAACCTTTACAAAAGAACCCACTGAACCTGGCACTGCACCTTTGACTAATAAAACGTTTTCATCCATATCTATTCTTTCTATTTCTAGATTTTGAACTGTAGTATTTCTGTCTCCCATGTGCCCAGCCATTTTTTTACCTTTAAAAACTCTTCCAGGAAACTGACATTGACCAATGGACCCAGGAGCTCTATGTGCAAGTGAGTTACCATGAGTTGCATCTTGTGTTTTAAAATTATGTCTCTTAACCACACCAGCAAAACCTTTACCCTTTGATATACCAGAGACATCAACTTTATCTGTGCCATTAAATGGGTGTAGTGTAATTTCCTTAGAATCTACAAGATAGTTGTATTCTTCTTCTGACAAATTGAATTCTGTTAGGTATCCTTTCTCTGCGTTATTTTCCGTAAATTTTTTCTCAAGACTTTTTGAAACTTTCTTTTTTGAACCATAGTTAACTTGAACAGCATAATACCCATCTTTCTCAGGGGTTTTTCTCTGCACTATCTTGCTATTTGCAACAGCAATTACAGTAACTGGCACAGATTTACCGTTGTCCTTAAAGACACGCGTCATTCCTACTTTTGTTCCAATTACTCCAAGCATATTTAATTAAGTGTTATTTTGACGTCAACTCCGGCAGCTATATCTAACCTCATTAAAGCATCTACAGTCTGTTCGGTTGGGTTAATGATATCAAACAATCTTTTATGTGTTCTAGTCTCGTACTGATCACGAGCTTTCTTATCAACGTGTGGTGATGTAAGGATTGTAATTTTTTCTTTTTTTACAGGTAACGGGATTGGACCAACAACTTTTGCGCCGGTTTTTGTAACTGTCTCAAGAATTTCTTTAGTTGATTTATCTACCAACTTATGATCGAAAGCCTTAAGTTTTATTCTAATTTTTTGTTGTTCCATAATCGCCTTTTAGATTAGAAAGACCACGATTTTAAGGCTTTAAATAGGGAGTGTCAAAGGATTTATCTAATTCTTGTTGATAATTTCTTCTGTCAGATTTGATGGGACTTCTAGGTATTTTTCAAACTCCATGGTGTAAGTGGCTCTACCTTGAGTAGCTGACCTTAAATCAGTTGCATATCCAAACATTTCTGAGAGAGGAACTAATGCCGTTATAGCCTTTCCAGATGGGATGTCCTCCATATTCTGAACTTGTCCTCTTCTTCTATTAAGGTCTCCAACTACATCACCCATATAGTCCTCTGGTGTAACAACTTCAACATCCATCATTGGTTCTAAAAGAACTGGATTAGCTTTTAAAGCTCCGTCTTTTGCAGCCATTGAACCTGCAAGTTTAAATGCCATTTCACTTGAATCGACTTCGTGATATGAGCCATCATAAAGAGTAACCTTGACACCTTGTAGTGGATACCCGGCGACAACACCATTTTGTAATTGTTCTTTAACCCCTTTTGAAACAGCAGGTATATATTCTTTCGGTATAGATCCGCCTTTTATCTCATCAACGAATTCGAATTCTTCCTCACATGGTTCCATACGCATTACAACGTGACCATATTGGCCTTTACCACCTGATTGTTTTGCATATTTATGCTCAACTTCAACATTTGATTTTATTGCTTCTCTGTATGCTACCTGTGGTTTACCAACATTTGCTTCAACACTAAATTCTCTTTTCATTCTCTCTACGAGGACTTCCAAGTGCAATTCACCCATACCAGAAATAATAGTTTGTCCTGATTCTTCATCTGTACTAACCCTAAATGAAGGATCTTCTTGAGCAAGCTTTCCTAATGCAATAGACATTTTTTCTTGATCAGGTTTTGATTTAGGTTCTACTGCTAAAGATATGACAGGCTCAGGGAATTCCATCCTCTCAAGAACAACTAAGTCTTTTGCATCAGATAAAGTGTCACCAGTAGTAACATTCTTGAGACCAATACATGCAGCAATATCTCCTGCTCGTACTTCTTTAATCTCCTCTCTGTTGTTTGAATGCATCTGGACCATTCTTCCTATTCTTTCTTTGTCATCTTTGACTGTGTTAATAACACCATCGCCTTGTGATAGGACACCAGAATAGACTCTAACAAAAGTTAGATTACCCACGAACGGATCTGTAGCAATTTTAAATGCTAAAGCTGCAAATGGTTCATCATCACTGGAACTTCTAGCTGCTGGTTCTTCTGTTTTTGGGTTAATCCCTTCGATAGCTTTAACTTCGTCTGGTGCAGGTAAAAATTCAATAACAGCATCTAGCACTGCTTGAACACCTTTATTTTTAAATGCTGATCCGCAAAGTGCAAGGGTTATTTCATTTGCTAAAACTCTTTGTCTTAAACCTTTCTTAATTTCTACTTCATCAAGATCACCTGATTCAAGGTATTTTTCCATAAGCTCTTCATTTGCTTCTGCAGCTGCTTCGAGGAGTTCTTCTCTTAGCGTCTCACATTTAGAAACTAAATCTTCAGGTATTTCTGTATATTCAAATGTTGATCCTTTATCTGCTTCATTCCATGTAATTGTTTTCATCTTGATTAAATCTATTACACCTTTGAAATCATCTTCTGCGCCAATGTTGTACTGTATAGGAACAATTGTTGCGCCAAGTCTGTCTCTAATCTGATCTACAACTCTTTCAAAATCTGCTCCAGCTCTATCCATTTTATTTACAAAGACAATTCTTGGGACTTCGTATCTATTAGCTTGTCTCCATACAGTTTCTGATTGAGGTTGAACGCCGGATGAACCACAAAAAACTACTACTGCTCCATCAAGCACTCTTAGAGATCTTTCAACTTCAATAGTGAAATCAACGTGACCTGGTGTATCAATAATATTTACTCTATGTTCATCAAATTGTTGGTCCATACCATTCCAGAAACAAGTTGTAGCCGCTGAGGTGATAGTGATTCCTCTTTCTTGTTCTTGCTCCATCCAATCCATAACTGCTGCTCCATCATGAACTTCGCCGATCTTATGAGAAATACCAGTATAGAAAAGCACTCTTTCAGTAGTTGTTGTTTTTCCTGCGTCAACGTGGGCGCATATTCCGATGTTTCTATATCTATTTAGTGGTGTTTTTCTAGCCATGATTAAAACCTAAAGTGGGCAAAAGCTTTATTTGCTTCAGCCATTCTGTGCATATCTTCTTTTTTCTTTACAGCAGATCCTTTTCCATCTTTTGCCTCTCTTAATTCAGCTGCGAGTCTTGCAGGCATAGATTTTTCTTTTCTTTTTCTAGCTGCCTCTACGAGCCACCTCATTGCTAGTGCTGTTCTTCTTTTTGCTCTAACTTCAACAGGCACTTGATATGTTGCTCCACCAATTCTTCGTGATCTTACTTCCACCACTGGTGCAACTTTATCTAATATTTTTTTAAATACCTCAACTAGATCTTCACCTTTTGCATCTTTCTCTAGCTGTTCGAATGCCCCATAAACTATGCTTTCTGCAATTGATTTCTTTCCATCCACCATTAGTTGGTTCATGAACTTAGCGATGATTTCGCTTTCGTATTTAGAATCTGGGATAATTTTTCGTTTTGGTGCAGCTCTTCTTCTCATTACTTGCCTCTTTTCGCACCATATTTAGATCTGCCCTGTTTTCTTTCTGAAACACCAGATGTATCTAGTGCTCCTCTAACGGTATGATACCTTACACCAGGCAAGTCTTTTACTCTTCCGCCCCTAATAAGAACAACTGAGTGTTCTTGTAAATTATGGCCTTCACCACCAATGTAAGAAGTCACTTCAAAACCAGAAGTAAGTTTTACTCTACAAACTTTTCTTAAAGCGGAGTTTGGTTTTTTTGGTGTAGTTGTATACACACGTGTACATACACCCCTTCTTTGTGGGCAATTTTTTAATGCAGGAACATCACTCTTTGTAGCTTTTGTTCTACGTGGTTTCCTAACTAGTTGATTAATAGTAGCCATTTTTAAAAACTGAATAATATAGTAGTGCTAAGCATGGGTCAATGTTTACTGAAAGCTTTCCAGTAGTTCTTTTTTCAATGCTTCTTCTATATCTTGTATTTCTTCAGAAGAGACACTAGCTTTTTGATTCGCTGCAAAACCTGTACCAGCTGGTATAAGTCTTCCTACAACGACATTTTCTTTTAACCCTCTCAGAGTATCTTTTTTACTTGTAACTGCTGCTTCTGTAAGCACTCTAGTAGTTTCTTGGAAAGAGGCTGCTGATATAAACGAATCTGTTGATAACGCTGCTTTAGTAATACCTAGAAGCATTCTATCGAATACTGCCGGCTTCTTATCTGAAGCAACAAGGTTTTTATTAGATGCTCTTACCTTAGTTAGCTCAACAATATCGCCTTCTAAGTATTCACTATCACCTTGATCGGTAATCGTTACCTTCTTCATCATCTGTCTGCTTATTGTTTCGATATGTTTATCATTAATTACAACACCTTGTAACCTGTAAACATCTTGAACTTCAGCAATTAGATGTTTTGCTAATTCTTCAACGCCGTGCATAGCAAGCAGGGCATGAGTATCAACCGGACCGTGACAAATTATGTCGCCTTTCTCAACGAAGTCGCCTTCAAGGAAAGATACTGCTCTGTACTTTTGTATCATCATTTCTACAGGCTCACCCTTATCTGGAGTGATAACTAATCTCTTTCTACCTTTAGTTTCTTTTCCGTATGAAAGTGTTCCAGAAGCTTCTGCATATATGGTGCCATCTTTCGGCTTTCTAGCTTCAAATAGATCAGCAACTCTTGGAAGACCACCAGTAATATCCTTGGTTTTAGTACCTTCTACAGGGACTCTAGCAATAAATTCACCAGTTGAAACTTTGTTACCATTATTTTTCATAAGAATTGATTTTGAAGGTAATGAATAAGATGCGATGACTTTCTTTTTGCCATCCAAGACAATAATTGACGGTGTCATACCTTTACCTTTGACAGGCCTATCGTTTGCATCAATTACTTCTCTAGTTGTTGAACCAGTTAAATCATCGACTTCAACCTTCATGGTTACATCTTCAGTTAGATCATTAAATGAAACTGTTCCTTCAACTTCTGCAATGATTGGTAGTGTTAATGGATCCCACTTAGCAATAAGTGTTCCAGGCTCAACTTTTGATTTGTTGCCATACAGAATTTCAGCTCCGTAAGGTATTGAATATTTTTCAAGAAGGTTTTCATCGTCGTCTTGAATTGTGAAATGAGCATTTCTTGATACAACTACTAACTCGCCATTCTTTTTCTCAACTGTTTTTATGGAACTATCAAATACAATGTTGCCTCCTCTCAGGGTGGTAACTGAATCGTCTTCAGCAGTACCTGATGCAGCACCTCCAATGTGGAACGTTCTCATAGTAAGCTGTGTTCCTGGCTCACCTATAGATTGGGCTGCTACAACACCAACTGCTTCGCCAATATGAACAAGGTGACCTCTAGCTAAATCTCTTCCATAGCACTTAGCACATAAACCATGACTTGCCTCACAAGTGATTGGTGATCTGATTTTTATTTT
>TARA_B100001093_G_scaffold67402_1_pt1 | contig 14696 bp, 31 predicted proteins | sample TARA_B100001093 | Tara Oceans TARA_B100001093 (sample SAMEA2623116) | marine metagenome | biome: marine biome (ENVO:00000447); feature: surface water layer (ENVO:00002042); material: "saline water (ENVO:00002010), including plankton (ENVO:xxxxxxxx)" | depth 5 m
GTTTCGGCTACTTCTACATCAAATGTATTGCTACCACCTGTTACTTGAATATTGAAATCTGCATAGTCAGCTGTATAAGCACCACTACTGTTTACTAAAATGTCCATTTCATTGCTGTCACCTTGAAAGTCAAATAATCCAGTAACGTAATCTGAGTCGAATGCATCAGATTTGAATAGGTTGCTACTACCAATTTGATTGATAGTAAGAGTCATGTTTGTACCGTCAAGATCTAAAGCGGTTACGGTTCCTGCAACAGAACTTGTGCCGCCAATAAGGTTAGTACTACCTAGTTGTTCTAGTTTAATTAATGCGTTTGAACCTGTTTGGTCAATAAAAATTTCGTTATCTGAAAATAGAGACAACGAAAGAAAAAATAATAAAATTCTCATTTGCTCTCCATATAACGCCAATAATCTTTACTCTCACCTTGGCGTATAATATCAACGATACCAGTTTCTATGGCTGCTTGCAACGCTATTGATTTACTTTCGTTCATAGCATTACCTGTTTCAAACTCTACCAACTTGGTCCCTTCGGCTATATATCTAAAAAAATCATTAGATAAACCAACCGAAAGAATAGTTTTTGTTATTAAATTTTCTAGTAATATTTCACCAGTAGATACTGAAACAACACGCATAGATACGACCACAGTATCTTCACGATATTGTTTACTATTGCCTATACCCAGGTATCTTGCACCTACACCCCCTGTCAGTAAGTTAGAGTTATAATCAGCTACAACACCAGTAATTATAATCCCTGCAAAAAGCAACGGCATTTGTTGATCATCTTCATCAAACTTTTCTCTAGTGGATCTTATTATTTGTCTTTCTTTTGTGATTGCATCAATCCCCACCCTTTCAACTACTCTGAAAAATCTAGATTGTTTGAGGGCCCTTATTACATATGCTTCAGGTGCTTGTGATAAAGCAGAGCTGAAACTAGCATAGCCATCGATAGATTTACGTTGACCTGTCGCATCTGGGAAGCTATATACTGCTACTATAGGTCTTTGAGAAGGTAGTGGTAGACTCTTAATTGCATCAGTAATAGGTTCGTTAATGAAAGCTTCTTTGGAAAAACATTGAGCCTTGCCAATAATTGTAACTACATCTTTGTAATCTTCGTCAGGATTAGTAACACAGGGTGAAATATATTCTAGATGTGTTGCACAACTAGAAACCAAAGTCGCCAATAGGGATAGTGATAGTAGTTGTTTCGCCAGTTGTTTCATTAAATATAGTCATTGTAATATTTATACCGTCTGTCGTCCAAGTTATGAGATTATCGAACAAGGTGAAAGAACCTTCTTCAGCTGGATTTTCTCCAAATAATTGATCAACTAATTGCCTGGATAGTTGTGCATAAACTCTAGATTCAAAGTTTCTTAGGAACCTAGCAAGAGTTGTGTTGTCAGCATCTCTTTCAAGCTCATCTTGCAAGGCTTTGATTTCAGCTTCTAAAGCCTCTTTTCTTGTAAACTCTTGTTGATCTATTGTTAAATAATGTGCAGAGGTTCCCTCTCCACTAAATGATGGTGATTTAAATTTAAATTTTATTTCATCAGCGAGGATAGGAAGCGCTAAGATGGGGATCAAATATATTGCACAACCCATCCTCTTGTATTTGTCTCTGTAGTAATCGTCAATCTTTTCTTTGGTCATCTCTATCTGCCTTAGCTATTTTGTTACTATCTATTAGTTGCGGTACACCTAACATGGTTTTTATCATAGTGTCTTGTCTAATGATCTCATTATCTAAACTTCTTATTCTATCTATTAAGGCTACTAAAATACCGTGTTGTGAGTCAAGTTTAGTGCCAAGCCTTTGTTCCATGGCACTTATTTGTTCTGCGACCTTTTCATCTACAACATCTAGTTTGTTTTCCATACCATCTACTATTCTCATAATAAGTTTGTAGATGAACCAACCCAGTCCTGCTGCAGCTGCAATAGGAAAGCCTACTTGTTGAATTATAGTTACTATTTCTTGCATAAGAAAAAAGTAGCCTGCTGTTCCCCTGGTTTTGTATGGAAACCGATGAGCTTTACGCTAGTCAACAGGCTACTTGTCATTATCTTTATTTGAAGCACCAAAGTAAAAAGATATTACGGCTGAAGCTAAACCACCCAAATAACCTAACACTAGGTTTATTAAAGCTTCAGAGTTTTGTTCTGGCGGTTGTATGGTTACTAAAAAGATATAACCCATAAAGCCACCAATAACTAACAAGCCTAAAAGTTTGGAAGTCCAATCCTTAGAAAAAGTCTTTCTGGCATCTTGTGTGTCTTGGGTTTCTAATTTGAACACATCAACCTCAAGCTCTTTCATTTGTTTTTCAAAAGATAATTCAGCTTTTTTAATTTCAGCTAATTGTTCTGGTGTTGCTTGATTTACTGCTTTTTCTACAGCAGATTTATTATTAGGCACACCTAATTTATCAGCTAACATACTCATAGCTGCATTACCCATTGGCCCACCTAATGCTGTTCCAATTGTAGGTGCTACTGCCCCTACTAATACTTTTAATTTATCTAACATAATCCTATTTCGCTCCTATCCATTCCTAATGGTTGGTCTGATAAACATTTTATCATATCTTTTGGAATGTGAGCATATGGCTCATTGTCGTCTTCATAAGTAGGGTTTGGCGATACATTCATTCTTATGTCATATGTATGATCAGGATCCCATTCATGATAATAAACACCGTCAGTCATTGCAAAAACAGCTATAAAAGGTACACCAGTAGCTAGAGCATAAGTAGAACCTTTTATAAGTTTTGTTGAAGAAAGAATGAGAGTATCGTATTTATCTATACTGAAACTTCTACATTTAACTTCACACCAAAAACAAGTCTCTTTAGATTCAATCCAATAGTCTAACCCATATGAGACAGGGAGCTTATGGCAGGCTACACCCCACTTCCCTTCCAGAAATCCTGCCACACGCTCTTCTCTTTTTTGATCATCCGTTGTTTCTAAACTAGGTTTTTTCATAATTAATCCTCATAATAAGTTGGGTCTACAGCCACAAACCTTTTAGTTGGTCTGCCTTTGCCACCGATCTTCACCTCTATTTCTTGTATTTCTCCTGCATTTCGAAGCCTCTCAATAATCTCTTTAACTTCATATGATTTCATTGATCTAAACAATTCATGCCTATCTACTTCACGTTTACTTATACCCTCACCACCCCTTGACCTTATGTAAGAAAGCACAGATTTTATTTTTGCTTCTGTTGCTGAAGATGACACCTTATCTCTACAGGTTTCAATAAACAACAAGTCGTAATATCTCACATAATCTATTGCCCATTTTGTGAACTCACCTTTAATTTTTTTTGCTCCGACATCACTAGATAAAGCACATATTAGAGACAAGCGCATTGCTTTTTCTCTGGACCTAGACAACAAAGGTTCTAAATTATCTTTTTCTAAAACGTTTTGTCTCTTTACTAATTCTTCTGCAAATTCATTGAGTAACTGTCTGCTGTCTTCATCAAAATCTATTACGGTTTGATTTACATTGACTTCAGAGTTTTGTTCTGCAATATCTCCAAAGTCTGTCTTTGGTCTTCTTATAGCATTGACCCAATCTAATAATAATTGTGGAGGTTTTTTATATTTTTTTAGTGAGCTTACTTTTCTTGGTTCTTTTGATTCAACGATTAAAAACCTATTTAAAAAACCATCAGCAACACGACCAGAATTTAGAGCACCATAGAAATTTTTTGGTACAGAAAGTCCCACTAATGTAATTGCAGGTTTATAACAAATACGGTTCATTGATTGTTCTACATATTGTTCTGGTGTATTCATCAAAGAATAGTTATCGGGTCTAAGAGTACCGTGGCATCTGCCCCAAGCCTCCATAAGAGTTTGTATACCGTCTTCTCTGTTTGTGTTTTGTTGTGCGGCTATATTTTCAAGTCTTTTACCAAATTCGTCCATAACAGTAATTTGTGTAGGCCTATATTTAAGAATTGAATGTACTGCTCCAGATGAAGTATAGCCATCACCAACCACTAGTCGTGCATGTTTAGTTTTATTTAAAACTGATTCAACAAAGGTTTTAATGTTTTCTTTACCTTGCCCTGATTTAGCTATACCTACAAAATATAAACTACTAAAGTTGTTCATGTCTGTTCTATACATTCTCCCGCAAGCAACACTAGCTAACGATAAAGCACCCACTAACGATAGTTCTGGTTGGCTAATTTGTGCAATTTCTTCAGCAAAATTGAACATATCTTTCAAAACTCCTGGAGGATTAAAAAGATCTTTAGGCGGTATTATGTCTTCTTTTGTTTGTACAAAGAGTGGTGCTTGTTGATTCTTTCTGTCGTGTGTCCTTTTTACGTTGTCTACAACTGATATTATTTCATGTCTTGGTAGGGGAGGGGTGTTCTGTACATTCCAACTCTCCATAAAAAATTTAGCAAAATCTAAGTTCAAATTTTTACTTATCAAATAGCCAGCCAATCTAGCTGCTTGATCATTTCTAGAACCTTCGTTTACACCATCTAATGAAAATGGCGCAACATTGCTTTGCCCATTTGATTTTTTGTTACCTGTAATTTGTATCCATTCTTTTTCTGTAAAGTCTGGTAGATCTTCAAAACCCCATAGATCCCAATTGTTGTTTACTATTGGCTCATATACTTGACCATTTGCATGTAAGTTGTAAGGAGCAATTATTAAACCACCTTCACCCCTTATATCTATATGTCTTTCTATAGGTGTGTCGTTTAATCTTTTGGTAGCAAAAGTTGTATAGTTTTGTGGGTTGTTGTAATAGTAGTGCATGCCTTTACCAGTACGAACTTTGTATGGAGAAGGAGGTATGTTTTCCTCAACCCAACCCATAGCTTCAGGCGTATCCGCATCGACAACAATAAATTGACCACAGACAAGGGCTACAGTCATATCATCTCTGTTCTTAAACCAAGTTTCTACCTCTTCTCTTTTTGGTCTAGTTTCTTTAAAGTGGGCCCACCCTTTAAAAAAGCCTGGTGGTTTTTTTGTTTTTCTTAATAAAGGAACAACATCTAATCCTTCATCATAGTATGCCATAGCTAAATCATAGACAGATTCATCGCCGTTGAAGTTTATTGTGAACACTATTTTATTTCATTTGGACAACCATAAATTGATTCGTAATCTAATTTTCCGTTGGTTGCTGCTATTATCTTTTTTGCTTGCTCGATACTTGGTCTTCTATAACCCCAACGCCAAGATTTTATTGAAGATAGTGATACTCCAAAAAGATCAGCCGCTGTTTCCATACCTATGTGTTTGATCATTTCTTTCAAAGAATATGGTTTTACTTCTTTATCTGCATAAAGTGGTTCATACCCTTTGTTTTTAAGGTCCTTAACACGCCTGTTGTTAATTTTTTCTATCCTATGACAGTAATTAACATACCAAACATTATTGTCTGACATAAATTTCCTCCATTATTTATATTGACAAATCGTAACCCTTTGATATGATCATGTCAATCTTATGAGGGAAATCATATGAGTATTTTAAATAATGTAGTTAAACCTGATCAGTTGGTAAATAAGCAAGGAGCTAAGATCCTAGTTTATGGAGAATCTGGTGCAGGTAAAACATATGCATGCTCAACGGCTCCTGGTAAAGTGCTTGTAATAAGCATGGAAGCAGGACTTCTATCTATTCGTGATAAAGAGAACGTTGATGCTATAGAAATAAAAAGCTATGAAGAATTAAACCAAGTGTATGGTGAATTGAAAGCAGGCGAACACGACTATGATACTGTTTGTTTAGACTCAATTTCCGAAATGTCAGAGATCCTTTTAGAGCATGAACTTAATATTAATAAGAATGCTCTTAAAGCATACGGCAATGTACAAAATGCCTGCACTAACGTAATGAGAATGTTTAGGGACTTACCTATGCATGTCATCTTTGTTTGTAAAATGGCTAAAGAAAATAACGAAGGGACCTGGTTCTTTCAACCTAAAATGATTGGTAAACAGTTGGGCCAGTCTATACCTTATTTTTTTGATGAGGTGTTATGTTTGAGAGTCATGGAACAAACTGATAGTGAAGGAAAATCTGTACATACTAGATGGTTCCAAACGACATTAGCTGAAGGTTATGTCTGTAAGGATAGGTCTGGAAAGTTAGAACCTTTAGAAGAACCAAATATTGCTAACGTGATTAGAAAGCTTGGTTTTAGTAAAGAAGTGGGCGTAGCACCAGTTGATAAAATTGTAAATGAGGAGGAATAAATGAGCGATTTTAGCGGAGTAGATTTTTTTAAGGATGCAGAAACTGCATCAGAAAAAACGGTAGCACCGAAAGGTGTACATGAAGCAAAAATAAATAGTGTTGAAAATCATACAACACAAGCAGGGGACAAGGCCCTTAAAGTTATTTTTGAATTAGCAGGTGGTCAATATTATGACCAAACAGAATATTACAATTTGTGGCATAGCAGAGAAGAAGCTAAACAAGTTTCTAACAAAATATTTTCACAACTTATATTAGCAACAGGATTAGATGATTATCCTGATAAAAAAGAAGAGCTTGTGGGCAAGCTGCTCAGAGTTGTAATAGGCACCAGGAAGGTTGATCAACCTGACGGTAGTGTAAAAGAATACACAAACGTTAAGGGTTATCTTGCTTCTGAAAATGCAAACGTAGGATCTGGTCAGGCTGTTAGCCCTGCCGTTGGGGTCAAGCCATCTTTAGGTAGTTAATTACTTAAAAGGATTTTACGATTAAGCCTGTCATTTAGTTGGCAGGCTTTTTTTTTGTACATTATTATGTATAATTTAGTTTGATTTTATCTTTTTTTGATCGTAAGTAAGGATAAAGTTTCTCCATTTTCATAGTATTCGTAAGGGGCTTAGGCCCCTTACTTATTTAAGCTGTTGAATAATTCTATTGATATAAAATATACTTTTTTCTAAATCTTGTATTCCAGAACCTTTGTGCTTGTAGCGCCATAGATATTTCATAGCGTTACCCTGGCACCAAGATTTGAAACCTTCTGGCCCTAGAGCTTCTTTGATAGCATCAATACACTCTATTGATCCCATAGTGTAATGAGGTGGTGTATTTACCATATCTATTTTTTTGCTCATAGATCTAGCTCAATAACATTAGGACAGTTATAAGTTTGTAAATCTTCAACTAAGCCATTTTTATATTTACCGTAATTAGCTAAAGTATATTCTAGTTCTATCCAATATTTTTCTAAGTCACCTGTATCTATTTTGAATACCTTGGTGGCATAAGGTGATTTTTTTTCTTGAGCTACAAAGATAAATTCTTTGACATTGAATCCAGCTTTTTCAAAACCTCTTGTGTACCAAGCGGCTTGGTAATGATAGCCGTATTGTCTGACTGAGGTTAGAAAAGAGTCTGGGTTACATGATTTAGTAGTTTTATAATCTACCACGATAACATCTTTTGGATCGTGCATAGGGGTATCTGGATGCCTTACAACGTCTGCTTTTAACTTACAGAGTATGTCGTCTTCATACCAGAAGAGGGCCCTCTCGTATGGATAAGTAAAATCATGGCTTGGGTATTCATTTTCTGTTGGGTGTAATAATTTATCTCCATACGGAATCATATTTTCTTTCATGGCTTTGATAGTTTCAAAATCTTTTGGGCTTATACAAGTTATGCCTTTCTCAGCGCATTCAGCTACAGTTTCTTTATTAGCGGCAGAATACATGCTGCCAGAGATAATGGCTACTTCATTCAAAAAGGCTTGCTCTCCTTCAACAATATATGAATGTGCAGCGGACCCAAATCTTAGGGCTGGTGTATGCTCCATTTCTTCTTTAATGGCATGTAGTTCTGAAACACCAAACTTTCTAATAGTTGTGGATGATATTCCTGCAGAGTTGTGATAGTCGTGGTTTGATATGGCAGGAAAATAAATTGCGTCCCCCATAACGTGGTGATCGTATTTGTTTAAGCTTTCTGGTAATTGATTCATAATATCCTCATTATTTATATTTACAGTCAGTAGTTGCATTTTAGTTTATGTTGTTTTATTATTCAAGTATTATGAAAATAAACAGAAATTTAACTCCTGTTGTGACAGAACAAATGGCCCATTTAGAAAACATAGCGGCTGATTTGTCACAAACAACTACGCAGTTGGTGGATTGTATAAAAGATTTATCTAATCTACCTTCTGAACAGCAGACCCACATGGCAAATGTTCTTACACGTATTGTCGAAACACAAAGAGGTAAAGATGAGCGCAAGCAGTAGATGGCATCAAGCAGAAGAAGAACAGCTTTTACAAAACCTAAAAAAAACTATAGCGTTTGAAAAAGCATTTGATGACGGTTACGAATCTACAGAGGAACTTTGTAGTAATTATGCTGAGTATGTATATCGAAGCACGGGCCAAAAGATCGATAAGGTTGAAGCAGAATGGGATTGCACAACTTTTGATTTACATTACGACATGTCTTGTGACATGTATAAGAACGGTATTTAACGGTTTTTACTTTGTCGCCTCATTGATAACTCTCCTCAAAGAGAAGTCGGCGGACTTGCGGTTTCAGAGCAACCATAGCGACAAAATGCTCTGCTATAATTAAAATATGAAGTACAAAATAGAAGAGAACGTAAAGGTCCCTAAAGGCAAAATAGAACAAACTGAGTTGGGCCAGGTAATATTAAAAATGAAACCTGGAGACAGTATAGTTGTAGAGACTTTTTCTGAACGAAATGCATTTGCAGCTTACTGCGCTAAATTGAATTACGCTTACACTACAAGAAGGTTGATCGACAAAGAAGGTTATCGTTGTTGGCTGAAAAGCAATCAAGACCTAACAGCGCAAAGAAAAAAAAAGATCAGCACTAAAAAAGACGAATTATTGGGAGATGATGAATTTTTATCAAAGGGTGCTCTCGGTATTTCTTACACAACACATGATGAGGTTTGTGAACCTAGAGGCAACATATCTGCTGAAGTGTTAACAGAAGCCATACAAAAAAGTAATGAATTTAAATTTTCTTACAATAGAATGTCAGAATTTCCTGAAGATCGTAACGATTTCACTAAACATGACAGCAAGGGAGATTTACGGCCCTTAGACTTTGATGATTAGATCTTATTTTTGTCCTATTTTTGTCATAAATAACGTGACATCGGAAACATTGATAAACAAAGGGCTAGACTATTTTTTTATTTTTTTTATTTTTGTCACTAGGGTAAGAAAGAATTTATAATTATTTATAACTGCTCTCTTGACTTGTGGTTTGAGCTGCTGTAAATTCCTATCTATACTTATTGAGATAAGTAGGGTTTCGTGCATCTAAGACACGATAATTATTTTTCTATACTTTACTTCTACAAATTGTAATTCTATAATTCGCAATAATGGCTACCAAATGGACCAACAGTAAAGCACATGTTCCTGTATGTGGTGTCAGAGGCAAAAAGACATCCATTGGCAGGCGTAACTTAGGAACATCTTGCATGAACAAAAATCTAAGACGGAGCCACAAAATATATAGGGGCCAAGGATGAACAAAACCATTAATCCACCAAAACCTTCAACGGAATACAAAGAAACTATCTCTGCTGAAAAGATACCACCAATAGAGTTTTTTGACGACAGCGACTTAAATCGTAGACAAAAGATGTTCTGTTGGACAGCAGTTAACAATCCCAGGCTATCTTTGACAGAAGCAGCCAGAATGTCGGGATACAAAGATCCTAGACAAGCTTCTTATCAGCTGATGAAAAATCCTAAGGTTAAACAGGAATTTAATATCTTGATGTCGGAAGTAAAAAAAAAGTATGAGTTAAATCATGACAGGGCTGTTCAAGATCTCTACGACATTCGGGACGAAGCTTTAAAGTCGGGATCTTTTAATGCTGCCATAGCTGCCCAGAATTCTTTGCTGAAAGTCGGGGGCCTGGTTGTTGAGAAGAAGGAAGTAAGATTTGGCAAGATAGATCAGATGTCTAGAGAAGAGGTAGAAAATCGCCTCAAGCAACTCATGACTACGGAGTTAATTGAGGTTGATTCAAAAGATCTTGTCGTTAGTCCTCAGGACGTTCCCCAAAAGAAACAAGACCAGCAATCAGAATAATTAACAAGATATCTAAGATCATTAAAAGCCACCTTCGATATATAACATAGCTTTTTGTAGAAACTTAGCACGTGCTTCATCATACGATTTATATTTAGTTATAGGATCGTAACAACCTCCTGATCTAAAAGCTTCATAATGGTCGCCCTGGTGGTTAAGGGTGTAAACATAATATTGCTTACCACTTTGTTTGAGCAAGACCATAGGCTTTCCATTTTCATGTGAGGCTCTGCTTTCTAATAAGGTTTTACTCATCTTTTTCTCCCACAATACTTTATGAAGAAGTCTACGGCTTCCATACGGCTCACAGGCCTATAATTGTTTGAACAAAGTCCTTCATTCGCATATCTTTCACGGTTCACTTCTGCAATATATGCATCAAAGTTTTCTTTCAAAGATTTATTGTGGTCAATCGTAAATTCGGATATTTGTCCTAAATAAGTTGTCATGAATACTCCTGAGATATTGCATCTACTATTTTTAAAATTTCTTTCTTGCCTCTAGCAATTGAGAGTTCATCTAAATTTTCACCAATTTCCTTAAACCTAGCTTCAAAGAATGTGTGCGTCTGTTCGTTTGTGCAAGTGATAGCTACAACACCACACCACACAAAACAATCGTAATCTGTTTCAGGGTTTTCCATAACAGGTATAGTTTCCATTATCATGATCTTAATACTCCTTCATTCCAATTTTCAGCAACGTCCTCAGCCCAAGATTCTGAATGTTCCCAAGCTTCAACCACTCTGATCTTTTTGCCCTTTTCGAACAATTCTATTTCGTAACCTTTGGTTGTTTTGTAGATATCAGCTACACGGTTGTTCTTTCTGTATGTGCTGATAAGTTCTTTTTCTTCAGTCATAAATCTCCTCCTATAATTAAATCTAATAAGTTATGATCTTCGTTATGCTTCTCACACATAAAGTTAGTGCAAGAAGTTTTTTTCTTGTCCAAGTGTAAATTACTATGCGTTTCATAAGCAACACACATTACAGGACTGCCACAAGCCTTACACTCATAATCTAAGACGGCTTGTCTAGTATGGTTTATTATCTCCCAAGTCATTAGTCTTCCCTTTCTATTGCTGACAACATATTATTAAACAGTTGTTCTTGTTCTTCGATAGTTGTCGGTTCACCATTATCATCGTATCCGCCTTTTAGATTATCCCAGTCAAATATTCTTATTGGGACTTTATCGTTATGGATTTCTTGGATAAGACCACCTTCAACCTCAATAATCATTGTGTCGGTATCAATACCTAATTCTTCTAATGTCGGTTTACTCATCATTTATTCTCCTTAAAAAAGTTTTCTATTATGGTTATTTGGTCTTGTATATGCTCAACATCTTTTTGTAGTTCATTTAAATCTAATTCACAATTTAAAATATCATCTTTATCAACTGCAACATCATCAAGCAAACAAGCAACAGATATACTTGCTTCTTTAACTGCTTCAATTACTTTACTCATCATGCACTCTCCCATGTTTCTGACTCAATAAATTCAACAACTTTATTTCTAAGTTTACATATTTCTTGCCACTGTTTATGTTCGCAGTCAATATTTTTTACTCCATACTTTTCAAGCAAATTATAAAAATCATCTTGAAACTTTATAAAATTATCGTCTGTCATTTCATTAGCTGTCATCATGCACTCTCCTCATATTCAATATCGGTTATGTCTCTATCCTCTAATTCAATATTGTGTTCTTCCCTAAAAGACTGTTTAACCCATTCTTTATATTCTTCTTCTGTTCCACACTCTCTACCAATATCGATTACAGAGTATGTTATTGTGCTATTCCAAGTTTTCATATTTATCTCCATTAAGTTAATGCTAGTTCTATTTTGTGTGTCTAAACTAGCAAGAGACATACACATATTGGCTTTGTTGTTTATCGTCTGTTCAAACCCCTCGCTAAATGAGAAAAATCAGACTAGTTGTTTGCACTTTTAAAGTCGTCCAACAGTCAACAACATACTGCTGGGGAGACTACCAATCTTATGCTTCTCCTGTTACACACTTTCTCATGTGTGCTTTACTAAACTTAAAGTTTTTGTATTCAAAATCTTCCATGCATTCAAGACAAGAATATCCTGTTTCATACATCCCAACCCAACCCCTGTTTTCGTATTCACCATTGATGAAGTGTATAAAAATATATCTTCCTACCACGCCAAACTCTTTAAAGTCTTTGTTGTCTAAAAACATACCCCTGTTGCCAAAGTATTGAATTATGTCTGCTTTACTCATTGGGTTGCTCCTTTAACTTTTTCAACTCGTCATATACCTCTATTCGCCATTCATAATCTTTTAAGCCTAGGCTGATGTCTAAATCATCTGTTATTTCTTTGCCCCTAGTAGACACAACTTTATAACGGTTCTTATCTAAATATTTATTACTAGTTCCGTCATGAAAATAATCTAATGCTCCGTTTTCTTTGTAGCCAATTTCAAAACTTGTATGTATCAATTTGCTCATAATCCTAACTCCTCTAATACTTCCTCAATTGGTTCATCTTTAAGATCCTTACCACTCCATATATTTTTAAAGTCTTGCTCTTTTCTTCTCACAACTTCATTAATAACGAGCTGATACAGTTCTGATGGATTATCAAACATATTGATTCTTCGTTTAATAAAAGTACATAAGTATCTGTTGTTTTTGGTCTTTAAAATGTTAAACGCTTCATTAGCTGTTAATGACATGATCGTTTCCCCCTAAATTATCTAGATAACGGTTAAGAGCATTTATATTAATAAACTCTGCCGTATCTATAATGTATTCCTTCTGAGCTTCATCTGTACCGTATAAGGTAAGAAAATAATTACCTGTCCCCAGGTAATTATCATCTCTTTCTATTTCTGTTCTTGTAATATTTTGCATAACAAAAGAGGAGTATTTCTACACCTCAACCTCTTCTTTGATTTGATACTTACCAAGAATATCTAATTCGTAAGAACCTCTGTCTAATTCAACTATTTCATCATATAAACGAGGATAATCACCAAAATATGGAAATGGTTTTGTAGGGTCTGAATCCCATTCTTCTTCTTCACCTTCTATACAATATCCACCTTTTCTTGCATCTTCTTTTGTATATAAGGTTTTCTCGTATTTATACCATTTGACAAAGTAGTCAGCTTTTGGGTTTTCAGCATGAAGTTGGAAGAGATGAATAATCATCTCAGCATAATTGGAATATTCCTTGATAATATTTTCTGAATTATCAAGACATATTGCGTAGTCAGTATATATTTCTGTTTTCACGCTTCCACCTCTTCTAGTGGGTTAGCTTCTAGCCATTGGTAAACAATTTCTTCGCCTACAATATAAGCGTACATATTGACCACGCTTTCAGGGCTCCCTAAATCCGTTGTGACTTCGCCAAACTCACTTTCTTCATAATCTTTAATAATATCAATTGCATCAAAGGCTTTGTCTCCCAGCCATTGTTTGGCTTTGTATGTGCCTATTATGAAATAGTCAGTATTAAATGCATGATGATGTAATTCATCTCTGAAGTCAGAATCATGAGTGGCTAAGAAATCGTTTCTCTCACCATCAATACCTGAATCTTCAGCTAAAAAGTCATTAAAATAACTTTTGATCTCGTCATATTTAAAATAGTCTTTCATAGTACTTACTAGTTAACTACACATAGTAATCAATTACAATAGGTAAGTTAATATTAAACCCCCTAATTCACGGTTATTAATAGCATTAATACCCTCACGCAGAGACAAAGCTCAAAAAAAAAGCGGGAACGCACACAAAAATAAGGCTAATGGGGACTTGTCGGGACTGCCCTAAAAAACCAAGGACACACACAAATTATATCATGTTGTGCGACTAAGGCACACACATCAAAGCCACATATATAGAGTCTTTCAAGGATCCTCAGGCCCAATTAATACTTGCAATATTAACTACTATCTGTATATTAATAGGTAAGGAGATTATTATTATGAAAACAGATAATAAAATGAAAACGTACGAGCCGACAAATGAGGGCAACCCCCATTCATTTGCTGGCTATTATGCAATAGAGGCTAATACTGATCATTCTCTATTGGCAAAGTATTTAGTAGATGCAACTGAGGGTGCAGTCTACAGTAAACCCGCTGATAAGATCGCCCAGGCTATAAAAATTATGGCTACGGCTTTAAACGACTTGGTCGGATGGCGTTTGGGTTATATAGCCAAGCATATGCCTGAAATATTAAAGCTTGCCCAGCTTTACCCTGATGTTTACGGCTCACCTAATAGAAACTTGCTTGGTGATGTTAAGAGGGGATTTATTGCTGACGGCATGTTAGAAGAAAGTTATACAAATACGGTAAAAAAATTGGAAAGTTATAGAACCAGCCCCCCTGTTATATTTAAAGGTGAAGCAAATGCAAATAAATAGAGGAAGTAAAGAACACCAGGCAATCGCTCAGGTGTTAATGGAAGCGTTGTATTTATTAGATAGCGAAGATACTAGTGGTATGCGTTGTTTTAATATAGACGAATTTAAAGCAGGGACCTGGGGAAGGTTTGCTTGCCTAGATACCGCAACGGAAGTAGTAGATGAGCTTTT
>TARA_B100001093_G_scaffold150388_2_pt1 | contig 14666 bp, 13 predicted proteins | sample TARA_B100001093 | Tara Oceans TARA_B100001093 (sample SAMEA2623116) | marine metagenome | biome: marine biome (ENVO:00000447); feature: surface water layer (ENVO:00002042); material: "saline water (ENVO:00002010), including plankton (ENVO:xxxxxxxx)" | depth 5 m
CGAAAAAATAGGTATTTCCGAAGAAACGGTATCTACTAGATTACACTCACCCAAAGGCGCAATAGCATCTAATAATTCTTTAACTTTAAGAGAGACTTTATCTTTAAGATTTTCTATAAATTTAGGTGAAAAAAACTGCATATGAGGGTTTCGCATTGCTAAATGCAGTTTTCCATCCATACCCAGCATATGATCCAGAGCCGCCCTATAAAGTTGCTCTATTGCAACATCATTTGAGTAACCTAAAGTAAATTGAGTACCGCTTGCTATTTGAGAAGAAAAGACTTCTTGATTTTTAGAAGCTTGTTCTATGTCTTTGTATGAGGTTAAAGCCCAAAATCCTGGCTCGCTATCGCCTGGTCCAGATTCATGGAAATAAATAGGTGCTTTTTCTCTTAGATTTTTAAATTGCTCGAAAGGCTGGCCTTGTTCAAATAAGAAAACATTTGTCAGATCAAAATCTCTTTCAAAATTAAATACACGATCATATTTAGGTTTATTTATTTTTAATTTAGGCTGTATGTCGCTGTTCAAATCCATTTATTTTCTCATTTATTAGTAATAATTTTAAAAATGGCGCGCCCGGAAGGATTCGAACCTCCGACACCGTAGTTCGTAGCCACGTGCTCTATCCAGCTGAGCTACGGGCGCATCACGGTTATTCTACAGAATCTGAAGACAATTTATTATGAATTTCTTCTCTGTGGACAGCTATAGATGTTGGAGCGCTTATTCCTAATCTAACTTGATTACCTTTAACCTCTAAAACAGTAATTTTTACATCGTCCCCAATCATTAATGACTGATCTTGTTTTCTGCTTAAAACTAACATTTTTTCCCCCTAAATGTTTTGCAGCCTCTTTCAAAATCCTATAAGAGCTAAATCTTCCTTAATTACCTTTAAACTTATCAAGAAAATGATTGAGAGTATATAAAAATATACTTATTCGGGTTCAAAGCCATAGGGAGGAGAATCTTCAAATCGCTTATCTAGAAGATAAGTTTTTTTTCTTAAAAAATCAGCTAATTCCTGATTGGAGACCTTATCCTCAAGCTGAGAATATTTAAATGATTTGCCTATATAAACAGGAACTTCTGAATTAATTCTTCTTTTGATCTCTGAAAAGAGCAAAGAAGATCTTAATATGGGGCTTAAGTGGCTACAGAATTGAAAAAAAGATGAATTTGCTCCAGGAAAGTTTATAGGGATAATTTCTGGATCAGTTTGCTTTATAAGTCTAGAAGTAAATTTTTTCCATTCAGGGTCAAATGCTTTTGATTTATTTTGGTAAAACTTTGTTGTAGTTGATACGGAGCCTGATGGAAAAATAATGACGCAGCCTCCTTTAGAAAGATGCTCTCTTGCTTTTTTTCTTGTTTCTAAATTTGTTAAAAGCGCTTGCTTATCTCCGGTAAAATCAATGGGTAAAAGATTTTGCTTAGTCTCAGGAGCTCTTAATAATAGAGAATGAACCAATAATTTAAAGTCTGTTCTTTTTTGACTAACTATCCAGCTTAAAACAAGCCCATCTAAAACTCCAAATGGATGATTTGCAACAACGATTGTTGGTCCACTAGATGGAATACTATTTAGTTTATCTAAATCTAAATTAATTTTAAGTCCGAGTAATTGAACACAACCATCCCAAAAACTTTTCCATTTTTCAGGAGACTCCTGATACTTTCTGTAAAGCTTAAAAATTGTTGGTTGACCTGAAATAAACTCTATCGATCTGATTAGAATTTTTTTTAATACAGGATCTTCTGGATCTGCATAGCTAAAATATTTTGATTCTATATAGTCCATTTTATTTTGGCGGAGAGAAAGGGATTCGAACCCTTGAAGGAGTTTCCCCCTTACCCGCTTTCCAAGCGAGCGCATTCGACCACTCTGCCATCTCTCCTGTCTTAAAAATAATATACATGATTATATTCAACTTCTAATGCCGATACCTCTTTTAAGGATATATAAAGATAAAATATAGAAAAGAATAATAAAAAAAGAGATCATTGCCAGTGCAAACCCAACACTAATATCAGAAACACCTAACATCCCATATCTAAAGGCATTCACCATATAAAGAACAGGATTTAACTTTGAGATTAATTGCCAAGTGTCCGAAAGCAGAGTTATAGAGTAAAAGACTCCTCCTAAGTAGATCAAGGGAGTCAGTATAAATGTGGGTACAATATTTATATCATCAAAACTATCTGCAAAAATTGCATTAAGCAGACCACCTAATGAAAATAGAACTGCTGTAAGAAAAATTACTAACAATGTTAAAGGTATATTTTGAATTTCAATATCCGTAAAAAACAATGAAGTGAATAAAACTAAAATTCCTACAATTATTCCCCTAACAACACCACCTGTTACAAACCCTATAAGAATTAAATAAGTAGGCATTGGAGAAACAAGCAGTTCTTCAATACTTCTTTGAAACTTTACGCCATAAAAGGACGAAACTACATTTGAATAAGCATTTGTAATAACTGCCAACATGATTAAACCTGGAGCCATAAATTGCATATATTCAAAACCACCCATTTCTCCAATTCTCTCACCTATAAATGAACCAAAAATTATAAAATAAAGAACTGTTGTTATTACAGAAGGGAGTAAAGTTTGCTGCCAAATTCTAAAAAATCTTTTTATTTCTTTTTTTGTTAGAGTCTTAAGAGATCTAATCTGTTCGATAAAATTCATAATTAATTAGTTAGAGATAAAAACAACTCTTCCAATTTGTTCGTTTCATTAGTCATGCTAAGAATTTCTATATCGTTAGAAGAAAAGAATTTTAAAATATCATTTAAATTATTTTTTTCGTCAATTTGAACTGATAGAGAAGATTCTGATAATTTTAAAAAATTGAAATTATTATTAAAATCACTCTTAATAGGTTTTTTTAATTCAAATACATAAGTTTCAGATTCTAGTTCTTTAAGCAAAGACCTCATTGATGAGCTCTTAACAATTTTACCCCTATCTATTATTGAAATATTTTTACAAAGTTTTTCAGCTTCTTCCAAGTAATGAGTAGTAAGAATAATTGTCGTTCCATTATCGTTAATTTCTTTCAAAAAATCCCATAAAGATCTTCTTAGTTCTATATCAACTCCAGCTGTTGGTTCGTCAAGGATTAATAAATCTGGCTTATTAACAAGCGCTTTAGCTACCATCAACCTTCTTTTCATGCCGCCTGAAAGGTTTCTGCCCTGATCATTTCTTTTATCCCATAAACCCAATCGTTTTAAAAAGTATTCAGAATTCTCTTGGACTTCCGCTTTAGGCATTCCATAAAAACCTGCTTGATGACTTAAAACTTGGTAGACGGTTTCAAATTGAGCAAAATTAACTTCTTGGCCCACAACTCCTAATTTCCTTTTTGCGCGAGAATGATTTTCATCAATATCGATACCCAAAATTTCAACTTTCCCTGAAGATTTAGTTACCAATGAGCTAATGACTCCAATTGCAGTAGATTTTCCAGCACCATTTGGCCCTAACAATGCATAAAAATCTCCAGATTTAACTTCTAGATCAATACATTTTAGTGCTTCTATATTTCCTGGATAGGTTTTAGTAAGGCCTTTTACCTTAAGAGCAAAATCAGTCAAATTATTTGGTTAGAAATGACATACCGTCTTCTAACCCCTTTAAAGTGAGCGGATACATCTTATAATCAATAAGAGATCTTGATAAATCTATAGATGCAGAATAATCCCAATGATCTTCTGGAACAGGATTAAGCCATATCAGTCTTTCATAGTTATTAACAAATTTTCTCATCCAAGAAGCCCCAGATTCTTCATTCCAATGTTCTATACTTCCTCCAGCATTTGAAATTTCGTATGGCGCCATAGATGCATCACCGACGAAAATAATTTTATAGTCTGAAGCATATTTCTGAAGAATTTCTATTGTCTCTATTCTTTCATTATGTCTTCTATTATTATCTTTCCAGACAGTTTCATAGACAAAATTGTGAAAATAAAAATATTCAAGATTTTTAAACTCTGTTTTACAAGCTGAAAATAATTCTTCGCAAACTTTTACGTGGGGATCCATAGAACCACCAACATCAAACAAAACCAATACTTTTACTGAATTAGTTTTTTCTGGAATCATTTTAATATCTAACAATCCTGCATTTTTAGCAGTTGATTTTATTGTTCCATCGAGATCAAATTCATCATCTCTAGACTCTCTAACAAATTTTCTCAATCTTCTTAAAGCAATTTTAATATTTCTTGTGCCTAATTCTACGGAATCATCTAAATTTCTATAATCCCTTTGTTCCCAAACCTTTACAGCTTTATTTTGTTTTCCTTCTCCTCCAACCCTAATACCCTCTGGGTTAACACCGCCATTGCCGTAAGGGGATGTTCCAGCAGTTCCGACCCACTTATTTCCTCCTTCATGACGTTCCTTTTGCTCTTCTAGGCGTTTTTTAAATTCATCTAATAACTTCTCTAAACCTCCCATAGATTCAATTTTTTTTAATTCTTCTTCAGAAAGAAATTTTTCAAATTCTTTTCTAAGCCATTCATCAGGAATCATCGCTTGAATGACATCATCAAGAGTTTCTAAACCTTTAAAATAAATATCAAATGCCTTGTCGAACTTATCATAATGTTTTTCATCCTTGACTAGTATGGATCTAGAAAGATAATAAAAATCATCAATACTTGCAAACGCAAGATGACTTTCTAAACCTTTATTTAAGTCTAATAACTCTCTTAAAGTGCATGGCACTCCTACATCTTTAAGAGTTTTGAATAAATTAATTAACATTACTTAGAATTATTTTCTCTCCTTGTCATGAAGGCAAGCCTTTCAAGCAATTGGACGTCTTGTTCATTCTTAACTAAGGCGCCATATAATGGCGGAATTGCTTTTGAAGGATCTCTATTTTTAAGAATTTCATCAGGTAAATCATCAGCCATTAATAGTTTTAACCAATCTACTAGCTCTGAAGTAGAAGGTTTTTTCTTAATTCCAGGAACTTTTCTAACATCAAAAAATATTTCTAAAGCCTCTTTGACTAATTTTTCTTTTATTTTTGGATGATGAACTTTGATAATTTTTTTCATTGTCTCTCTGTCAGGGAAAGAAATGTAATGAAAGAAACATCTTCTTAAAAAAGCATCGGGTAATTCTTTTTCATTATTACTAGTAATTATTACTATTGGTCTTTTCTTAGCTTTTATAGTTTTTTTGGTTTCGTATACGTAGAATTCCATACGATCAATTTCTTGCAAAAGATCATTTGGAAATTCGATATCAGCCTTGTCTATTTCATCTATCAAAAGAACAACTCTTTCTTCGGCTTCGAATGCTTCCCACAATTTTCCTTTTTCGATGTAATTTGATATGTCTTTTACTCTTTCGTCTCCAAGTTGAGAATCCCTTAATCTTGTGACAGCGTCATACTCATAAAGACCTTGTTGAGCTTTTGTAGTAGATTTTACATTCCATTCAATTAATGGCACTTTTAAAGATTCAGCAATTTCTTGTGCCAGCATCGTTTTTCCAGTTCCAGGCTCTCCTTTAATTAATAAAGGTTTTTCTAGAGTGACTGCTGCGTTGACAGATAGACTTAAGTCTTCCGTTGAAATATATGATTTAGTTCCTTTAAATTTCATTCCAATCCCCGTTTTTATTTATAAAATTGAGACATATCATATCTAAAAATATACGAAATTACTTCTTTATTCTTAGTTTTGCCATTTGTTTAGATTGTCCCACCAAATTTCCTTCTGAATCCCAAATTTCTCTATCTTCTTCCATGAAGCCTTTTGTAACAAACTCTGTTTTTGCTATAACTTTTAAAGGCCCTGGTTTTGGAAAACCTCTTATATGACTTGTTAATGAGATGGTCGGAACCCACCCTACAGATCCTAATTTATTGAAGATTGGAGGCGTGGTTGCGTCTAAAAAAAGAATCAAACTATAAAGATCTGCAATATCTCTTTCAGGCCATGACATATAGAGATTTAAGCAAGCCTTATTATTATTATTATTATTTTCCCACCAAATAGAATCAGAGCAATATTTTTTTTCTAAACTTTTTTCTAAAACAGGATTAAACCCTTCTTTATAAGGATGCAAAATACAGTCATCGTAATGCTCAAAATCTGGTTCAGATCTTGTTGAAAGATCTAAGCCATTAGACCTGCTAAAGTCTGTAAAAGAAGCAGTAAAGACTATTTTTAATTTATTATCTTGTATAAGAGATGCTCTAGCAGTACTTAAGCTCTTAGTTATCGATAAGGGTTCTACTTTTATAATAGCTTCGCCAAAATCAACTCTTTCAAGATAATTTGCGGTAATTGACAAAGGGTCTTTATGAGTTAATGATCCTGAGATTGCTCTTGTAGCCAAAGCCATTGAATAGCCTCCATTTGGAGTTGATCCAATACTCCAACGATCAGAAAGATTTCCCTTCCAAACATTTTCTTCTAGAAGAGTTACAGAAGAATCTTCTGTGAAATATTGAAATGATGTTTTCATAAAATGTAAAAGCTAGTTTATATTAATCATTATGCAATCAAAATTATTTGATATTGGGGCAAACCTTACCCACGAAAGTTTTTCAAGTGATTTGAGTACAATTATCAATGAATCTATATCTAATAATATAGAAAAAATATCCGTAACGGGTTGTAATGTAGAAGATAGTTTAAAAGCGCTTTCGATTGCTGAAATGTACCCAAACAATCTTATTTCTACTTGTGGTATACATCCTCATTATGCGGATAGTTTTAACGATTCATCTGAAATTGAAATAAAAGAAATTGCTTCAAATTCATTAGTGAAAGCTATCGGAGAAACTGGACTAGATTTTAATAGAAACTATTCAAAAAAAGAGAATCAAATTAATTCCTTTATAGAGCATATTAAAATAGCGAATGAATTAAATTTACCAATGTTCCTTCATCAAAGAGATTCACACAAAGAATTTATGACCTGTCTTAAAGATATTTATCCAGAAACTAATTGTGTTGTGCATTGTTTTACTGGCTCTGAAGAAGAGTTAGATGCCTACTTATCCTTAGATTTTTATATAGGAATTACAGGTTGGATTTGTGATGAAAAAAGGGGTTCGCATTTAAAAGAATTTATTTCTAAAATCCCATTAGATAAATTACTAATAGAAACAGACTCACCGTATTTATTACCTAAAAATATAAAAATTAAAGGAAGAAGGAATAAACCTCTTTTTTTAAAGGAGGTTTTTAGTAAGATATCTTCAATAAGGAATGAACCAGTAAATGACTTATCAAAGGCTATATATCAAAACAGTCTCAAATTTTTTAACCTTGAGAAATAATATTTCTTTTTACCAGATCATCAAAATCAAAATTATCGCCTAGCTCATCTATTATTTCTTTAGTGTGGAAGCCTTTCTTTACAGGAGCATGTCTAATTTCGCTTGGAGTTGCTGAAAATCTTGGTGCTGGAGCAGGATGGTTTATACCATCTATCTCTATAAAGGTTTTTCTATCCACGTTGTGTTTATATGAAATTGCCTCTTCCATAGATAAGATTGGTGCAAAGCAAATTTCTCCATCTTCCATAATGTTGCACCATTCATCTCTATTTTTCTCTTTAAATTTTTGAGCAATTATTTCTTTAAGTTCAGGCCATTTAGATTTATCCATTTGATCCTTAAATTTATCTTTGTCTAATTTTAATTTTTCAATTAGCTCTTTATAAAATTGAGGCTCTATTGAAGCTATGGAAACATATTTATTATCTTTGCATTCATAGCATCCATAGAAATGAGCAGAGCCATCTAAAAGATTAGTATCTCTTTCGTCTTTCCAAAATCCAGCTCCATACATTCCATACATCATAGACATTAACAATGCTGAACCATCTGTCATGGCTGAATCTATTACTTGACCTTTACCTGATCTAGATACTTCCAATAAAGCGGCACAAATTCCCATTGCAAGTACCATTCCGCCGCCTCCAAAATCACCAATAAGATTTAATGGCGGTCTAGGAGGTTTATTTTTATCTCCTATCGCAGACATAACTCCTGTAAGAGAAATATAATTTAAATCGTGACCAACCGTTGAAGATAAGGAACCATATTGACCCCAACCGGTCATTCTTCCATAAATTAGTTTGGGGTTAATTTTAAGAAACTGATCCGGACCCATATTGAGTTTTTCCATTTTTCCAGGTCTTAGCCCCTCTATTACGACATCTGCTGTAGCGATTAATTCATTGATTAATTGTAAAGATTCTTTGTTTTTTAAATCAATTGAAATTGATCTTTTTCCTCTGCTTGCTACGTCAGTTTTAGTAGATTGACCTGAAGATTCGTATCTATCAATGACTGTCACTTCAGCTCCTAGATCAGCAAGGATCATGCCACAGAATGGTCCTGGTCCTAGCGCAGAGAATTCAATAATTTTTATTCCTTTTAAAGGACCCATAATTTCACCTTATTGGTTTAAGTTTTATTAAAAGTACTGGTAACAATATTAGCGAGCCTATTACAGCCATTATCATTGATAAAGAAGTGAAAATACCAAAGAAAATTGTAGGACTAAAATTTGATGTTGCAAGGACTAAAAATCCAAGAACTATAGTTATTGACGTATAAAAAAGAGCTCTACCAATAGTGGCATGAGTTCTTTTGGTACTTTCTTCATAATTTTTATTTTTAGAGAATTCTTTTTTAAAACGATGAATATAATGAATAGTATTATCTACGCCCATGCCAATACTTACAGCAGCCACAGTTACCGTCATTATATCTAATGGTATTCCTGATAATCCTATTGTTCCAATAACAGCTCCGGCAGCTAAAAAATTAGGCATCATTCCTACAATAGCTAGATAGACTGATCTAAAAAGAAATATAAACATTAAGAATATGCAAAAAAAGACTATTGCCATACTACCTATCAACGATCCAAATAAACTTTGCAATAAATTATTATAAATTACTGATATACCTGTTAATTTAAATCTACTCTGAGGAATATCAAATTTATTTTCTAGATCTTTTTTTACTGAATAGATTAAATCTTTTCTATTCAGGCCTTCATATGACTCTATAACTCTTGCTGATAATCTTACTTGATTATCTCCATTAGTAATATAGGAAGACAAAAGTTGTGTTTCTATTTCCTCAGGTAATAATTTTCTTAATAAAGCTAACTCTAGATCCGAAAGTCTTTGATTATTGTTAGCTATCTCTGCTATTTTTATACCACTTGAAACAGACAGAACTTTACCTATCTCTGGTCTATTTTCTAAATAGTCATGAATTGTTTCTAAAAAAGCTAGATTATCTGAAGTAAACCAGTAACCTTGAATATCAATCTCTTCTTTTAATGCACTACCAAATTCATCATCAAAGTCATCAAATGAGTCGATATTTTTAAGTTGCTCAGGAGCATCTATAATTATATCAAGAGTGGCTGTACCGCCTAATTTAGTATCTATTAATGAAAGTCCTTTATAAATTTCAGTAGTAGATTTGAAGTAATCAATAAATTTATTTTCAACAGTTAATTTTGAAAAGCCATAAATAGAAAGAGAAAAAATTACCAATGCTACAGAAATAATTTTATAAGGATTATTCTTAGATAGATTATGAATTAATAAAGTCTTACTAGAAGAGTTATCCATTTCAGTACTTAACTTATTTTTATCTAAAAGTGATAACAATGAGCCAAAAAAAACGAATGAAAAGGTAAAAGTTATAACGATTCCCAGAACCATAATGATTCCAAAATCTATAATTGGTTTAATATCACTTATTATTAGAGATGCAAAAGCTACTATAGTAGTTAAGGCTGTATATAAACAAGGTAGAAACATTTGTTTGAGAGTATTTGAGACTAATTCCGTCTGTGTAGATGATTCATTAATCACTGCTAATTCTTGATATCTAACTATTAAATGAACCATCAGAGATATGCCTATGATCATAAGAATAGAAATAAAATTTGCAGAAACTACTGTAACTTTCCAACCAAACCATCCAACGGCACCAATAGATAAAAGTGAAGTTAGCCCAGCTGTAGCAAGCGGGATCACAACCCAAATAAAACTTTTAAATATAAAAGCTAATACAATGATAAAAATTATCAGGACTGCTATGCCAAAAACTAATAAATCTTGAGAAATAAATTCTATTGTGTCTGATGCAATCATCGCTCCGCCGCCCAAAAATAACTCTCCAGAGTTAGAATAATTTAAAAGAATATTTCTTAAAGAAGAGACAAGTTCTTTTTCTTTAGTAGATATTAATTTTTTTTCTACTTCTATTAATCTATTTACCTCATTAATTTCTTTATCTTTATTGTTCGATAAAGACCCATAAAGGGTATATCTATTATTTATTAATCTCTCATATTCAAGATTTCTTTTTAAAGTTAATTGAAATGCCGTTGTTTTTAAATCTTCACTTATCAAAAGGTTTTTATAAACAGGATTTGTAGAAAAGACTCTTTTTGCAAGACTTATATCTATTTCATTAGCATTTAGAGTAGAAACATTATCTGCAACTTCGCTAAACGATTGATTCGCCGAACTTACTATCAAAGGCACATCTAACAAACTTAATACACTCTCTACTCCTTTAACCTGCTTTAAATCATTAACAAGTTTTTTTATATTATTTATCGTAGATACAGAGAGAAGTTCATCATTAGGGCTAAAAGTAACTACTAAAAAATCACTTGATCCATATATTTCTGTATTTTCTCTATAGAGCTTTAAATCAGGATCATTCTCTAGTAGAAGAGTTTCAGAAGATGCGTCTAATTCAAAATTATTTATACCATATGAGACAGTACATATAAGAAAAAATAAAAGTAAAATATTTAATTTTGGGCGGTCAGTAATCCAGTTAGTTAATGACATTAATTATTTTTGTTTTTGTTTTTGCCTTTCAGTAAATCGCTTTCTATCATCATCTGTTTTTTCAAGATGACAATTATGGCAAGAAATGCCTTCTATGTATTGAGGCTTTTTCAAATCATCATTTGATAGAGGCCTTCGACAAGCAAAACATTGTTTATAATTACCTGCTTTTAGATTTCTATCAACTGTAACTCTGTCATCAAAAACAAAACATTCCCCTTCCCACATATCAGTTGATTCGGCCTTATCAAAATAATTAATAATTCCGCCCTCTAATTGATAAACATTTTTAACATTATTAGCTTGAAATAAAGCTGAAGCCTTTTCGCACCTTATTCCGCCAGTACAAAAAATAGCTATTTTCTTATTTTTAAAATTATTTTTTGAATCTTTGATGTAATTATTAAACTCCCTAAAGTTTTTGGTGTTAGGTGATTTAGAGTAAGCAAAAGTTCCAACACCTATTTCATAATCATTCCTTACATCAATTGCAATAACAGATTTATCTGTAATAAAGTCATTCCATTCTTCAGGCTTTATATAGTTATTCAATGAAGTATCTACTTTAACTTCAGTACCCGATGGAACAACTTCATTTCTTATTTTTATTTTTAATCGTTTAAAGGGTTTTTTTAAAGACTCTGATCTTTTAACTGAAATTTTTCCAAAATACTTTTCTAGATTTAAAATAAACTTGTCTAGATTAGAAGCTTTTTTGCAAGCAATAGTCGAATTTATTCCTTCTGGAGTTAAAATAATGGTCCCGATTATGTCTAAGCTTCTGGCATTTTTTCTAATATTTTCAGCAAAAGAACCGTGATTTTCTATACTCAAACAATTATAAAAAGTATAAATATAAAAATTATCTATATTTTTATCGAAATCAATCATGTCCTCCGCCAAGACATTTTGGAGAATCCAAAGACTCACCAGTTTTATTCTTCCATTCCTCAGGGGTAAAAGGATGAATTGCTATAGCATGAATTTTTTTCATCTCTTCATTTAATGTTGAATATATTAACTGATGTCTTTGAACAGCTTTTATTTCGAAAAACTTCTCAGAAACTATAATAATTTTAAAATGTGATTCTGCTCCTTCAGGAACGTTATGGTTTGGAGACTCGTTTATAACTTCTAAATGCCAAGGCTTAAAGTCTGTTTTTAATTTGTTTTCAATTTCTTCTTTAATCATTTTTATAATTTAGTTCTCCTAGATTTTCTTCATGAGACGATCTTGTCATCTTGACTCTTGAAAATACAAAAATTGCTGAAATCCATAAAATAGAAGATATTGATATTGCTGAAAGTCCTACGCTATTTAATATATTTGATTCTACTTCACCAGCACTAGCTTCTTTAGGCCATGCCGAAAAAGAAAGAATTAATCCTGCTAGAAAGGCACCTGCGCCACTCATACACTTAGCAGCAAAGGATCTAGCAGCTAATAAAGTTCCTTCCATTCTTCTTCCTGTAAGTTTTTCAACTTCTTCAACTGTATCAAAAACCATTGAAGCAAGAGTTGTGTATGAAATTATTTGAGCACTAACAGCTATCCAATGAAAAATAAGAACCGTTGGCAAAATAAGTAAAGATTCATTACTAGGCAGATAATCTAATATTCTCATTAAGATGACTATATTTTCAGCAACAAAAGCAACAAAAAATAGATAAATTATAGTTTCTCTCTTTCCTAGCTTAGCCGCAAGCAAGGGCGATACTTTTAATCCCACTAAAGGGGTAAGGAAAAGAGTCAGGCCAATAGTTAAAATATTTATTGGTGTAAATTCCCAAAAATAGCTATAAAAAAATAACGTTAAATTAGTCGCTATTCCTGTAGCAATACTAGTGATAATCATAGCTAAAAATAAAACCAGATAGTCTCTACTGATTGTTACTGTCTCCCAAAGTTCACTTAAAGTACTTCTTAAAGAAATCTTTTTTACTTCTGGAGTATGTAAATCTTTTATATGTTTATGAGTTCCCAAGGCAGTAACCATAATCGCTATGAACATTATTAAACTACAAACTAAACCGTAAATTTTCCAAGTTTCAGGTAAATATCTTGCATCAGTAGTTCCTGAATAACTGCTATAAACAACAAATATCCACAATGAATTCCATACAAGCAGGCCTCCCCACCAACCAAACCAATACCTGTATGAAAGAAGAGAACTTCTTTCTACATAATCTTTAGATAGTTCAGGTCCTAAGGCAGTACTTGGAATTTCATAAAACGTAATAGCAGTTCTTATAAAAACTCCCACTCCTAAAAGATAAAAAAACAATTGAGTTTGTGAAAGCGATTCTGGGGGATCCCATAAAAGAAAAAAAGAAAGGCTAACTGGAATAGCAGAGAAATACATAAAAGGATGTCTCCTTCCCCATTTAGACTTATGTTTATCAGAAAAATACCCTACCAAAGGGTCTGAAAATGCATCAAATACCAACATCAATAGTATAGCTAAACCAGCTAAGTCTGGAGCTAGTCCAAAAATTTGAACGTAAACAAATAATAAAAAATATGCAAAAGCATTGTCTTTGATTCCATATGACATAGAACCAAATCCATATAAAAATTTTGTTAAAACTGGAAGTTTATCTGCAGACATTAGTTAAGCTGATTGACATAAATTGGAGATGACCAAGCTCTTTCCTCTGATAGCATAGTGCAATTGTCTTCTCTGCTAGTTTGAAAGCCTCCATAACAAATATTAACTTTTTTACAATTTCCATTCTCATCATAATCACATCTTAAGTTGCCGCCATTGATTCTCAAAGAAGGTTCTTCTATAGCTCTAACATAATAAAGACTGTCTCTGCCATTTTTAGAATACTCTGAATCAGAAAATCTAAATCTACACTCCCCAGTATTAGGCTTACACTCATGCACTTTCCAAACATCTTTTATTAAATTCTCTACTGGCTCATTATTATAATTTTGAGGAGTGATCTTTATGATTTCAAGTCTGGTTATTTCTCTTCTTTCTTCAGAAGGGTTAAAACATTCGTTTTTACAAAGTCTCATGACTTTTTCATTATCAGCTTTAGAAAGACCTAAATCTGGACAACCAGATTTTTGTTTGAAAGAACCTACTGCTTTCACTTCAAAAATAGGATTTTCAGAAAGCTTTGTTTTAGACCCCATAGGGATTCGACCATCTTTAGAATTAATAAGATCAAACCATAGTAAAATCCGAGGCCCACTGGTCGCGTAAGTTTCTTTTTTCTTAAACCCTTCCCAGATTCCTTCTCTATTTCTTTCTGACACATGAACTGCGGCTAGCCCGCCGGTTGTAAAAAAAGAAGACTGCCTTTCTGCTTCAAACATGGTCAATTCACTGGCAGTGTTTATTTCGCTTGGTATGACTTCCCAAGGCACGTCTGACTTAAGTTCTTCTGGATATGTATTTTTATAGAAAAACTCACTAGATGGACCATTTGCTTCAGTTGTTACTAATCTATCAATTGCTTTATATCCAGTTCCGGGTCTGGCTCGATGATTATCACTAGAAGCAATGAATCCAAAATCAAATGAGCTAACCTTATCTCCTTCAAATTTTCTAAGGGCAAGAGCATATTGAACAGAAGCACTAGGTCTCATATTAAAAGCAGGCACAAAACAATCTTTACATTGCCCAGAATCTAACCAATCAGACGGCTTAGCTCCCAAAATAGACCAGTGTCCATATTGACCACCCTCAATATAAGACTGCTTAGCTAATTCCGCTCTAGCTGAGCAAATTTCTTCACTAGATCCATTGGCCAAACATCT
>TARA_B100001093_G_scaffold377719_1_pt1 | contig 14662 bp, 13 predicted proteins | sample TARA_B100001093 | Tara Oceans TARA_B100001093 (sample SAMEA2623116) | marine metagenome | biome: marine biome (ENVO:00000447); feature: surface water layer (ENVO:00002042); material: "saline water (ENVO:00002010), including plankton (ENVO:xxxxxxxx)" | depth 5 m
GTATCTACCAAGAACTCTGTTAAACCGGTCTAGGGTTAAATAATTGATTGCGCCAAAGAAGAGAACACCGTTCTTATAAAAGTCTTCATTATCTCTTAGTGACAGATCACAAAATTCAATGTCCATGTCCATTTTTGATATAGTTAGTGAAACGAAATTATGGAGAGATTATGAAATTTTTATTAAGTGTTATAGCAGTATGTTTAGTAATGATTATGAAAGAATGTAGAGTAGATGCCTTGGTATCATTCAGTGCTAATGAATCATTATAAATAAAGTACTCTTGGAGAAGGATTATAACTGGTTACAATTTTGAACCAGTAGCTCCGTCATTACTTTATTTATTAACTTTTAATCCATTCATATCGAACTGCTTTAAAAAATTCCATAGTATTTGCGAAGTATCAAAACTAGCTGATTCATCTTTATAATCTTCATTCCATTCATGCCCTTGATTTGAAATAATCCAATAGTTTATGTCTGCTCCATTAGAACAATTTGTCCACTTATTGAGCGTGCCTGTAGTGTCCTCGCCATCATTAAGAGGCTCTTGAGAAAATTCTGTACATTGGTTGAAGTCTTGCCAGAATGAAATAACACCTGTTGTATTCTCATTATCTTCAAGAGGTCGATGATAATCACCTCCATTAATTGAAATAACATCATCTTGCAGACCATGAATATGTGCAAGTGGAGTTGGGTGGAGTGGGCTGCATGTATCATAGGTATAATTACCCATTAGACCTGCAACTGGTGCTATAGCTGCAATTTTAGGGCTTAAATAACAAGCCAAATGATATGCCATAAAACCTCCATTAGAAAAGCCTGCTACATATACCTCATTTAACTGAACATTGAAGTTGTTTCCCGTCCAATCAATAATGCTCTCTATAAATGCTACATCATTAACACCGCCATCTTCAGTATTCCATCCTGTTGTTGCTTTTTCATCATAATAAGCTCCCTGAGGATAAATAATAATGAAAGCATCATTATCAGCTTGTTCTTTGAAGCCAGAATATTGCATATTGCTTTGAGCATTATCACCTCCACCATGAAGACTAAATAATATAGAAACTGGAGAAATATTTTCTGAATAGCCATTTGGAATATATATATAAAATTCTCTAGCTAATCCATCTTTACTAAAAGTGCAATACTGAGTATTTTCAATTGAAGAGTAATTTATACATAATGGAATAGATGTGTCAGGGAGAGAAATTGGATCATCTAGATCAGAAACAGTTAAGTTTTCTTCTCCGCCACTTCCCCCACAAGCAGAAATAAAAATTAAAACTGTTATAGGGGCTAAGCAAGAAAATTTATTAAAAGGTAGCTTCATGCATCACTTTATACATTATCCATGAAATATACTTTACTTTAGATGTAATACAAATCTCTAATTTTTTAAAAAGAAATAATTTATTTCATCATGTTAGGGCAGCAGTTTATAAAAGTGTTAAATAAACTAGCTACCCAAAATTTAAATAAAATTTAATTTTTTGCTAACAATCCTGATGTAGAATTTGAATCTTCAGATAAGCTTCTTACACTTTTGTATAATGTGCATTCTCTTTTTTTTGCGTTGTAAGTAAAAGCTATAACTTTACTTCTAGAGTTTGCATAATTCTGGCACTTTTCTACAGATGAGTACTTAGCTGTGTCTCTAATGGTGGATATATTTCCACTAACCGAGTAACCCTCCTTAATATCAAAATCTGAAAGAGCAAAACCAGATATGAATAATGCAGATGTTATAAGTATTTTGTTCATGATAATTCCTTTATAAATATGTTTTAAAAAAAGTTGTGTACATAATACAATGTATGCAGTGTCAACATCAGCATTATCAACTAAATTAATTAAATTACACCAAGTAAAGTATTTGACATATATATACATAAATTTGACATATTATTTGATAGCTAACTTTTAAGTAATTAGAAGATTTTTATTAAATATAAATAAACATGTATAATTTTTTTATGAAAATAGGCGTACCTAAAGAAATTAAAAACAACGAATTCAGAGTAGGTCTTACTCCTAACTCTATAGCTGAAATAGTCTCTTTTAATCACGAGGTATATGTACAAAAAGATGCAGCAAAGGAAATAGGTTTTTCAAATTCAGACTATCGAAATGCTGGAGCTATTATTGTTGATACTGCTAAAGAGCTATATCAGTGCTCTGAATTAATAGTCAAGGTTAAGGAACCTATCAAAGAAGAATATAAGTATTTAAATGAGCAACATACTTTATTTGCATATCTTCATTTAGCTGGCGATATTAAAAGTGGTCTTGAGCTAATATCTACTGGTATTACAGGCATTGCTCTTGAAACAGTTACTGCAGACGATGGTACATTGCCTTTATTATCTCCAATGAGTGCAATTGCAGGTCAATTGAGCATTCTAGTTGGTTCATATCATTTACTTAAACCTAATAAAGGCATGGGTACATTAATAGGGGCCATGAAAGATGTAAAACCAAGAGTTGTTACAGTCATTGGCGCTGGCGTTGCAGGAACTGAGGCAATTGAAAAGGCTATTGATAATAAAGCTTATATTAAAGTTATTGATTTATCTCAAGAAAAGCTTCTTGAGCTAGAAGAAAAATACGGTAATAAAAATATTGAATATATCTTATCAAACGAATCGAATATTACTAATGCCTTAAAAGAATCTGATCTTGTAATTGGTGCAGTTTATGTTCCTGGTAAAAAGGCACCAAAAGTTGTTTCAAATGATATGTTAAAGGTTATGAAACCGGGTGCTGTTATTGTTGATATATCTATAGACCAAGGGGGTTGTCTTGAATCAAGTAGACCCACAACACATGATAATCCAACATATGAACAAGATAACATTATTCATTATTGTGTTACCAATATGCCTGGCGCAGTTCCACTTACTGCCACTCAAGCTCTTAACAATGTAACATTATCTTACATTCTTGAAATAGCTAACAAGGGAGTCGAACAAGCCCTTAAAGAAAATAAACACCTGGCCAATGGTTTAAACATTTATAAATCAAAAGTCGTTCATGATGCTGTTAAAGAGGCATTTGGAGTTTAATTTTTAATTTTATTAGTTTTTAGAGTGTTTAAGATCATTACCTAATTACTAATTATAGTGTTGATTTTAATTGACAATATATAAATTTATAGTTCTAATATCGAAACGTGATACAAAAATGCTTTTGTATTGCCATTTTTTATACATATAAAAGGGGATTTTAATATGAAAATTTTAGATTACAGATTCTTAGCAATCTTTATCGCTTTCTTCTCTTTATCAGTAACTGCTGATAATCCAGGAGATGAAGCTGATGCTTCTTCAGAGAGTGTTGTTGCAGAATCAAATATGAGTTCTTCAGAGACATCTGATGAAACATCCAGTGCAGATGCTTCAGATGTTGAAGACGTTGTTGTTACTGGTACAAGGTTTGGTGTTTCTCAATATAAATCATCTCAACCAATTACAATCATTACTGCTGATGACATTAGAGTACAGGGTTACACTAATGCTGCTTCTGCTGTTTTTGATTTACCTTCTGTTTTTGCTTCAGCAAGTACAGCAGGTGATCAAAGTGGTCTTGTTGCAGGTCAGAGGATTGCAAATAACTTTGGTTTAGGTTCAGGAAGAACTCTAACGCTTGTCGATGGAAAAAGGTTTATTAGTTCACAAACTATTCAAGGTGGTTCGGCTGCTACTGGTTCTGTTGATTTAAATAATATCCCTTTAACTTTAATTAAAAGAATTGAAGTTCAATCTTCTGGTGGTAGTGCCATGTATGGTTCTGATGCTATTGCTGGTGTTATCAATTATGTATTAGACAGAGAGTATGAAGGTTTTGAATTAGGATTAGATACTTCAAGATCATATTACGGAGATAGTAGTGGTATATCCCCTACAAATACTGTTTCTCTAACTTTCGGTGGTAAATTTGATGACGGAAGAGGTCATATAGCTGTAGCTATGCAACATAACAGACAACCAGAAATTCAAGTTGGTCAAGTTGACGGTCTTAGAGACTGTGAAAACAGAGTTATTAGAACAAGAACTTTTGCAACAGGCAAAAGTTATCAGAATGGTTACTATGATGGTTCAATGGTTTGGCCAAATGGAACTGATATTCAAAGTAATATTGGTATGTGTACAACTCTTGACCTTCTTCCTTTTGAAGGAGGCACATATGATGCAAGGTCTTTTGCTAATGGTTTAACAAATCAGGTAACTGGAGTTACATCCCAACAATATCTATTTGATACTGCTGGAAATTTAATTCCTCATGTTAGAGGAACAAGTTATGGTAATTTTGCATTCAGATATGGTGGCAACCAAATGGCTTCAGATAATAGTGAGACTTTGCTTGCTAAAAGTGAAAGAAATGCATTATCAATATTTACTACTTATCAAATCACTGACAACACAAGATTAAAAGTTGATGTTTTTGCTAATAGAAGTGGATCAGAGGAATCTGGAGATTCTACTGGTGGACCATATCTATATGACGGTTTTGGTGGCGATTTAGCTGGTGGTTATTACAATAACCCTTTCTTCCAATGTGACCATCCGTATTTATCAGCTGCTACTCAAGCAACCTGTAATGGTCTTTATGATAATTCAACTTGGACTCAAGCTCAGATAGATTCTCTATGGGGACTTGGTGGTGGAATTTTCGTCGGTGAAGATGCTAATGGAACATTATTACCACCTGATCAAAGAAGAAATGATCTATGGTATGCCTATGCTTCAGGTATTGATCCTTCAACATTAGTTGCTGGTACTTCATTAAGATATCCTACATCTTCAAGAGGATTCTTAGTTAAGAAAACTGTTAGAGATTTATACAGAAATCCTAGAGGACCAATGGAGAAAGGTAATCAAGATTTACTATCATACACAGTAGCCTTTGATGGTAACTTTGATCTTGCTGGAAACACATATGAATGGGAAGCTGGAATAAGTAATGGTGTTGTTGATCTCCTAGGTCGTTCTGAAGATATTAACGTAGGTAGAATGGTTACTGCATTAGATACAGGTATCAACCCTGCTACTGGCGAAGTTGACTGTAAAATGAACTACGTTGATGATTATTTAGTTCCTTTAGTTGGGTCAGGTAATCCAAATGATAGTTTAAGATATTCACCTCAAACCCATGGTTCAGTTGGTTTACCAGGCGATTGTATTCCTTACAATCCTTTTGGATTTACACCAAATAACCCAGCGGGTGAGTACATCATGATGGACGTGAATGAAACTGCAAAAAATACACAAAATATTGTATTTGCTGAAGTTAAAGGGACTGTATATGAACTTCCAAGTGGTGCTATTCAGCTTGCTCTTGGGATTTCAAACAGAGATGAGGCACTTCAGTTTAGAACCCCATCAGTTAGAGAACATCGTTTAACAAGATCAGCAACAGCTGGTTATGCTCAAAATGAAGGTGGATATTCTTCTGATGAAGTATTTGGTGAAATTTCAATTCCATTAGTCGATGAGGATATGGGATTAACATATTTGGGATGGGGTATCCAAGATTTAAGGATCGATGGCTCATATAGAGAAATTGAAAACTCATTCAGTGGAGATTATTCAGTTGATTCTGCTAATATGTATTGGCAAGTTAGTGATAGCTTATCAATAAGAGGTGGCACGCAAACCGCTGTAAGAACTCCCGATTTAACAAATGTTTTCTCACCTATATCTACTACATATGCAAGTGCACAGGATCCTTGTCACGTTGCTAATATTGATCAGGGTGTAGACCCACAGCAGAGAAGAGCAAATTGTTCAGCTGAGCCATGGTGGGTTGAAGGCTGGGAAAGTCAGATTGTTAACAAAACAGCTGAAGGTAGATCAGGTGGTAATCCAAACTTGCTCAACGAGCTTGGTGATACTATGTCCTATGGTTTAATCTTCACTCCTGATTTTGATTTATTACCTGGTGACTTCACAATGAGTGTAGATTTTGTTCAGATTGAAATGACAGACGTTGTAGATTCTTTCTCACTTACTCAAAATATGAATGCATGTTATGACTATGCTGCACAAGAAGATAAATATTGTAATACATTTAGTAGGGTAACTGATCCAGCTGGTGAAGGCGCTTACAAATACGGTGATGTAAATGACTTCTTGCTTGCTGTAAATAATGTTGGTGTTAGAAACTTTGAAACATATATATACAACTTTGATTACAACCAAGAAACAGCTTATGGAGATTTCTCAATAAGATTTAGAGGCTATAACCAGCAATTATTTGAATCAGCACCAACTGCTGATCCGGATGACCTAGTTGATTTTACTGGTCAGGCTAGTGAGCCAGAGTGGATTTACGATATCCTCGTTGGACTTAATAGAGATAATTGGGGTGTTTATTACAAGGTTGATGGTCAATCAGGAGGATATATTAATATTCTTCAAGATCAAGAAGCTTTCCCTGATCAATATATCGGTCTTGATGGCGAGCCTATCACAGAATTTGATGGGTACTTCCTTGATGCTATGTCAGTTACTTATTCACCAAATGATAATACTTTTGTTGCTTTAAATGTAAGTAACCCATTTGGACTTGATGGTACTGAGAGTAATAGATTTGATAGAGAAAGAGGAATCAATCTTTATCAAACTGTTTCATTATCTCTAAGACATAAGTTCTAATATTGTTAGAAAACTTAAAAAGGAGGGCTTGCCCTCCTTTTTTTATTCAAAAAATATTAAATGAATCTTAAATATTATCAAGTTGATGCATTTACATCTCAGCAATTTAAAGGAAATCCAGCAGGAGTAATTTTTAGTGATATTAGTGATACAGTTCTTATGCAAAAAATTGCCTTTGAAAATAATCTATCTGAAACCGCCTTTATCTCTGAAATTGATAATGAATTCTATATAAGATGGTTTACGCCATATTGTGAAGTTGATCTTTGTGGGCATGCAACTTTAGCATCAGCATTTATTTTTTTTAATTACATAGATTCAAATAAAGACATATTCAAGGCCAATTCCAAATCTGGTGAGTTGCGAGTTACCAAAAATTCTTCAATGTATTATTTAGACTTCCCAATAGATGAGCTTAATGAATATAAAAATATGAAACTTATTGAAGAAGTATTTAACGAAAAGCCTGAAGCTGTCTTAATGGGACGTCATGACATACTAGCAATATTTAAAAATGAAAATACCATTAAAAATTTAAAACCTAATTTTAGTTTAATGTGTGATATTGATGTAAGAGGCTTTATAGCCTCTGCAGAGGCAAAAGATGTAGATTTTGTTTCTAGATGTTTCTTCCCAATTACAGGCATTAACGAAGATCCTGTAACAGGCTCTGCACATACAACTTTAATTCCTTATTGGTCTAATAGACTAAATAAAAATAACATGATGGCAAAACAGTTATCAGAGAGGGGAGGTTTATTAGATTGTAGCATTAAAGAGGATAGAGTCTTTATAGGTGGTCAAGCAGTTCTTTATTTTTCAGGAACAATTGAGATTAAATCCTAATAAGCTGCTTCCCAAAGTTTTTACCTGATAAAACATCCCTAAGAGCTTCTGGAGCATTCTCAATACCATCCTTTACACATTCTCTATATAAGATTTTTTTATCTTCTAATAGCTTTACAAGCTCATTAGTACAATTATCCCACTCATCCATCCATTCAATATTCACAAAAAATCTATGTTTTGGTTTTGGATTTAATTTTTTAAAAACACTAAAAGGAGAGTCATTAAATAAATCCTCAGAATTATATTTTGAAATAAAACCACATACAGGAACCCTTGCTCCTTTGTTTAATAATGGTGCAACAGCCTTTGTAACTTTACCACCCACATTTTCAAAATATATATCTATACCATGCGCACAATTGTTATTAAGATTTTCTACAAATTTATCTTCTTTGTAATCAACACATTCATCAAAACCCAAGACATTTTTTACATAGTCACATTTCTGTTTTCCACCTGCAATTCCAATAACATAACAGCCAATATTTTTTGCAAGTTGCCCAACAATAGACCCAACAGCTCCTGACGCAGCGGAGATTACAATTGTTTCACCTTTTTTTGGTTTACCAATTTTATGAAGCCCAAAAAATGCTGTTCTTCCAGGCATTCCAGCTGCACCTAAAAAATAAGTTATTGGTATAGTTGATTTTGGAATTTTATAAAGGCTTAAATCAGTATCATCCGTTACTATGAAAGATTGCCATCCTTTATGAACACAAACAATATCACCAACTTTATAAATATTGGATTTTGATTCAATTATTTTCCCTATAGTCTCCCCTGTCATTGGCTCGCCAAGTTTTGCAGGAGTTGCATAGGACATGGAGTCATTCATTCGACCTCTCATATAGGGATCTATAGAAAGATACTCAGCTTGTATAATTATTTGGTTCTTTTTTATAGAACTAATTATTTTCTTATCCTGAATCCAGCAGTCATCCTCTGGCATACCTATAGGCCTTTTATTCAATAGCATTCTTTTATTTGTATATTCCATATTTTTTAAATTAGTTGTGTTAGCTCTCTAAAATGTTTTCGACAGACAGATTTATATGTCTCATTTCCTCCAACTTTAATTTTATTTCCCTCTATTACGATACTATTATTTTTATCATATCTAATAACCATTGTTGCTTTTTTGGTACACATTGTGCAAATAGTTTTTAGTTCAATTAAATTATCTGCTATTGCAAGAAGCTCAGAACTTCCTTCAAAAAGCTCACCTCTAAAATCAGTCCTGATGCCATAACACATTACAGGACAATTATAGATATCAGCAATTTGAGCAAGTTGTTGAACCTGTTTTTTTTGTAAAAACTGAGCTTCGTCAACAAGAATACAACTCAACTTATCTGTCTTGTTAGAACGGAAATATTCAACGAAGTTAAAATTTTTATCAGCAATAAGAGCATTAGCACTTAATCCAATTCTAGAAACAATTTTTTTATTAGATATTATCTCTGTTTCCTTAGGGATGAATAACAAAGTATCGTGTCCACTAGTTTGATAATTATGGTTTGCCTGAAGTAAAAGAGTCGATTTTCCTGCATTCATTGTAGAATAATAGAAGTGAAGCTTAGCCATAAATAAATAATAGTCTATGAATGTATTAGAAGAAAGAGGAATTATTACATTAGATCTTCATGGGGTGAAACATTATGAAGTTTTTGATATGACTCATGAATTTGTGTTGAGGTATCAAGATAAAATTCCTCTTATTATAATATGTGGTAATAGCGTTAAAATGATAGAGTTAGTAACCAAATGCTGTAAAAAAATGGAATTTACATTTAGTGAACCACGTTTTGGTATTATTAGGATTGAGCGAGTATAAATTTCTATGGTCAAAGATATATTAAAGTTTAAAGATCAACTGTCTGGGGATGAAAAATTAATCTCAGAGTCAGCCTATGATTATTGTCAAAATGAATTAATGTCACGCATTAAGCATGCAAATAGAAATGAAACTTTTGACAAAGAAATATATAAAGAGTTTGGATCTATGGGTTTCTTGGGTGCACCAATTTTGGGTTATGGATGTCCTGGAGTCAATTATGTTTCTTACGGCCTTATTGCTAGAGAGATTGAAAGAGTCGATTCGGGGTATCGATCCGCCTTTAGTGTTCAGACTTCCTTGGCAATGTATGCGATATACAAATTTGGTTCAGAAGATCAAAAAGAATTCTATTTACCTCAAATGGCAAAAGGCAACTTAATTGGATGCTTCGGCCTTACAGAATCAGATGCAGGCTCTGATCCTTCCTCAATGAAGACAAAAGCTATCAAAGTAGATGGAGGCTATAAACTCAATGGTTCTAAGACATGGATTACAAATTCACCTATAGCAGATGTACTTATAGTATGGGCAAAAGATGACCAAGATATTTTGAGAGGTTTTATTGTAGATAGAGATATTAAAGGAATAGAGACACCTAATATTAATGGTAAATTTTCATTAAGAGCCTCGGCAACAGGTCAAATATTCCTTCAAGATGTTTTTATAAAAGATGATAAAGTCCTCCCAGATGTACAGAGCTTTCGAGGTCCATTTTCTTGTTTAAATATGGCAAGGTATGGCATTGCTTGGGGGGTTATGGGTGCGGCTGAGTTTTGCTGGAATGCATCTTTGGAATACTCTATGGAAAGAAATCAATTTGGTAATCCTCTTGCATCAAAACAACTAATCCAAATTAAATTAGCAGACATGCAAACAGATATAGCTTTAGGACTTGAAGGTTGTTTAAGAGTTGGCAGGTTGATTGACAAAGACTCATTTGAACCAGAAATGATATCTCTTATAAAAAGAAATAATTGTTCTAAAGCTCTGGATATTGCTCGATTATCAAGAGACATTCATGGTGGAAATGGGATAAGTGATGAATATCATGTTATTCGCCATTGCATGAACCTTGAAGCTGTAAAAACTTATGAGGGAACTGATGACATTCATGGCTTAATTCTAGGTCATTCCCAAACAGGTATTTCAGCTTTTTAAAAACTTTTTCTAATAAAGTTTGTCTAAAAGAATATAATATGCAAATGATAATACAAACCAAAGATCTGAGAAAATCTTATGTCACTGGTACACAATCCGTTGACGCTATAAAAGGAATTAACTTAGATATTGAAAAAAATGAATTTATTTCAATTATGGGACCTTCAGGTTCTGGCAAAACAACTTTAATGAATATTATTGGTTGCTTGGATTCTGCAACCTCAGGTTCTTATCATTTAAATAATCAACTAGTTAACAATCTATCAGATGATGAATTATCTCAAATACGAAATAAAGAAATAGGATTTGTCTTCCAATCATTCCATCTTCTAGCTAGAAACTCTGCACTCAGCAATGTCATGCTTCCTCTCAGGTATGCAGGCTTCAAAGAAGATGAAGCTGAGATTAGAGCTAAAGATGTACTAGATCAGGTTGGATTAATTGATAGAATGGATCATAGTCCGTCTGAGTTGTCAGGAGGACAACAGCAAAGAGTTGCAATTGCAAGAGCTTTAGTCAATAAACCTAGTATAATTTTTGCAGATGAGCCAACTGGAAATTTAGATTCTAAAACTGGTGAAGATGTCATGAATTTATTTAAGGATCTGAACAATCAAGGCCAAACTATTATTCTCATTACTCATGAAGAAGACATTGCAAAACAATCGAAACGAATTATTAATATTAAAGACGGTCTGATAGAATCAGACAAAAGGACATAACTCATGAATACAAATAGATTAACTTTCTTCATACCATTTTTGCTTATAATCCTTTCATCTTGTGGTTCAAATAGCGAACCAAAAAAAGAAACAACCTTTTATAAAAAAGAATCTATTGTTACTAAAAAGTTAGAGCTTTCTATTGAGGCGTCAGGAATAATAGAGGCTATTTCATCAGTTGAAATCAAATCAAAGGCATCAGGAGAAGTTTTATTTTTAGGTGCTGAGGTGGGTGATTTTGTTGATAAAGGTTCTATATTGAGTCAAATAGACCAAAGGACTCCCAAAAATATATTAGATCAAGTTAGATCTGAATTTGAAGCTTCAAAAGTAAGGCTTAAAAATGCAGAATCACAATTTGAAAGGGGGAAGGAATTACATTCCAAAGGAAGTATATCTGATAAAGACTTTGAAGATATTCAGGAAAATTTTGCGCAAGCTAAATCAACACTAGTTAGAACTGAAGTTTCTTTTGAAAATGCTAAAATTGCATTAGACGATACAATTGTTAGGTCACCAGTAACTGGCACAGTTATTTCAAGACCGGTAGAAGTTGGTCAGGTAATTTCATCACCAACGTCAGCAGTTGGCGGTGGAACTGTTTTAATGACAATGGCTGATCTTTCAAAAGTGAGAGTCAGGGCTCTGGTTGATGAGATTGATGTTGGTAAGGTATCTATTGGTCAGACTGTCTCCATTAAAGTTGCTGCTTATAGAGATAAAGAATTTTTCGGCACTGTTGCTAAAGTAGAGCCTCTTGCAAAGATCGAACAAAATGTAACTACTTTCCCTGTTTTGATTGATATCGAAAATGATGAAAATTTATTACTATTAGGAATGAATACAGATGTTGTAATTGAAGTCATGAATAAAAATGTCTCTCTAAGCGCGCCATCTATGTCTCTTAGAACTAGAAAAGATATATATTCAGCAGCATCGATATTGGATATCCCAAAAGAAAAAGTAGATATTTTTTTATCAAACAAAGTAAAAGGGGAAAACTTTAATAAATTTATTGTCATAAAAGAATCTAATGAAGGACCTGAATTACTATGGGTACAAATAGGATCATCTGATTTATCTTATGTAGAAATACTAAATGGCCTGAATAAAAATGACACTGTATTTATCTTACCTAGCCAGGGGTTATTTAATTATCAGAAAAGATTTAAAGAAAGAGTGTCTGCATCATTTAGCTTTGGTTAATCAGTTATGCTTCTAAAAGAATCATTAACGTCAGCCATATTATCAATAAAGTCTAATGCAATTAGGTCTTTTCTAACTTCTTTAGCTATTATTATTGGAACTGCTGCTGTTATTGCAGTTATAGGTATTGGCTCAAGCGCAAGCAAGGCTCTAGATGAGGAAATTGATGATCTTGGCGGAAGAACATTGGTTGTTAGTCCAGGTCAAAATAGAAGAGGAGCAGTTACAAAAGGGCTAATACCACTAGATATAAAAGATTCGACTGCGTTAGCAAAAAATAAAGACCATAACTGGAAAATATCTCCTTATATAGCTAGAAATAGACAGATTAAATTTAATAATGCAAATATTAATGAAAGAATCCGAGCAAATCTTCCAATTCATTTTGAGGTTAGGGGGTATGAAATTGAATTCGGAAGAATTTTTAATGAAGAAGAAAATTTTGGAAGAAAAAGAGTTGTTGTAATTGGGTCATCAGTTCCAAAAGAGCTTAAAACCTCTGTAAAAAACATATTAAATAATGAGATTTTAATTGCTGGAACAGCATATAAAGTTATTGGCATTCTTAAAGAAGAGGGTAGTACTGGATGGCAGAATCCTGATGATGAACTATACGTACCTTTACTTACTGGTGCACAAAGAGTTTTTGGAACTGATAGCCTAGATTCCATTAATGTTGGAATCTCTAATAGCACCAATGTGGATGAAGTTATGATGACTATAGAAAAAATTCTAAGAGCTCAACATGATATAGGTCCTGGTCAAGACAATGATTTCAGAATAAATGACTATAGCCAGTTCTCTGATCTTAGAAGGCAGGCAACTGGGATATTTACCGCCCTTATCGCTGGTATTGCTGGTATTAGTTTATTGGTAGGTGGGATTGGTGTTATGAATATTATGCTAGTCTCAGTTACTGAAAGAACAAGAGAGATAGGACTTAGAAAAGCCTTAGGTGCATCACATAGAGCAATCATGCTGCAGTTCATTGTTGAAGCAATTTTATTATGCATCATAGGAGGCATGATTGGTGTAATTCTTGGAACTAGCATTCTATTTTTATTTGCTTCATTTAATGATTGGCCATTTGCCTTACCCTTAAGTGCAATAACAGGATCTATTATATTTTCAGCAATGGTTGGTTTATTTTTTGGAATCTGGCCTGCAAAGAAAGCAGCAAAACTTGATCCAGCTATCTCACTTAGATATGAATAGTTAGTAAGCAATCATATGTGTAGTTAATTTTTTTAATCTGTTTTTAATGTCCTTAAAACTTGATATGAAACTTTTTCAACCTCAGCAAAAACTTCATGATGAGGGTTTTGAGAAACAACCTTAATTTTATTTAAATTATCGACCATTTTATTGTACTCAATGAGCCCAACTTGTTTATTACTTAAAAGCTGGCTTATCTGCTTTACAATTTTATTAACCTTGAGGTATTTCATATGAAATAATAGTGTTTGACCTTTAGTTGATAGACTTTCATAAATCATATTTACGCTATCTCTAGTCACAACTTTTATTGATGCTCTTTGTATAATCTCATCATAATTATTATGCGCAATGATTAAATTATTATTCTCTGAAGCAACTTTATTTACTTTATCAATCATCTCATTTGATGTTCTTCTGGTGGTAAATAAAAACCATTTTTTTTGAGAATATAAACTTAACAAGAACTCAATTTGTACCATGATTGCTTCTTGATCGAAATTATAGTGTTTATTAATTCCACCTATTCCAATAAAGCCTAAACTCTCATCCACCTCACTTGTAGAAACTTTAGCCAAAGAGCCTTCAAAATATATAACGTTATTAGCATTTGATAGTTTTTTTATATCATGGGTTGGAGAGCATATGATATCGAATTGATTTTTATATAAATTTGGAGCAAGAATGCTAATTACTTTTACAGTATTGCCATATTTAAATAGATAGCTCTTAATCAATAACATTCTCATATGAATACTACTTCCAGAGCCTATAACAATGTCAATCTTATTATTCTTATATGCTAAAAACTTCTTTTTACTTAAAAATAGGCTTCCAAATAAAAAGCTTGTTGTATAAATTGCCAATTCAAGCAATTGTGAGAGCTTGCTAACTAGAAGAAGTTCTTTTTTAATATTAATATTTTCAGTCTTTGATATCTCATCTAATAATATCTCAACCTGTTTTTCATGGCCTTTTTTTCCATCACTTATCCATAAAATATTCATAAA
>TARA_B100001093_G_scaffold160615_1_pt1 | contig 14661 bp, 12 predicted proteins | sample TARA_B100001093 | Tara Oceans TARA_B100001093 (sample SAMEA2623116) | marine metagenome | biome: marine biome (ENVO:00000447); feature: surface water layer (ENVO:00002042); material: "saline water (ENVO:00002010), including plankton (ENVO:xxxxxxxx)" | depth 5 m
AATTGATGATTTATTGGCAGATGTTCAAGCAAATGATTCCATAAGTCAATCTGAAAACAATCCTTTATTTGATCTTATTATTGGAACCGGATACCAAGGCGGTCCAGTGATTGCACAATTATATTCAAAAGACCAGAAAAAGCTGGAGGAATACCTATCAATGCCTGATGTCCGAAAACTTCTTCCAAATGAAAAAAGATACAGTAAGTTTTTATTTGGAAAACCTGACACCGCAACAAAAATAGTTGACTTATATGCTATCCAATCCAACAGGGATGATAAGCCACCACTAAGTGGAAGTGTTGTAGTAGATGCTAGTCAGAGTTATGATCAAATAGGTGAACCAGCTGTTTCTATGCAGATGAATGGAAAGGGTGCCAGAATTTGGGAAGAAATGACCGGTAATGCTTACAAGAATAAAAGTAATATTGCAATTGTTCTAGACGATATAGTTTACTCTGCTCCAGGAGTTTCCAAAGGTGCAATTTCAGGTGGTAGGTCCGAAATATCTGGTCAATTTTCTTTAAATGAAGCAATTGATTTAGCTAATGTTTTAAGAGCTGGTAAACTTCCAGCTTCTGCAGAAATTATTGAATCTGAGATTATTGGACCTTCCTTAGGAAAAGAAAACATCGAAAGAGGTGTGAATTCATTTGCTATTGCACTCTTACTAGTTTTGATTTGGATGACTTTTTATTATGGTCTTGCTGGGTTATACGCTGATGTTGCTCTTGTGTTAAATATTGTATTAATATTTGGAATACTTGCTGGTCTAGGAGCGGTTCTAACTCTGCCTGGAATTGCCGGAATAGTTCTTACAATTGGTATGTCGGTTGATGCGAATGTTCTTATTTTCGAAAGAATTAGAGAAGAGTTTGTTAAAGGTAAGGGACAAAAGCAAGCTGTTAATGACGGGTTTAGTAATGCATTATCATCTATCCTAGATGCAAATATAACAACTGGACTAACTGCATTAATATTATTTGTTTTTGGATCTGGACCGATTAAAGGATTTGCTACTACATTGTTAATAGGGATAGCAACATCTTTATTTACAGCAATATTTATAACCAGAATGTTGGTTGAAAATAGGCTTAAAAAATCAAAAACCTTAGACTTTTCAACCACTACAACCAAGAATTTGTTCAAAAATTTAGCAATTTACTTTTTAGAAAAAAGAAAGATAGCGTATGTATTTTCTCTTTCTTTATTATCAATCGGAGTATTTTCACTTTTTACAAATGGCTTAAATCAAGGTGTTGATTTTGTTGGAGGCAGGTCCTACACCGTAAGGTTTGATAATAATATTGACCAAAGCAAAATTCAATCCGATTTAATTTCAGTTTTAGGAAATGCTGAAGCAAAAACATTTGGCTCAGATAATCAATTAAAAATTACTACTAATTATAAGGTTGATGTGGAAGGCACCCAAGTTGACGATGAAATTCAACTTATAATGTTTGATGCTTTAAAAAATAATCTACCAAATGGTTTAACTTACGACGATTTTGTAAATGGTTCGGATGATAAATCGGTTGGCATAATGGGTTCTTCTAAAGTTGGACCAACTATAGCCGACGACATAAAGAAAAATTCATTTTTAGCTATAATAGGATCGTTAATAGTAGTGTTTTTGTATATCCTTATAAGATTTAGAAACTGGCAATATTCTTTAGGAGCTGTTGCTGCGGTATTTCACGATGTATTGGTCGTATTAGGTGTTTTCTCTCTTACTTATTCTTTCATGCCATTTAATATGGAAATTAATCAGGCTTTTATTGCAGCTATATTAACAGTTATTGGATATTCTTTAAACGATACAGTTGTAGTTTTTGACAGAATCAGAGAATTTAGATTGATTAATAAATCATGGGAGTTGACAAAAACTGTTAATGGAGCACTAAATTCAACTTTAAGTAGAACACTTAACACATCATTTACTACCCTTGTAGTTCTTTTGGCAATATTTATTTTTGGAGGTGAGTCCATTCAAGGATTTATGTTTGCTTTAATTATCGGTGTTATGATAGGTACATACTCCTCAGTATTCATTGCAACTCCTGTAATGTTTGATACTCTAAGTAAATCATTAAAAAAAGAATAGTCAGTCTATTATTTTTTCTTACTAAATATCATTAAAATTATTCCAATAATTATAAAAGGAATGCTTAGCCATTGACCAGTTGAAAATGTTCCAAGTAGATTTTCAATTTCACCACCTTGGCTTTCTTTTACAAATTCTACTAAAAAACGAATAGTAAATAAGCAAATTAAAAACAATCCAAAAATAAAGCCTTTACTTTTTTTTAAGTCAGTTTTCCAGTAAATTTTCCACAACAATATAAACAGAAAAAAATAACCAAAAGCTTCATAAAGTTGTGCAGGATGTCTTGGGTATATTTCACCATTATTACTAAAAATAATACCAAAATTACTGTTTGTATAGTTTCCAACTATTTCAGAATTGAAAAAATTACCAATTCTAACAAACATTCCACCAATTGAAATTGGTATAACTATCCTATCAAAAATCCATAAAACTGAGTCATATTTGAATTTATATTTATAGATAAACATTGCACTTATTATTCCAATTGTTGCTCCATGACTAGCTAAACCTCTAAATCCAACAAATTTGAATCCATCAATCAATCCAAACAGTAATGAGCTATTGGGATCATTTTTTATTGGTAAAAAAATTTCTATTAAGTTATTTTGAAAATAATCCCAATTATAAAAGAAAACTTCACCAAGTCTAGCTCCAATTAATGTTCCAAAAACAACATAGATAAACAATGGTTCAACAAGGTCAATTGATTTATTATCATTTACATAAATTTTCTTAATAATATAATAACCAAGAGTAAATGCAATTATAAACATCACACTATACCAGTGAATAGACAAAGGACCAAGTTTTAGAAAAATTTCATTTGGGGCCCAGTCAATTTTATTGAAAAACATATAAAACTTTGTATAAAGATATGTAAAATTAAGGTACAGGATCAAAACCGCTTTGTCCCCAAGGATGACATTTTATAACTCGTTTAATTGATAATAAAAAACCCTTAAACAAACCATGTTTAATTAAACAGGACTTACAATACTCAGAACATGTTGGAGTAAATCTACATGTTGCTGGTAGGAGAGGGGAAATTATTTTTTGATAAATTTTAATTAGTTCTATTAAAAAATTTCTAGTAAATTTTTTCATCAAATAAAATTGTATGTTGAGTCATTTTCTTCATCATTAATTTTAATACCTAATTTTTCCAGATCATCCCTAATTTGATCTGAGGTTTCATAATCTTTATTAAACCTGGCCTGGTTACGAATTTTTATCAATAATTTTATTAACTCATTTGAGTTATCATTTTCATTATTAGATTTTTTTTCTTTGGTTAATCCTAATATTTCAAATAAGAAAATTCGAAAAGTTTTATCAATTTTTTCCTTATCAATGGAATTGAGATTTTTAGATCCAATATGGACATTATTTATAAATTTTAAACATTCAAATAATTCGGAAATTAACATGGGAGTGTTAAAATCATCGTTCATTTTTTCGTAACAATTTGAAATCCATTGGTCTACATTAAAATCGGATTGGTTTTGGTTAGTTTTTAAACTTTTAATTAGATTGAAACCTTTAATAAGTTTTTTATAGCCTTTTTCAGAAGCTAATAATGAATCATTACTTATATCAAGTATATTTCTATAATGTGCTTGAAACATAAAGAACTTAAGCACATTTGGTGAAAATCCTTTATCAAAAAAATCATTCTCGCCCCCAAATATTTCATTTGGTAAAATGAAATTACCTATAGACTTAGACATTTTTTTTCCATTTAAAGTGAGCATATTGGAGTGAAGCCAATATTTAGCTGGATTTTTTTTACATATAGCTTCGGACTGGGCTATTTCACAATCATGATGTGGAAATTTCAAATCAATTCCACCACCATGTATGTCAAAAAACTCTCCAAGGTATTTCTTACTCATTGCGGTACATTCTAGATGCCATCCTGGAAAACCTTTTCCCCAAGGTGAGTTCCAATTCATTATATGATTTTTTTCAGCTTTTTTCCAAAGAGCAAAATCTTGTGGGTTTCTTTTATCCGAACTACCATCTAAATTTCTTGAATTGTTTAACATTTCATCAATATTTCTACCGCTTAATTTCCCATAATTATTTTCTTCCTCAAATTTTGATATATCAAAATAAACTGAGCCATTTTTTTCATAGGCATTTCCAGACTTAATTATTTCATCTATGCATTCTATTTGTTCAACTATATGTCCAGTTGCTGAAGGTTCTATTGAGGGAGAAAGAGTATTTAATTTATCCATTATTTTATGGAAATCTATGGTGTATTTTTGTACAATTTCCATAGGTTCTAACTTTTCAATTCTAGCTTTTTTAGAAATTTTATCATCACCAGAACCGTCATCATTTTCTAAATGGCCCACATCGGTTATATTCCTAACGTATCTTACTTTGAAGCCTAGATGTAATAGGTATCTGTAAATTAAATCGAAAGAAATAAATGTTCTACAATTACCAAGATGTACATAACTATATACCGTAGGTCCGCACACATAAAGACCAACGTTTTTATCTCCAATTGGTATGAAAGTTTCTTTTTTTCCGGATAGAGAATTATATATTTTTAGACCTTTTTTCGATGAAGGCATCGTTTTTGGATTAACTTACTTTACTAATATAATCTAAAAATTCTCTTTTAATTAACTTGTCTTTGAATTTTCCACCAAAATCTCCGGTAACTGTACTGCAATCAATATGTTTGATTCCTCTTGAGTTTACACACATATGTTTGGCATCAATAATACAGGCCACATCTTCAGTATTTAAAATTTTTTGTAGAGCTTTAACTATCTGAATATTTAACCTTTCCTGAACTTGGGGTCTTCTTGAATAATAATCAACTATTCTATTCATTTTTGATAATCCTACAACTTCATCCTTGGCAAAATAAGCAACATGCGCTTTTCCATAAATTGGGAGCAGGTGGTGTTCACATGTTGAAAAAACAGTGATATTTTTTTCAACCAACATTTCACCATACTTATACTTGTTATCAAATGTAGAGCTAGTAGGTAAATTTTTGGGGTTAAGACCTCCAAAAAGTTCTTTAACATATGCTTTTGCAACCCTAAGAGGAGTACCTTTAAGACTATCATCACTCATATCCATACCTAAAGTGTAAAGAATTTCATTAACGTTTTTCTCAATTATGGAAATTTTTTCACTATCAGAAATCTCAAATGCGTCTTTTCTTAGTGGAGTCTCAATTGAATAATTTTTATGGTCCTGATCAACTAATTCAAGTTCATCAAGAAACTTATTGTATTTCATAGTTTGCGAATATAATTAAACAAATAATAATTTGAAATAGTTTTTTTATTTAATGGTGATATTAAAATTTAAAAATAACCGAAATGGTTGATAAAATATTGTCAGTCGTTATTCGAGCAGTATCTTCTAAACCAGTGTCAAACAATTGATGGTTGCTTTCAAGGTCCATCATTTTGTATGAAAAATTAACTAAAGTTGATCCAAAATCATATCCTAGCCCAAATGACAAAGAGTTTGCATCTTTTACATAAAATGTATTTTTGTATGGACTACTAAATTTCTCATAACCACTTCTAAGGCTTAATTGGTTAATTCGATATTCGCCACCAAGTCTAAAATCTATTGTGTTAGTTAGTGAGCTTGAAATTGTTTTATTTGTATTTAAGAAATCTCTTTTAGGTTTTAATTTGATTTTTGAATAATCTTTAGAAATAACATCAATACTAATTAAACCAGATTTACCAAAAATTATTGCAGCACTTGTTGTTAACTTTGATGGGGTCGATAATTTATATGCTGGATAAGAACTAATTACTCCAGGATTTACTACATCACGGTAATTAACACCATTTAGATCAATAGCTCTTGTCTCTAATGATTGGTAAGTTTCATCAAAAAGTCTATACCAAGTAGGGCTTTGATATGATAAACCAAATCTTAATGAGTTAAACTTTGCGATTGCTCCAATTTGAATTGAAAAACCCTCGCCCTGTGTAACCAAGTTATTTTCATAAATAATTTCTTTAATATTTGAACTTGAAATAAAATTGTTTTCCTTGTGTAATAAATACTTCTCAAAAAAAACTTCATGTGTATTAATGTTCAACCCAAAAAAATAATTTTCTCTAAACTGTACGGCAAAATTTATATTATATTTTGTGTTAACCCCTTTTGTTTCATATAAATGTTTTTGGTTAACTCCACCACTAGAATCTGCAAAAGAAGAGAAAGTATTAGTATTACTGTCATACTCAGTAAGATAAGCCTGGTAAGCCAAAAAGGCTTGTTGAGCTGAGTATCCAAAAGTTTCGCCAAGGTATTTGTATACGCTAGAAACTGTTTCATTATTACCAACACTTAGTTCGCTGGCATTAAACCCATTTGAATTATTTAAAAAGTATTTATCAATAGAGTTACTTGGATTTAGGCCGTTTATGTCAAGTGCATTTCTAAAAGATTTTTCAGTTTGAGCATTAATTCCAAATGAAATTTTATTTATGTCACCGAAACCTGAATTTTTCCAAAGCCAAACTACTCCACCTTGATTAATTGAAAATTTAGTATTGTTGGATTCTTTTGTAGTGTTAAAAAAAGAGGATTTATTAGATTTATTGTCAATTCCCAAAGTGAGAGCGTACTCATTATCATTGTACACTGAGCTACCAGCAGGGTTAATATTAATTGAAGATAAATCACCTCCCAATGCACCGAAAGCACCACCCATTGACTCGAATCTAGCGGTTCCATTGGTATTTTCACCTGACAGCAAAATTGCGTCAAAAATGTTTTGTGAAAACAAATTTGGTGAACTTATTGCAATCAAAAACAATAAAATTCTTTTTATCATAAGATATTATCTGGGTCCTCTTGAGCTACCACTGCTTCCTCTGGAGGATGAGGTTCTTCCACTTCCACCAGATGAACTTCTAACCGATGAAGATCCTGAAGAAAATGATCGTCTATTATTACTTGAGGAACTTGATCGCGATATATTGTATGACCTTCCGTTTGTACTTGAGTTTCCTACAGAGTTTGAGTTTGATCTTGCGGAATTTCCGATTCTACTTGGTTTAAAATTTGAGGATCTCGAACCAGGATTTGCATTGTAATAAGGTCTAGTTTTACCAGAATTCTTTGCTGACGAACCATTGCTATTCATTCCATCTTCACTTTCTCCAACATTTTGATAGTCTCTATTATTGCCAATGAACCTTGAGTTTTTTAAATTGTAGTATATTCTGTTAATATTTCTATCATTAACAGTTTTATTTCCACTAGCATTGTTGTTATTTATTTCAGATTCGTTTCTTCCGACATTGTAATTTGAAATAGATCTCGAACCAATGTCTGTTTTGGTATTGGTACCTACATAATTTCCAGATGAAGCGGAGGAGTTTGCGTAACCTCTCCTTCCATTCATGAATGAAACATTACCTTGATTATATCTGTTGTAAGGGGAATTCAAATACCCTCCATACATATTAGAACCTCTATACCACCACGGTCTGTACATAAAGCCCCAATAACCATAACTTTCATATGGGGAGTAGCCCCAACCATAAAATGGGTTGTAATATGATGAAAAAGGATCATACCACATTGAGCCGTAGAAACCACCGTAGTATGGTCGGTAATAATTCCAATACATTGGAAAGTCTCGGTAAATTACATTAACTGAATCAGGACTGTCCCCCCAAGATCCATAGCTTTTGCCGTATGTAATATCAGTACTGGCAATTGAACTGGAGTAAGAGTTAATATTTGTAATTATACTATCATTTTGATCATCATTAAAGCCATATTCTTGAGCTTTTTGATCAAAATAATTTTTGTAATAAGCACCATTTTGATTTGAAGCTCCATTATTGTTGGGATTTGAAGCTGTGTTATTATTGTCTCCATAAATTCCATCATTAGTCGAAAAACCACTTGAATTAAACGAACCACAACTACTTAAGGATGTGATTAAAGTAAAAAGTAAAAAAGTTTTAATTTTTTTTGATAAAATTTGGAAAGGTCTTTTCATAATTTAATTTTTATTGTTAGGAAAATTAAAATAGTTAATTTAGCACCTACTAGTTTAATAAACAACTATTATGCCAAAAAAACTTCATGGGTAAAAAATTAACTTCCAGAAAAGAGGACTACTCAAAATGGTATAATGAATTAGTAGTAAAAGCTGATTTAGCTGAAAATTCATCTGTCCGAGGTTGTATGGTAATCAAACCCTATGGTTACGCAATTTGGGAAAAAATGAAAAATCAGCTTGATAAAATGTTTAAAGAAACCGGACATAAAAATGCTTATTTTCCACTGTTTGTTCCAAAAAGTTTATTTGAAGCTGAAGAAAAAAATGCCGAGGGATTCGCTAAAGAATGTGCAGTTGTTACACACTACAGACTAAAAAATGATAGTTCTAATAAAGGAAAATTAGTAGTTGATGAGAACTCAAAATTGGAAGAAGAATTAATTGTTAGACCTACTAGCGAAGCGGTTATTTGGAATACCTATAAAAATTGGATTCAATCATACAGGGATTTACCGATTTTGATAAACCAATGGGCAAATGTAGTTAGATGGGAAATGAGGACCAGACTTTTTTTAAGAACTGCTGAATTTCTTTGGCAGGAGGGACATACTGCTCATGAAAACAAAAATGAAGCAATTGATGAGGCTCTTTTGATTAATGATATTTATGCAGAATTTGCCGAAAAATTTATGGCAATGCCAGTCTTGAAAGGACTCAAATCTGAAAGTGAAAGATTTGCCGGTGCCGAAGATACATATTGTATTGAGGCATTAATGCAAGATGGAAAGGCTTTACAAGCTGGTACATCACATTTCTTGGGTCAAAATTTTGCCAAAGCGTTCGATGTGAAATTTGCAACTAAAAAGGGAGATTTAGATTATGTTTGGGCAACATCGTGGGGAGTTTCAACAAGACTTATGGGCGCATTAATAATGACCCATTCTGATGATAATGGTCTTGTTCTTCCACCCAAATTGGCGCCCATTGAAGTTGTAATTATACCTATTTACAAAAGTTCTGATGAATTAAGTGAAATTGATAAGTATGTTAGTCCAATTACAGAAAAATTAAAATCAAGTGGAATAAGTTTTCTATATGACTCAAGGGATACTCATAAACCTGGTTTTAAATTTAATGAACATGAAATTAAAGGAGTTCCAATCAGACTAGTTGTAGGGCCAAATGATATTAAAAATTCAAGTATCGAGATTTTTAGAAGAGATAAAATGCAAAAAGAGGTCATTGAATTTGAAAATGTGTCAAATAAAATTAGTTTTCTTCTAAAGGACATACAAGAAAATCTGTATAATAAAGCCAAAGTTTTTAGGGATTCAAATATTAATGAGGTAGATTCATATGATGAATTCAAAAAAATTATTGATCAAAAAGGTGGATTTGTTTCTGCACATTGGGATGGAACCCCAGAAACAGAAGAAAAGATAAAAAAAGAAACAAAAGCTACTATAAGGTGTATTCCCACCGATGAATTTTCTGTTAAGGGAAAATGTATTTACAGCAACAATCCTTCTAGCGGTAGAGTAATATTTGCTAAAGCTTATTAAATAATTATAATAAAAAGGGTAATTATTATTTTGCAAGTTTGTTTCCTTTCAATTACATTTGCAAACGTTTTAAATTTGGCCCGTTCGTCTATCGGCTAGGACGCCAGGTTTTCATCCTGGTAAGAGGGGTTCGATTCCCCTACGGGCTACTAAATAATAAATATGGCAAATCATAAATCTGCAATAAAAAGAATAAGAAGAAATGAAACCGTAAAGCTTAGAAATAGGCTTCAACACAAAGCGACTAGAAACGCGATTAAAAAACTTAAAGATTTAAAAACACAAAAAGCAGCCTCAAAGTTTTTCCCCTCAGTTGCTTCAATGCTAGACAAATTGGTGAAAAATAATATCATTCACTCTAATAAGTCTGCAAATATTAAATCTCAACTTTCTAGGCACGTAGTTGCATTAAAAAAATAAACTTAAGAATTCATAGATATAAGAAATTCTTCATTGTTTAAAGATTTCTTAATTCTATCATTAATAAATTCCATAGCTTCTACAGGGTTCATATCAGCCAAGTATTTTCTCATTATCCACATTCTTTGAATGGTGTTTTCGTCAAGTAATAGGTCATCTCTTCGAGTTCCAGAGGAAACTAGATCAATAGCTGGGAAAATTCTTCGATTTGAAATTCTTCGGTCAAGTTGTAGTTCCATATTTCCAGTGCCTTTGAATTCTTCGAAAATTACCTCATCCATTTTTGATCCAGTTTCTGTAAGTGCTGTAGCTATTATGGATAGCGAACCTCCACCCTCAATATTTCTAGCTGCTCCAAAAAATCTTTTAGGTTTGTGAAGTGCATTTGCATCAACTCCTCCGCTTAAAATCTTCCCAGATGCTGGTTGGACAGTATTATATGCTCTCGCAAGTCTGGTGATGGAGTCAAGTAAAATAACTACATCATGACCACACTCAACTAATCTTTTCGCTTTTTCTAATACAATATTAGCAACTTTTACGTGTCTGTCTGCAGGCTCGTCAAATGTTGAAGCTACAACTTCACCTTTTACATTTCTTTGCATGTCCGTAACTTCCTCAGGCCTTTCATCAATTAATAAAATTATTTGATAAACCTCGGGATGATTGGCAGCAATAGCATTTGCTACATCCTTCAGAAGCATTGTTTTACCTGTCTTTGGCTGAGAAACTATCATGCCTCTTTGGCCTTTTCCTATAGGTGAGAAAAGATCCATTACTCTGGTTGAAACAGTATTATTTTTATCGGCTAAATTGAATTTTTCATTTGGAAATAGTGGAGTTAAATGTTCAAATGAAACTCTATCTCTTACAACGTTTGGGCTTAAACCATTAATTTTCGATACTTTAATTAGTGGAAAGTATTTTTCACCCTCTTTAGGCGGTCTCACATGACCAAGTACTGTATCTCCTGTTTTTAATCCAAATAAACGGACTTGAGATTGGGATACATAAATATCATCAGGTGATGTGAGGTAATTATAATCAGAGGATCGTAAAAACCCGTAACCCTCTTGCATAATATCCAAAACACCCTCACTTTCAATAATACCATCAAATTCAAAGTCAGGTTCTTTATATCTGTTTCTATTATCTTTGTTATGATTTCTTTCTAATCGAATTTTGTTCTTACCATTTTGGTTATTAGCTTGATCTTTTTTAATATTATCCTTGATTTTTTTACCTTCAGTATTTTCTTGAACTTCTTTTTTTTCAGATTTACTATCTTCAGGATTTTGAGATTTATTTGTTGACGGATTTGAGGCGTAATGATCTATTATTTTATATGCTAGATCTAACTTTTTCAGTGTGTTAACTTTTTTTAAACCTAGTTCAGTAGCTATTTTTTGAAGTTCAGATATTTTTTTCTCTTTGAGAGCAGATATTTCAAACATTATAGTTTATTAATTTGATTAAGTTGTTTTGTGAGATGTAAATAAATAATTGTAATAGTGGGAATGATTTCTAAAATCATAGTAAATATACAATTATTTATTAAATCAATATAAAGTTATAATTTTGGTCTAAATTTTAGAAAATGATTCAGAGGCCACATTCATTTTACATGACACTTTTAATTATTGTGAATACTATATTATTTAGTTTGGTGGATAGTGACCCTGGAATGTCCCTATCTGAATCAATATTTGGATATTTTAGACCCTACATTGAAAATTATTTTTTTCTTGAAATTTCAACAATAATATTACTTATAAATATTTTTTTATTCAAAAAACCAAAAATTCAGATTAATATTTTGAGACTTATAATTATATCTCTTTTGTTTGGTATACTTAACTTTTTTGATGAAAGATCAATACTGTTGTCAATTAAAGACCCTGGTATTATTTACTTTATTTTATCTTTTATTTTGGTTTTTTTATCTATTTGTTCTATAAAAAAAGATCTGTCAATAATTAGGTCTTCAAACAGGTTGAGATAGTTTTGATCTGTCACCAAGTTCAATTATTTCTAAATTCTTAATATCATTATTTGCTATTTCAAATCTTAGCATTGTTCTTTTTTTGTGAAAGCCGTGTACACCTGCAGCACCTGGGTTTAGAAATAGCATATTATTTTTTTTATCAAACTCGACTCTCAAAATATGTGAATGCCCACATATAAAAATGTTTGGTTTTTCTTGTTTTATCAGTAATTTAACTTTTTTGTTATAATTATTAGGTTTCCCCCCGATATGGGTAATACAAACCTTTACTTTTTCACAAAAAAAATTAATCGTTTCTTTAGTTATAGATCTTAAAACATGATCATCAATGTTTCCGAAAACAGATCTAACTTTTGAAACTGAACTCAATTTATCTAAAACTTTAATTTTTCCAATATCTCCTGCGTGCCATATTTCATCAGCTTTTTGGGCATATTTTAAAATTAAATTATCTATGTGACTATGTGTGTCGGATAAAACTAAAATTTTTTTCAATTCAATTTATTGATTAGTATAAATACTATTAATGGGTATATTTGAACTCATAACAAAATTAAGATTTCTATTGAGATATTTATTGGAATTATCATATGACGGCACAAATTATCACGGATGGCAAATACAGCCCAACTCATCTTCTGTTCAAGAAACTATTGAAAAATGCTTATCATTAATTTTAAAAGAAAAAATAGATTTGATTGGAGCTGGAAGAACTGATGCTGGAGTGCATGCGTCTTATTTTTGTGCTCATTTTGATTCAAAATCAATAATTAATGATCAAAAAGACTTTATTCATAAATTAAATTCCTTTTTACCAAATGATATATCCATTCAAAGTGTATCGTCAGTGACCAAAAATTTTCATTCCAGATTTGATGCGATTTCAAGAACCTATATTTATAAAATCAATTTAAATAAAAACCCATTTCTGCAAAAAAAGTCTTACTATTTTAAAAATAAAAATTTGAATTTCTCAAAAATGAATTTAGCAGCAATGAAACTTTATGATTACATCGATTTTAAATGTTTCTCAAAATCAAATTCTGATGTAAAAACATATAATTGTAAAATTACTAGTGCCAAGTGGTCAAACCAATTAGATCACTGGACTTTTGAAATTTCATCAGATAGGTTTTTGAGAAATATGGTCAGAGCAATAGTTGGTACATTAATTGAAATAGGAAATGAAAAATATAAGACAGACTATTTAGACGAGATTTTAAAAAGTAGAGACAGAGAGAAAGCAGGGTATTCTGTACCTGCACATGGCTTGTACCTTAAAAATATAGTTTATCCAAAAAATATTTTCATTGATGAGTAAAAATTCTAATCTTTTCGATTTAAGATTATTTAGAAGACTATTGGACTATGTTTTGGTTTATAAATCAACTTTCATTTTTGTTGGGTTTTCTGCAGTATTGATTTCTTTACTTTCGATTATAACTCCTTACCTAATTAAGGTTGCAGTTGATGAATATCTTTCTGTGAATAATTTTGAAAGTTTTATGGATGTAATATCATTAATGGTTATAAATTTATTTTTTTCCGTGATATTTATGTTTCTGTTTAGTTACTATGCTAATCTTTTGGGCCAAAATGTAGTGTATGATTTGAGAGTAAAACTATTTAGACACATAATCAACTTCAAAATGGGTTACTTTGATAAATCGTCTGTTGGAAGATTAGTTACAAGAGCAGTCAACGACATGGAAACAATTGCAAGTATTTTTAGCCAAGGATTATTTATGATTTTTTCAGATTTACTTCAAATGTTAGTTGTTATCGTTGTGATGTTAGTTTTAAGTTGGAAACTAAGTGTAATTGTTTTTTTAATCCTTCCATTTATTTTGTTTGCAACTAGAAAATTTCAAAAATCAATGAAGATTGCGTTCAATGAAGTAAGATCTGAAGTAGCTAATCTTAATTCATTTGTTCAAGAAAGATTGACTGGCATGAAAATAGTACAATTGTTCAACAGAGAAAATATTGAATATAAAAAGTTCAAAGTCATTAATGAAAAGCACAAAAAAGCATGGCTAAAAACAGTCTGGTATAACTCAATTTTTTTTCCAATAGCAGAGCTTTCGACATCTATAACAATCGGATTACTTGTTTGGTTTGGTGGTTTAAATTTAGTTTTAGATGATTCCAATATAACATTAGGAATAATTTTTCTTTTTATTCAATTATCACAAATGTTGTTTAGGCCTCTAAGACAAATAGCAGATAAATTTAACACTCTTCAAATGGGTATGGTGGCTGCTAACAGAGTGTTTAAAGTATTGGACACCAAAAGTAAAGTAATCAATAATGGAAAATTCAACTCTAATGATCTTGATGGAAACATTGAATTTTCTAATGTTAATTTTTCATATAACAAGAGTGAGCAAGTCTTACACAATATAAATTTTAACATAAAAAAAGGTGAAAAAGTTGCAATTGTGGGTGCCACGGGTGCAGGAAAATCTACAATTATTAATTTATTGACTAGATTTTATGAGATTCAAAAGGGTTCAATAAAAATTAATGGTTTTGAAATTAGAGATTT
>TARA_B100001093_G_scaffold25778_1_pt1 | contig 14649 bp, 11 predicted proteins | sample TARA_B100001093 | Tara Oceans TARA_B100001093 (sample SAMEA2623116) | marine metagenome | biome: marine biome (ENVO:00000447); feature: surface water layer (ENVO:00002042); material: "saline water (ENVO:00002010), including plankton (ENVO:xxxxxxxx)" | depth 5 m
CAAAGGTCATTCAATCTCCACTGATATCTAACATCAAATAAGTTTGTAACATTTTTAGATACAAAATCAAAACACTTAATAACAGATGTCACGTAAGGTGGCATCTTGATGTAGTTGTTCTGCTCTTTGAATGTGACAGTCTGACCAGATGATGTTCCAGAAGCAACAGTGGTATCAGTATCTGTTGTCATATCATCCAACATCAACTGACTATACTGTACTTTTAAATGGGTTCTAATGTAACCATCCATATGTCTTTCATTAAAAAACTGGATAGCATCATCCACGAGGTCACTGATTTGATCATCCTCTATGTTTATTTCTAGGACTGGTGCACCATTTTGACGTAGTGCATAATCTATAAGTCCTTGTCTGGTTGATGGAATTGCCATGTTAGGTAGGATTAATATTAAATCTTATTCTTACATAATATGTAGTGTTAGCACTAAGGTTAACAGCTGCTGGTAAGGTATAAGATAATAAGTTTGTTGAGTTACCAAGAGATTGGTGAACAATAGTTGCAAAGGTATTTGCTGGAGCAAACTGCCAATCACTAGATGAATGTGAGTAACCAGACTTCATTGCAATAGCATCAACATTGATTGTTGGGTTAAATGCAGGAGTGATAGTTTGGATTGCTGGTTGGTCAACTAATGGAGTTGTAAAGTTTACTGCTGATGAGAATGCACTCTCAAGACCAGCGTTATCTCTAAATTTAACTTGTACAGAATATGCAGTATCAAAGTCTAGAGTTCCAGATGGAACAGTGATAGATGTTTTGTTACCAGTGTCACCACTAGCAAATGTGTCCGCTGTGCTGTACACAGTGACGTTATCACTAACTCTTCTTATTCTCCAGAAACTAGAGAAGTGAGTTGAACCAGAATACTCAACAACATATGCTGATGTATTAATTACAGGTTGTCTAGAGAATGTTTTACTGGTATCAGTATCAATAACAGGAGTGATGGAACTAGGTGCAGATACAAACTCAGACTCATTAACAGTGAGTGTTGCTGCATTCGATGTAACTGTTGTAGCATTTGGATTACTCAATATACAACGGAATTGTTCTGATGGGTTTGTTGGGTATACTGTATTGGGAGTTGTATAAGATGCAGAACTAGCACCATTTAGATTACTCCAGTTTGCTCCACCATCAACAGACTTCTGCCATTGATATGTTATAACATCACTTGATATCGATGCAACTATATTAAAGGTTGCAGTTTGTCCTTCAATAACACCAACGTTTTGTGGTTGTGTACCAATGGTTATAACACGTAAGATTGTCAATAACCCAAAAGTAGATGTTTGAGTTGCAGCAGAACCTACAAGAGATACAGTACATGTATAACGATCATTGTTGTCTGCAGCAAATGTGGTTGTTGGAGTTGTGTATGATGCACTAGTTCCTCCAGTTACCTGAGTATAGTTGTTTCCTCCATCATCAGATCTATTCCACTGATACGTTGGAGTTCCACTACTAGATGAACTTGATACTGAGAATGTTCCAGTAGCACCTTCATTAGCAGTTACATTAGATGGTTGTGAAGTAATAGAAAATGTTCTTTGTACGACTAGAGTTACAGCGTTTGTGTTTGCAGAAGATGAAGCACCAACTGCACTTATAACGCAACGATACTGGTCATTATGATCATCTGCATATGTAGTCGCTGCTGTTGTATAAGATGCTGAAGTAGCACCACCAACTGAACTCCAGTTTGATCCACTATCATCAGATTTCTCCCACTGATATGTAACGTTAGGACTATGTGATGACTGTCCAGCAGCACCTCCTCCACCACCACTAGGGGTATCAAATTGGTCTGTCTCGAATGAAGATGATGCAGCATTACCACCAACAGGTGACATTGTAACATCGCCAAGTGTAGTAAATGTTGCAGTAGAACCTTCATTGACTGTTGCACCAGAAGGTTGACTTGATACAACCACGGTTACAGTTTCTACCTGTAATGTAGCAACGTTAGAAGGTATAGTTGTAGCACCATTTGCTGATAGTAAACAACGATATTGGTAAGAATCGTATGCTTGAGTTAATGTAGGAGTTGTGTAAGTTACAGTTGTACCACCACTTCCTTCAGATACATTAGACCATGAAGCACCAGCAGTTATGGATACTTGCCACTGATAGGTAATATCTCCTGCATCATTATCAGATGTAGTTGCAGCAACACCAAAGGATGATGTACCACCAACTGCACCAGTTACATTGATTGGTTGAGATGTTATATTGATTGTTCTTTGTACTAGGTTTCTTGCAGCATTAGTAAATACTTCAGCAGCACCAGCAACGTTTAACTTACATCTGTAGTAGTCACCGTAGTCATTGTCGTATGATGTACTACCTGTAGTATATGTTGTACTAGTAGCACCACCTAAATCAGCGTATGTTGTACCGTCTCCATTTTGTGATATCTGCCATTGATATGAAACAGAAGCAGCATCTTTTGTACTAGCAGCAGTAGTAAAAGATCCAGAAGCGGGTGCCATTGGTTGAGAATTATTTGGTTGTGTGTCTACAGTAATTACACGAGTTACAGTAAGTGTTGCAGCAGTAGTTGTGCCTGGTGCAATAGATGTTGATGAAGACATCTTACATCTGTACTGATAACTGTTGAGTGAGTATTGATCATCTACAGTTAATGTTGACAATGTTGCACCACTGTAGAAACCACCGTTAGTCACATTAGACCAACCAGCACCACCATTACTTGAGTATTCCCACTGGTATAAGATAGTAGAACCATCAGAACTTGTAGCAGCAACAGGACCGAAGGTAGCATTGATATTTGCTCCAGCTTCTATTGTTGTGGATACAGGGTTTCCTGTAACAGTTATTAGAACACCAGTTCCTGTTGTAGTGAATGCGTATGCACGAGCATTTTGAGTTACGTTTTCGGTAACGGTAAAGTTAAAGGTTGTATCAAGATAATCTGAAGTTACAGTTCCAGATAACTCACCTGTTGAAGTATTGAATGTCAATCCAGATGCACCTATACCATCTCCACTAATAGTGTATTGTTCAAACGTTGGTTCATTGGCAAAGGTTGTTCCAGTAAGTCCTAATTGCACACTGACAGTTGCACCGTTTGCATATGGACTACCATTTAATGCACCACTGGATGTTGTCCATGTTACACTGCTATCAACATATGGGAAGAATGCACCTATCTTTTTAGTGAGTGTGGAACCAGTTCCTGAATAATCAAAGTCAACTCCTGAATCTACTGGGTAGTATGCTACGTTTGTATATGAACCTGTACCAGCTGCTTCTTGTGTATCTGTCTGTGAACGTAATGTGGTTGCTGTAGAAATTACACCATCAATACTTTCATGTGTTTTTGCTGCAGAATTAATCAATGCAAGATAGTTATTTGAACCACCACCAGTTGTACCAGCAGTAGCATTTGAACTATTCTGTACAGTAATACTATTATTAACTGCACTCTCTGCCTGAATTGTTAACCATCCAGATTGTGCTAAACCCGAAACGTCTATACCACCAACAGTAATACCACCACTACCACCAGAAGCATTTTGTACAGTTATGGTTCCTAGCATACTATTGTGAACACCACACTGATAGTAATATGTTCCTGTAGTATTAGGTGTCCATGACACTACGCTATTACCTGTAGAACCTTGACCACTTGCAGCAGGAGTGCTTACGTTACTACCTTGTGCAGCATTTCTAATGTAAAACGGGTGATTGCCAGCAACATTTGATAAGTTAAAATTAATTGTGTCCCCAACATGGACAGTCACTCCTACATCATTACCACTAACAGAACCATTTCTATCAGTTCCGTTAAGAGTGTAGTAACTAGATGATGGTGCAGTTGTTGTTATATTGTAAGTGTTTGATACAGCACCTCCAGATCCTGCTGTAGATCCAGTTGTTCTTAACTGACATTGCTTACCTACATTTCCTAAGAAATGTGCAGAGTCTGATGGGTTAAATTTGACTTCTAAGAATGCTGAACCAGATAGAGTTTCATATGGATTGTCTATCAATTTCTTATCTTCTATACTATTAGTTGGATAGTATGTGGATGAACCTTTTCTTATATCTCCAGATGCATCAGTAGTTCTGCAGAAAGTTTTAAATGTTCCTGTTAAATTATTTGTTGTGAGAGTATATCCATTTGCACCACACCATGCCAAAGCAATACCAGAGATTATTGGTGCTGCAAATGACGTACCACTTATAGTTATGTAATTACTAGCACTTGTCTGAGGTGTGTTTGCTAACCAATCATATTGTGGAACTAATATTCTAGAACCTGGTGCTACTAATGTTACTCCAGCACCATAGTTAGAGAAGTCTGCCCACCTATCATTATACTCTGTAGAACCAACAGATACTTTATTTTGGTTTGCATCTACATTGTTTACGCCACCATTTGTATTATCTGCATATCCTGCAGTCCTACTACCAGCAATCATTTTAGTTTGAATAGGTCCTGCGAATGCATCACTACTATTCTTAAATCCATTACCAGCAGACCTTACAATAATAATATTATATGTGCTTGCTATTGTTCCTTCGATGTCATCTAATATTTCTTCATCAGTTCCTGTGTCATCACCAGAGTCATTTAATTCTACATATGGATATTGATTAGTTGGAATCGTAGGTCCGAACGATGCATTGATGACAGCTGGACGATTACTACCCTTATAAGCAGCGTTGCCACTGTCGTTATGATCTATAACTGCCTGATAAGCACCAAGTATTGCAGTATAAGATGCCGATAAACTACTATCAAATGCCTTGAGTGCATATACTTTTGATCTTTTTGATACGCCAGCCAGACGCCCAGCCGCTAAAATAGCACAGTGAGTACCATGTCCATTATCGTCTTCATTGTTAGTACCATGAGCACCACTATAGTTTGATAGTTGGAATACTCTATAGTTCTGTTGCTCTGTAGTACCGTTTAAATCAGAAACATAATTTGGGTCATACAGTTCAGAATGTAATGCTGCGTTGTTACCTGTAGGTCTACTTGCTCCTCTTACACCAGTATCAATGACGTATAGGTCAGCACCTTCACCTTGTTGACTGTAACTAAATTGTCTGTTTAAATATTGCCTATCCTGTTTTGTAATTCTATCTAAATGCCAGTAGTCATGAAGGTTAATAGTACCAAATCTATCTGGGTTTAGGGAGTAACGCCCCATCCCGCTATGGTTTAAACAATAGAAATATAGTATAGATGGTGTTGATGAACTCATCACTATCTCTACCTGTGCACCAGCTTGACCAGCAACCCCAGTTGTTGTCACACCTGTAGTATATGTTGAACCACCAGTTGTCCAAGGTCCGTCAGGTGTCTCGGAAAATAGTAATGGATGAGTGCCATTAGATGTGTCACTCTGATCAAATGTATATGTTGCCCCTTCTAAGAAACCAGTTTGGTTTGCAAATGTGTTATATGTTCCGTTCGCTGTCTGTGAAAATACATATAGATTTTGTCCACCTATATTTTGTACTTTGACATATATTGTACCCGTTCCACTTCCTGTTAAGTTTCTAGTGTTACCAGTTGTATTATTTTCTCCAGTAGAGTTCAGAGTGGCAGAACCACTAGTTACAGTTGCTAACTGAGACTCGTGTATTGGATTACACGAAATTCTATTCTCATCCCATGTTGCTCTCTTAACAACATTTAATGCTCTGAGTTGATCCAAGATGACGCTCTCATATCTCTCAGGACAATCAAACGATACTATGGAAAAAGTATTGAAATATTCTACAAAGGTTAAGTAACCATATAATTTCAAGATTGCTGACGTTGCAGAATCTAGACTATAGTTATCACTGACCCTTACTATTACCCTCTTCATTCTGTTGGTACAATAAGTCCTTCAGATATATTTATGCACTACTGTCGTTCGCTTTTGCCAATAGTTTCTGAACCTCTGCTTCTCTTACAGATTGCATCATCGTTTCAACAGGTTTTACAAACTTCAAGTCGTGCTTTTCGTCAAACTCAAACTTAGTCCTGAGGTGGGTTTTATTTCTTTCCACTATAATATGATAGTACTTACCATATACATTTGTGGTAAATCCTATTGATATTATTTCTCTACCATCATAGAGTCCCCCTACAGTATAGGGACAGGTATTCATTGTGCCATCAAACTTTGCATCAGCTTGTCTTGATGCTACGTGTTCTAGTTTCCTAGCTTCACTCGACGGGAACGACTTCCTCTTCATCTGGTTTCTTTAGTGTCATTTGTAATGCTTCGACAGCACCTTCCAATCTCAATACTTGTTCTTTACGAGTTGCAAGTGCTTTTTCCATCTCAGCGACTGTTGCTTTTTGCTCCTTAAGTTGGTTGGTGAAGTCTTTCACCATTGTTTCAGCGTCCATGTTTTAGAATGATAAGTGTACTATTTAGTGTAGAAATGCATTGAAGGTTAGACGGTTTGTATCCCATCCACTCTGTCTGAAATATGGCGAATGCCACATCCTACCTTCATAAACAAGAAGAGTATTGAACTCATGTTTCTCAACATGATACCTCTCCCAGTGCTTAGTCTTGTAGTTTGATGGGTCAAAGTTAACAAATGCATTTACTTTATTAACTATCCTTTCTATTCGATAATTTTTATCGGATGAGACAAACTCCTCATCATACTCAGCATGTCTCCAAAAGGCAGTACCGTTATCAGTATCTTCCATTTCTTCGTCATGATTCAATGACAATACAGCAGCGTAGTGTGTGTCATCAGTATGAGGTGTGAGACTACACATCCTGCACTTCTCTTGTACCTCATAACTTTGAAATGTAAAATGTGAGAACTCTGGGTCTTTCATTACCTTCTTAGATGCTTCAAAGTAATTGTTTAAAATGAATCTAAACTGAGGTAATAATTGATTCGCTACGTGTCCTAACCTAGAAACATAACCAGGTAAATTAGAAAACTCACCATTGACAGTAGATACATAATCTGCTGCCATAGCATATGCTCTGACTTGCTCTGGGTTAACAAAGAAATTTTTAATCTTGATAACTCTGTTCTTTGCCTTACCTATATGGAGTTGTTCTACTTCCCAATCTTTTGGGTGAAGAGAATTTAATATCTGTGGATTAATTACTTTCATACTGTTTCCAATTGAGATGCATCTCTATCTGCACCAAAATAATTTTTTACTAATGTATCCTTACGTAAAACAAGAACATGTATTCCATTCCACCAGTGTGTGGGATTCTCTATAATGCCACTCAGTAATCTCCTTTCAAAGAATACTTCTATCTGATTCTCTTGTAGAAAAGTAACTGTACCTTCAACAACACCATCAAAGTTAGCATCATCGACTATGAGTATGAACTGATCATCTAAGAATGGAAGAACATGGTTTAAGTTGTTCATCTGTTCCATCATATCATGATTAGCATCATAAAACAATATGTTTGGTTTAGCACCATCAAAGTCTTCTTCTGTTAGTTCTTGAATTGATGATTTAACAAATGCTGCATTACCATTTTCATACTTTGACCAGTACTTGACTAGGGTATCATATGGGTTACCAACCTCTGTCCACCTTATATGGTCTGTCAGGGGTCTTACATTGGACTCTGAGAAGTCATCTACCCCAATACATTTAACATTGTTATTCATAGTTGCAGCAAAGAATGTGCTTCCAACATAAGTTCCAAGTTCTAGATATACTGCATCCTCGTGAGAACATAGACTATTAAGGAAATGTCTAATACGATTAGAAGTTAATCCCAGTGGTTCAAACCCATCAGGGTTGAAGTTAGAAGTTCCTTTCATACCGTCATCTATCGCATCTAATACTCTCTGTACATAATCATTCATCTCTACAGGTCTATCTTGCTTTTTAAGATGTGCATTAACAACATTCTCACAGTAGTTACAATCCCAACAATCAAATTCACAAGTCTTTATCTTCTCTCTCCATAAAGCAATAGGACTATCCTTTACAAGAAGGTCATCCATATACTGATTGAACTCTGGAAACATTGTTTCTATATTTTCATTACCCCACGCAGCAATTATATCCATAGACTCTTTAAGTTTCATGGCATTCTCCCTACCATGCATTTTAAATACATCAATACCAAGGTCTAAGAACTCATTCCAATCTGATTTCCATGGAGGTAAGTTAGCTGCTTTCAGTGCATGAGAGTTATCTTCTATATCCCACTTAGCACAAGAGTTTGTACTAATAGGATCCATAAAGTATTGTGGGTTATCTTTTGTCCTTGTACTATTAAAATGATAGTGCTCATCCATCATAGAACAACCACCCCAACAACCCTCGTTAGTTAGAATGGATAACTCTACAGGTTTACCAATAGATGCACAGTATTCTTTTGCTTTCTTTATTTTTAATAGAGTATTCTTATCTCTCATCAAATCTCTATCTAGATTGATGTAATGAAATCCTGCTTTTGCTAGAGACACAATCTCATTTGCTCTACTTACATTTCTAAGTATTGTATTTTTTATCTTTAACTCTGGAAATTCTTTGTGTAAGATACCTGTAGCAACCCAACTAGTGTGTGGTATAGTTACTGTCTTGACACCCGCTTCATATAGTTGCCTAAAATTACTAACAAATAAATCTAAATGTTCTAAGTCAGGTCTTACGTAGATATTATTAAACGTTGCTGATAATGGTATACCAGTCTCTTGATGAATAGCATAGGCATTATAAAATAACTGAACTGGGTCACCTTGAAATACATCACCCATAGCATCCTGATCAAAAGGAGGCATCCTACACGTGAAGTATAAGTCAACAATATATTCTTTATGTCTTTTCAACCAAGGTATGAATACATCCTCAGCATATCTCGAATCAATCTTTGGATTTATCGGGAGACTGAAGACGGATTTTTTCTTTGGGGATGTCATGTTTCACGTCAGGTAATTGAGGTGGTTGTACCTCAGTATTTGTAAGTTCAGAACCATTAATTGCTGGAGGTGTAAATGTACCACCTTCCATGATATGAGCAACAGAACCACCCATTGCTTGTCTCATTTTTTCTACTCCTGCTCCAATAAGAGAAGAGTGATGTACTGCACCAGATAAAACTTGGACTTGATCATCTGGAGGTAGATTCATAATAGAATCCATGTTCCCAGTACCAACATGTCCAAAGGAAATCATGTCGCAAGCAGCTTGTTTTGCCATACGACTAATCCAGTATTTCTTATCTTCTTCCTCATTGGTATCTAGATAATACTCTACTCCTTTAGATTTGTCTACCTGTTCCTCTAATTGTAAAGTGAAGTTCTCAATTTCTCTTTTACAGACTTTAACTTTCTGCTCCCAGATACTTCTATCATAAAGAGCTTTGTTAATTTCAATCTCAACCATCTCCTTATCCAAGGGGTCAGTTGCTAATTTCAATTGTCTATTGAGTTTTTTTAAATCTATAGCATTCTTATCAAGACGATACTCTAACTCTACTCTAGTGTTATCTCTAGACTGTAGTTCTAGTAAAGCTTGTTGTACTCTTTTAAATGGTGTTATCTGTGTGCCAGTTACAAAATTTTCATTTTGATACTTACTCTGCCCACCTTCTAGTTTATACGCTTGTTCTATCCAGTTCTTCTCAGAATCCGAAAGTTCCATAAGCTAGTTCTCCGTCAAGTCGCTGTTGATTTTCGTCAATACGTCCTAACTTCTGTCCCTGCTTAATCGGCATTCCAACATTCAAGTAATCTTCATACAAGATGTTCATATCCCACATATTGTCACAGTTCCTGATTTGGGAACGTATCGCATGATATTTGCCTAATAATGAGGCGTAATCTATAAGATATTTATCATGGTTTTTGAGGACTCTTTTTACAAGTTCTCCTTTCTGCATTCCTCTCGTCATGCATAAGATATCTATAAAGGGAGTCTTCGAGTTCTCATCTTCGGTAAACCGTCTAGCTTCTTCAAGTTGATACAACCAACTCTCTGATTCTACATCACAACAATTTTTAAAGTTTTTGAATCTTAAATCAAACTCATGTTCAATCACTAAGATTGCTTGCTTCTTCATGTAAGAAAGAGCAAGTTGTATGTTTTTAGTTTCAACTCTTTTCTTTTTCTTAACATGTACCATCTCACCTTCGTCATTCATTTCCATGACGTAATCTTTATAGTGAGACCTAACCTCTCCTTGGAATCTTGGTGCGTTTATGAACTCCTTCTCATCTATTTCAATATATCTTTTGAAGCAAGATTTAACTGTCTCAAAGACAAGTTTATTCATCTTGACAGTAGATACATTATGAAAATTAAATACAACTGAATACGTTGTGGAGTGTGGTTTTATATCTGCTACCCTCAATGTATCCTCATGGATAAGCATATAGATGTAACCTTCTTTAATAAGTTCTTTGTCCTTAATGAACTTTTTAGTTTCTAATTCTAAAGGGTGTTGCGGTACATATGTCGGACGCAAGAACTCTTCATCTTCAATAAGTTCAGCAGGAATTCTTTTTTTCCAAGCAGTATCTTCCTTTGGTTTTAGGAAGTCTCTGTTTGTTACGAATCTATTATTCTCCATTTACCTGTTTCTTTAATGCATCAAATTCCTTTCTCAAGTCTTCATGCTCTTTCTTTAGAATCAGAAATGCTTGATGACTCGCCCAGTTTGGTTGATTGAAATACATCAACGCATCGCTTCCTGTTTTAATACTTTCTGACATTACTGATACCTTGTTCCTGTTACTGCAAATGCTCCAGTGAAGCATGCACCAGAGGATTGACCCTGATGACCTTTAGGTTCTGCTTTGAATCCTAAAACAATATCGCCATCTGTAGCGTGGAATCTCTTCCATGTTCTATTGTTCTGGTATCCACCACCACCTCCTGCGTAGTTACCCATACAGTAACCCCAGTCTTGACCCATACACATATTTTCTTCACCAGAAGATATGTCTAATTGGTTGAATGCACCACCTATTGATGAAGTTGTGACATCGTTAAATTTGAGCCATGGTAGTGTAACATTATTACCGTTACCATGATAGCAGAAACCCCACTTGGTTGACAAGTCTTTCTTCCAACCATCTCCACCCCATCCAGATAAACTGTAGGATGAAACAGACTCATTACTAAACTGTACATATCTTGCATTACCAGTATCACCAAATAGATGACATCTAGTCTCACCTTCGGATCCAGTAGCACCACCATTACCAAAACCGTTACCTAGTCTTGTAGACATTTCAGTAACAAAGTTTAGTCTCTGGATAGAACCAGGACCTCCACCAGCAGTGTACCCTCTTTGTGTTTGTTGACCTGAGGCACAGCCAGGATCATCTGTACTGTCCCAACTGTCTATTGATGCACCGATACTGTCTGGAGTAGAGTTGTATGCATCACCATGTCCGTATGTTCCGTTAGGTCCGAAAGATCTATTAGTTCCAGTGTGTAGGTTTACACTACTTACTGCTTGACCAGAACCACCGTATGAGTTCTGTGTACCATAAACATATCCGTTGAAGTCACCAAAGTTTCCATCAACATATGATGCTGCTCGGTCTAACTGGTCACCACGACAAATTGTTACGTCTGTTGCTTGATATATCTGATTGACTGTTCTCCATGGGTTTGATCCTCTGTAACCACCAACCAAATATCCATGTGTAAAAATACTTCTGTATAAGAATGAAGAACCAACTGTTATATTATATGTGTTTCCTTGATAGTCGTACCATTGTCCACTTCCACTATAAGGATTATAGTTTCCAGAACTGATAGATGGGTTCTGTGCGTTAGCAGATCCAGTATCTGTTTGATAAGGACCGAAGTTATTAGTACCATAACTTCCTTGAAATGCTGCTTGACTAGATTCTGCTGCAACAGCAGTTCCCCAGAAAGCATTGCTACCATCAGACATTAAGACACCACCCGCAGTCTTAGGACTTTGAGTGGGTAATGTTTCAAAGGCAACACCATTCTGTAATAAATTTCCAGTAAAGTTTATATTTCCAGTAACGTCAACATTCTTAGGGATAGAAACTGTAGATCCACTAGACGTAACGGTATTAACTTGTGTGGTAGCAGCATTTAACTGGGACATAACTTACTCTGTGTGTGCGTCTTTAATTGCTTTTATTGTTTTATACCAATTCCCATCTTTACCAGGCACTAGTCCTGCATCCATATCTTTCCACAACAAATTTAATTGTTGTTCTACACTCAGTTCGTCATAGTCTAATCTTCTTAGAAAATGGTAATCTGGTTCTGCATATACTATTGGTATCACACTTCCGTTTGATGGTTCGTATGAAAAATCAGCTGGTTGCATTCCATCTATAGTTTCATCAGGAATATCTGTCCAGAAGTAATCTTCGTGGACTTCAAAACAGTCATCATCAGTTGCAACGAACTGACAAACGTTGTTATTATTTTTGTTAATTAATGCGAAACTCATAATCTTTATGTGTAATTGTAAACGATAACGCAGCCTGCTCCACCATTACAGTTGTTATGTGCAAAACTATTTTGTGAGTAGTAACCATAACCTCCACCAGATCCCCACTGACCATGGGTAATCTCTTCTTGGTTGTTATAGTAATGGTGTGATGACCCTGCTTGGTGCCAGAATGATGATCCACCGCCACCTTCTCGGTTAGTACCGTGACACATTTCACCACCACCGCCAGGTAAGTTGATATCACCACCAGAGGCATTTCCACCAGGTCCACCCTGATGAGGGTTATCTGATTGACCACCTTGACCGCCAGTAGCAGTTACATAAGAACCAAAGGATGAAGTTCCTCCAGTTGATCCTCTACCACTGTTACGAGCATATCCTCCACCACCACCATAGGTGTAGTTTACAGAACTGACGTTAGATACATCAATGTATCTGATAGCAGTGGCACCACCACCGCCTCCAGCACCACGATAAGCGTTGTCATTAAGTCTTGCTCCTCCTCCACCACCAGTTGCATATACTAGAACGTGGGAACAACCAGATGGTTTACTCCACACTCCAGATCCACCAGAAGTTGACTTAGAGTTCCAAGTACCATTCTGTGAGGTGTATGTATTAATGCTAAGTAAAGCACCACTTACAGTGAATGCTTCGTATGAATTGCCATCCCAAATTTTAAAAGTTCCTGAGGAAACGTCGATAACGTTTGATCCTGCAGTACTTTGTATTTGGTCTACTCTTAAAATTCCTGCCATGATTAGTTTAAACTATGCTCCAGTATCCACCACTGTTTATGGTAACAGTTACACCGCTATTTATAGTAATAGGACCTGAACTTAAACAGTTGTCTCCACTATTGACAGATGTGCTCTCTCCAATAGAGTTCCTATTACGTTTCATTACACCATATCTATCTATCCATTGCTTGTCTCCATCAGCACGAAGAACAACAGATCTCTGTCCGCTAGATAGACCCACAGATGATGTATTGATATTTAGACCGTTCGCTCCTCTAACTTCCATTCGGTAAGATGACTGTATTTGGTCACCACCACCATAGATTGTCCAGTAACCACCGTCACCATTAATAGAACCCATTCCAGTATTATTGTTAGAACGGAAGTAGAAGTCATCTCCAGTTCTAAGATATGTAGAACCATTGTTAGAGAAGTAGAATCTTTCTTGTCCACCATCATCATTCAACCAAACGTTGACACTAGCACCCAAGTATGGAAGGGTAAGTGCACTATAACCATCAAGTAAGTCTGCGTTAAGATTAGGACATACAGTTGTAGATGTAGCAGCGAATGGTGCAGTACCAATTGCAACTGTAGATCTTATAGTATTTTCTGAACGAATATCACCCTTAACATCAAATTTGTAAGATGGTGTACCACTACCAAAGTTACCCACACCCACATTACCACTTCTTGAGATTCTCATAGACTCGAAGAAGTCACCAGCACCGTCAGTTCCTTGTGTATAGAACGATAGACCTAGGTAATCACTATCTGTGTTTTCACAAACACCAGTAATCATTGCACGTCTACGACTTCCAGCTCTCCATACGAGAGAACCTAAAGTATGTCCTACTTGGAATCCTGTATCAACTTGAATCAACATTGATTCTCCACCAGTTGCAGTCATAGATGCTGATCCATCACCGTCACTAGTATTACCACCCTCGTCTACGTGGAAACGTGCTGCAGGATTGGTTTCCCCAATTCCTAAGCGACCACCACGGAAAGTGATATTGTTGTATGATAAGTAAGTTCCATTCCAACCAAAGTCATTAGTATCATTACCAAATCTGATTTGACCTACGTTAGAGTTTTGTCTACCACTAATCTTAAGTACGTTTTGTGCTGCCTTACCAATGTTAACACCATCAGTTCCAGCAAGTTGTAATGAAGAAGCACCAGTATTATTGAAAGTACCTTGGTCAGCAGTTAAGTCATTAACTGTTAAGTGTCCAGAAGCATCTCTACGTGCAAGAGTATTTGCTGTTGCAGATGTTGACTGAGTATAACCATCAACATAGTGAGCATCTAACTGTGATGTTGATCCATCGTTTCCTGCATGCCACATGGTGTTACCATTGACAGTTAGGTCGTTTGCGTTAAATCTTAATGCACCATTACCATCACTTCCATTACCACCAGAGACGATCATTTGAACGTCATAGTTTGGTGCTTG
>TARA_B100001093_G_scaffold193120_1_pt1 | contig 14641 bp, 12 predicted proteins | sample TARA_B100001093 | Tara Oceans TARA_B100001093 (sample SAMEA2623116) | marine metagenome | biome: marine biome (ENVO:00000447); feature: surface water layer (ENVO:00002042); material: "saline water (ENVO:00002010), including plankton (ENVO:xxxxxxxx)" | depth 5 m
AAAAGGAGAATAAAATGGCAACAGTATCAGAAGTACTAACAGCAGCAACAGATAGCGTAACATTAATTAACGATGTTAAAGCTGGAAGTTGGGATGTTGAAGGAATGACACAGGCTGAAATAAATGAAATGGTTCAAAGAAATGTAGAACATTTAGAAATTATTTTAGAATATGCACCTGTTGATAGTGATGATGAAACTCCAGATGTAGCAGGTAGTTCAGATGATAAATCATCTTATACAACAGCTGTTACAGATGGTAAAGCTTACATCGCTGCAAATTAATAAGCTATGGAACTTTCATCTTATTTAATATGGAACGCATTCATAACTCTAATACTTGCACCAGTGCTTTACAGTATTAGAGAGAATGCTAAAGAAGCTAAAAGGTTAGATGTGTTATTAAATAAAACTAGAGAAGAAATTGCTAGAGAGTATGTAACTAAAAATGAGTCTAGAGCAGTTATGAGAGACCTTTTAGATAGGCTAGATAAATTAGACGAAAAACTTGACAAACTCTTCGAGGCTAAGTAAAATAGGTTATGAAGAAACGTAAAGGTTATAGAGCAGGTACTAGTTCAGTACGACAAGATTATCGTGAAGGTGGTAGAGTTAAACTTCAAATAGGTGGAGAACCTCCTCTTAATTATAATATTTATGGTACTCCAGACCTTAATATACCATCACCTAAAACACCAGAACAAGAAGCAGAAGAAGCGAGAACAACTATGGTAACAGAAAATAGAGAAGAAAGAGTAAAAAGAACAGGAGAACAAACAGAACAAATTGCTCAAGGTAATTTACCTAGTTCTATTTCTACTATTTCAACTCCACAAAAAATAAATACTGAAGGAACAGAAATAACTCCAACACAAGCTGTTGATTTACAAGTTAGTGAAACACCTACAACTATAACTGCTCCAACTATTCCAGCTCCACAAACTGAACAAGTTACTACAGCTGATGTAGTTCCTGAAATAGCTGCTCCTGAACCTGTGGTTACTGCTACTCAAACAGTAAGTAAAGTACCTGAAACAGCTGTAGTAGAATCAGCACAAGGTAGTGTTAGTACAGAAGTTTCTAATGCTTTATCTCAAGCAGCAGGAGTTGCTAATGTTGACCCAATAGCTACTGCATCAGTTACTGTTACTCCCGGACTATTACAAGAAAGAGTTGTTGGTACAATTAGTGCTGAAGCAAAAGCACAAGCTGCTAAAGTAGCAGGTACATCATTAGGAAGAATTACTAGAGCTAAAAAACAATTAAAAAACTCAGGTTTAACTGAAGCTGAAATATCAGCACTAGGTAATGACCCTGAAACTTTAGAAGCAAATCTTTTAGAATTTACAGAAGAAGAAAGAGGTATAATAGAAGGACTACCAGAAGATGCTTTAGTTAGTACTCAAATAGATGCATTATTAACTGGTATTGAAAATGGTCAAATACCTACATGGGCAAGTCCAGCAGTATCTTCTGTAGAACAAATGTTAGCTGAACGAGGATTAAGTGCTTCTACAGTTGGTAGAGATGGTTTACTTAATGCAATTATTACTTCAGCTTTACCAATAGCACAATCAAATGCTCAAGCTATTCAAAATAGTGTAGCTCAAGATAAAAATATAGAAGCTACTGCTAATATAAAAAATGCAGAATTAGCACAACAAACAGCAATGTTTAATGCCCAAAATGTTTTTGCAATGGATATGGCTCAGTTTGATGCTGACCAACAAAGAGCAGTTAATAATAGTAAATTCTTACAAACAGTAGCTTTAACAAATGCTAGTAATGAACAACAAAGTGCTGTACAAAATGCTGTATTAATGTCACAAAGAAACTTAGCAGAGGCTGACCAAAATACTAAATTAGGTATACAGAATGCTCAAGCATTTTTACAAATGGATTTAACTAATCTTAGTAATACTCAACAATCTGGTATATTAAAAGCTCAACAAATTCAACAACAATTATTAAGTAATCAAGCTGCTGAAAATGCTGCTGAACAATTTAATGCTACGAGTCAAAATCAACTTAATCAATTTATGACAAGTCTTAAATCACAAACTGACCAATTTAATGCTCAACAAAGTTCTGCAATGAATCAGTTTAATGCTGCTGCTAAAAATGCTGCAGCTGCTAGAGATGCTCAAAGAAATGCTGATGTAGATAAAAATAATGCTACAATGGCTTTACAAGTAGACCAATTTAATAATCAACAAATTTTTCAAAGAGAACAATTTAATGTTCAAAATGCTACAGCTATTGCACAATCAAATGTAGCATGGCGAAGACAAGCTAATACAGCTAATACAGCAGCTGTAAACGCAGTTAATCAACAGAATGCACAAAATGCTTTTAACTTAAGTGCTCAAGCTCAAGCTAATTTATGGCAAGAATTAAGAGATGAAGCTGATTACACTTTTAAAAGATGGGATAACGATGAAGCTCGTAAGACTTCATTAATGATAGCTGCATTAAGTAACGAGTCTGGTACTACAGGAACTAATAATTTTAGTACTAATGTTGCAGCTATTACAAAATTAGCAAAAGACTGGTTAGATTTATAGGAGAAATAAAATGGGATTTTTTAGTAAAGTATTTAAAACAGTAACCAAACCTTTTAAAAAAATAGTAAAAGGTGTGGCTAAAGGAGTTCGTAAAGTTGGTCGTTTTCTTAAAAAAGGTTTAGGTAAAGTAGCTAAAGCTTTTGGAAAACTTGGTCCACTTGGAACTATAGCTTTATCGTTTATGTTGCCGGGAATAGGCTCTGCTCTTGGTAGTTGGTATGCTGGTTTAGGAACTGCAGGTGGTACTATAGGAACTTTTATTAAAACTATTGGTACTGGCATACAATCAGCAGCTTCAACTATTGGAAGTGGAGTTGGTAATGTTTTTAGTTCTATTACTAAAGGTATTGAATATGGTATGAATAAAGTAGGAACTGTATTTGGAGGAAAAGGTACAGCAGGAACTACATTTAGAAATTTTGTAAGTAATGTTACTGGAGGTGTTATAACTCCTTCTGATATAGCTAATAAAGGTTCAATAGGAGGTGGTAGAATTGTAGATACTGGAAGAGGTAGTGGATTTGGAAGTGCTGTTAAACCAGATAAAGTAGCTAAAGTTGCTACTGATACTGTATCTAAAGAAGCTGCTAAAAAAGGACTTGGACAAACTATTAAAGATTTAGGAACAAAAATAAAAGCAAGTCCTGTTTATGATTCTTACAAAAAAGTATCAGCATTACAAGCTTATGATTATGCAACTAATCCTTTAAATTTAACTGAAGCTGAAATGGCAGACCATAGAAGAGCTTTTGCTTTAAATCAAAGTGCAGGAATGGAACTGTTACAAGAAAATCAATTATTAAATCAAAGTACTTTATATGATAGAGGTAATCAAGTTATTTCAACTGCATCTAGTATGCCTTCAACTACTAATTATTATGACCATTATTTAACTCAAGTATATGGTCCAAGTATGCAAGGCATGGGTATGCAAGCTGCTATAAATGCACCTACTTATGGCATGTCGTTTGAAGATTACTTACAAAATTAAAAAAAAATAATATGACAATAGAAATAGATAAAAATGCTGAACCTCATCTTTTTGATGGTCCAATTCCCGGACAATCTTTAACTAACTCAAAAGAAAATCCTTATCCTTGGGAACAAGCTCCTCAAATAACTTCTCACAAAGAAGCTATGGAAATTATTTTTTTAGAATTATTAAAAGAAGAAAACTTAGAAACAGTTTCTACATTAATGATAGAAGGAACTCCAATAACTGATATAGCACAAATGTTATTAACTTTAGGATTTCAAGCAGGTAAATGGAATCCTGATTTAATGGTAACTTTAATTGAACCTACAATTTATATGTTATTAGCTATTGCAGAACAAATAGGAATTGACCCAGTATTAGATAGACCCGAAGATAGAGATGCAGAACAATCTGATGATGAAACAGAAACTATGATGGACTTAGAAACAAGTAAACCATCAACAAAAGATGAAGTATTTCAACAAGCAAATATAAATCCTGCTGCTGTTCAAGGTTTAGATATAGAAGAAAGATTACAACAAATAGATGGTGAAAAAATTAAACAAAGTATTTTAGAAAAAAGAAATAATAATAATCAGTCAAGTTTATTAAGTAGATCAGAGGAAAATTAAAATGGTAGATTATACAAAAAGTGTTTCAGATCAAAGTGTTAGTGAATTAGGAAAATCTTTGTTAGCTCAAAAGAGTGAAAGAGAAAGACAAGCAGATAAAAGAGCTAGAAGAAACGATAAAATTCAAGGAGCTTTAATGATAGCTCTTGCTGGTAAAAGTTTTGCTAAAAATGCTTATACTAAAAGAGCAGCTGAGTTAGAAAAATCAAAAACTTTTCAAGCTAAAAATAATGCAGCACAAACTAAAGAAATAAATAGTGTATCTTCTATTTTAAGTATTATTCCTGATAATTTTATGCCAGAAGAAAAAGATGCTAAAACAAAAGCAAAATCTTTTATGAATAATTACGCTGGAGAATTTGCAGGAAAATTAAATTCATATATAGATAATAAAGTAAAAGTAAATTTTGGAGGGGATACTACAGCTTTTCAAGAATTTAAAAATGGTTCTCAATATAATTCAGTAATTAGAAATGCAGGAGAAAATTTATTAACTGAATGGTTTACTGATGATAAATATAAAACTTTTGAAACTGATTTAAGAAAAGCTTTAGGAGAACAAGATTTAGATAGAGCTGCTTTACTTAAAAAAGGAATGGGATTAACAGAGCATGAATTAAGTGCAGTTGAAGAAAGTTATTATGCTGATATACTTAATCAATATAAAAATGAAAGCACTATAATGAATGGTTTTAAAGGAGTACTTGAAAAAGCTGGTTTAAAAGAAAAAAGTACTGGTGGAATAGATATATTTAATCCTTTAGATAATAGTTTTGAAGGACCTAGTTTAGATTTAAGTTTAAAAGCTATGAATTTAAATGGTAACTTTAATTATGTAGTTGATAAAGCAATAGCTTTAGCTAAAACTTCTAATGAAAATTATAATAATAAAATTCAAAGCAGTGCTTACGTAAATTATCAAAAAAAAATTGCAGATATTTATTTACCTAATATGGCTAAATTAATAGAAGATGGAGATTATCAAGATGAAGTTACAGGAAATATAAAGTTTGTTGAAAAATCTCAAATGGAAGAATTTATGAAAACTATAGCTGAAGATGAAAATAGTATATTTATTAAAGATGTAGGAGCTTTAGCTTTAAAATTTAGAGATGAACCTAAGTTTGTTAAAAATATATATAAATCTATTTATGGAGCAGATGAAAACCCAAGTTTAAGTTTTGGAGACTTTAAATCTAGAATGGCTAACGAAGAAACAAGAACACAATTTGCTGCTGGATTAGTTTTAGAAAATGGTTTAAAAGAAAAAGGAGGGAATTTATTTGGTTTATTTGGAAACGAAACTACTTATAGTGGTAAAAAAATAAATGAAGTTTATGATAGAGGAATAATTCCTTCTTTAATTGGTCAAGGAATAAATATGCCTACTCCAAAAACTAACGATAAATTTACTGTTCCAAAAGACTATAATGAATTATCTTTAACTACTAAAAGACTTGATTTTGATGCAACTTATAAACAAATTCAAATGTTACCTGTTAGTGAAACACAAAAAGTAACAATGATTAATAAATTATTTGAAGACATTGGTAATCCTGATGGAAAAAATAATAGAGAAGAATATTTAAAAGATTTAAAAATAAGAGAAACAAAAGAAAAAAAAATATATAATAAAAGAAGAAAAATTATTTCTGATTTTAAAAATACAAAACATCCTTTATTTTCTTCTTATTACTAAAGGTAAGTTTAACATGAAAATAAAAGTTTTAAAGTAATATGTCTGATTCTTATTTAAAAGAATATTATGATTATTTAGATTCTAGTAAAAAAGAATCTGAATCAATAACTACTCCTGTTCCAATAGATTCTTTTAAAACTTCTGAAACATCCGAAGAAGATAAAATTTATAATAGTATGGGTTTAAATGAAGAAATTTTATATCCTGAATCTATTTATAAATCTAAAAAAACTTTAACAGAACTAGCAGAAGATGAAGAGTTTGCTACTAGAGCTGAAAGATTTTTAGAAGGTGTTGGTAGAAATGAAAATATATTTGAATACTTAAGAGACTCTGAATATAGTTTAAGTGCTGCAGCTCAAAGGTCTTTTGAAGTTGGTAAATGGACTGACGAACAAAAAGAAGATTATAATTATTTAACAAATCAATTTAATAATGCTGAGTTAGATGGTTTTAAAGAACGCTTTGGTCTTGTTAAAGATATAGCTGTAGATGTTGTTGCTGACCCTTTAAACATTTTAGCTGCTTTATTTGCTATACCTACTGGTGGAGCTACACTAGCAGGAAGAGCTGCTTTAGGTACAGCAGCAAAAGTAGGAATTAAAAAACTTACTAAATCTCAATTAGACGATGCGGTTGCAAAAGGTACAGCTACTAAAGTTGGACTTCCTTTATTAGGTGCAGCCGAAGGAGCTGCTTGGGCAGGACCACATGATTATTTTTTACAAGATATTGATGTCGATTTAGGTTTACAAGACGATATAGATTATACACAAATTGCTGCTACTTCTGCTTTAGGTGGAGCTATAGGAGCAACTGTAGGTGGAGTTATTGTTGGTGGTACTCAAGGATTTGCTAAACTTAAAAATCTTAAAAGAAATAAAGATGGTGAAATAGTTGGAACACCTTCTCCTAAAATACAAGAAAAAATAGATAAGTTTTCTAATGAAGATGAAATAAATTCTGCAGCTAATAAACCAAGAAAAGAAATAGAAAAGAATACAGCATTAGATTTAAGTATTTCTAATTCAAGTATTAATATGTTTTATAAAGTAATTTCTAATACATTTGGAAAACCTACAGCTAAATTTTTAAATAATATAAATGATTCTGACAAACTTAAAAAACTATTAGCTGATTTTAGATATGATTATGATGTAGGAGTTGTTACTGCAGGAGCTAAAGGTGTTCGAAAACAAAGCTATGGTGAAGCTCTTGGTATGTTAACTGGTAAGTATATGTATGGACTTGGTAAGTCTTTAAATGTTTTAGAAAGAGAAGGATGGCGAGGAAAAATTTGGGGTAAACAAAATAATCAATTAGCTCAATTACTAAGAGATAAAAAAATTAATGTAAGTAACGTTGATAAATATCAAAATTCAACATATAATGGTATTAAAATAGATAATGATGTTATTGAAGCTTATAAAGGAATTAGAACTCAATTAGATGATTCTTATAAAGAAGCTGCTAAGTTTGGTTTATTTAAACAAGGTACACAATATAGTGCTGGTTATTTTCCTAGAGTATTTAAATATGAAGCTATTGAAAAAAACAGAGAAAAATTTGAAGATTTAATTATTAACGCAGGACATGCTGACCCTATTAATGAAAAAACTCTTAAAAAATTAGGAAGAGATAAAGAAGATAAAACACTTGAAGGTTTTGAATTTAGTGATAAAGGTACAGATAAAAATACTTTTGGTATAGATTTTTTAGAAGAAGCAGGAGGAGATGTAACAAGAGCAAAAGAATTAAAAGCTAAAAAAATTGTTGATGATATGCTTGAACAAAAATATAATCCTTTTGCTGAAATAGATAAAAGTGGAGCAGGTGGTTCATTTAATTCTAGAAGATTTACTAAAATTGCAGATAATGATTTACAAGAATTTTTAGAAGATGATGTTCAAAATATTTTAACAGATTATTTTACTAATATTTCTCAAGCAATTACTAGAACAAATTATTTTGGTAAGACTATAAAAGATTTTGAAAAAAATAAATTAGAACCAATTTATAAAGAATTAAGAGCTAAAGGTAAAAATGGTAAACCTAAACTAAGTAGAGAAGAAGCTGACAATGTTATAAAAGGTTTAAAATTAATGCATGGTAGAGTAACTGGTCTTGACCCTAGTGGTCGATATAATCCATTAAAAACAAATAAAACTCTTAGAACAGTTTCTGATGTTCTTAAATTGTCTCAACAAATGGCTCACCTTCCATTTGCAACTTTATCAAGTATTACAGAACCATTACTTTTATTAACAAGAGCAAATGCTACTGATGCTCCAAAAGTTTTTAAAGATATTGGTAGTTCATTAGTAAAAGAAGGAGAAGATATTGTTGATAGAACTGTTAAATTTTTAATAAGAACAGGAGGTGGTCGAACTAAAGGTATTAAATCTTTAGATGATGAAACTTGGCAGGAACTACATAAAACAGGATTAGGTTTAGAACAATCTATACAAGAAAGATTAGAAGGATTAGCAGGTGAAGGTCTTTATGGTGCTAAAGCTAAAATAGGTCAAGAGTTATTTTTTAAAGCTAATGTACTAACTCAATGGACAAAAGCTGTGCAGTTAGCTTCGTTTACTACAGGTAAAAGATTAATACAACAAAATGCTCAACAATTAGCTACTGGTAAAACATTAGCTGGTCGTACTGTTTCAAAAGAAAATAGAGAATATTTAATTAAACAATTAAATGATTTAGGTGTAGATAATAATAAAGCTGTTAAATGGTATAAATTACATTCTAATAAAGCAGGAGAGTTTGATTTTAATAAAGCTAAACAAAAAGCTTTTTATACTAAAGACATACAAAAAGGTGCTAATAGATTTACTAAAGAAATAATTTTAAATCCTAGTACTGCAGAAGCTAATAGACCTTTATGGTTTTCTAATCCTTCTGCACAACTATTAATTCAATTTGCAGGGTATCCAACAGTGTTTAACAATACAATTTTAAAAAGATTTTTTAATGAGACAGCAAATAATACAACACAAGCAGTTCCTAAAATTTTAGCAACTACTTTATTAATGACGGGTATAGCTCATGTAGGTAATATTATTAGAAGTAGTGGTGCAAACTTAAATGACTATGAAACAGGTGCAAGAAAAAGTGATGGTGAATTAATAGGAGATGCTGTTAGAAGATGGGGAGGTTTTGGTCCTTTTGATTATGCTTCTAGATATGCAGATGAAGGAACTAGAAATGTTGGTCCTGTTGCTCAAGCTGCTAAAACTTTTGCTGGTCCAATACCTCAAGATGTTATAGATAGTATTCTTTATCGAAAAGGTTTTGCTGAACTAGGAGTTACAAATTTACCATTTTATTCTGCTTATGATTTAATTGGTGGTGAAGGAACTAAAAAAGAACTAAGAGCAGCTGCAAGAACAATAGATAAAGGAAAATCTTCAACAAAGAAAAAGAAATTTAAACCTATGCAATTAGCAAAAGGTGGTTTAGTTACAGATGTTCCTCAAGTACCTCAAGAGCCTGATGAAAGAATAGATAAGATAACAGGCATACCTTATGATATTCAAGCAGGTAGCATCATGAAAGATGAAGAAGAAAGAGTGCTTGTTAATAGAGGTGGATTATTAAATAAATTAAGAGCTAGAAAACAAATGAATACTGGTGGTGAAGCTATTGAGTCTGCAGTTTTAACAGTAATTAAAAATCTTAGAGGAGAAAATGTAGTTAATGCATTAGTTAAACATTCAAATGACGTTGCTGAAATAGAATCTAGAAACATTGCTGATGCAATTCAAACAATTAAAAGAGATGGTCAGTTTGTAAATGATGGTCCGGGAAGAGGAAAATATCAATACGAAACTTCAAAAGGTAGTGGTGCTAATAAAACTGCAATAACTAGATATAAAGAATTTTATAAAAAAAATAATTTAAAAATACCTAATGAATATGAAATTTTATTAAGTGAAAAAGATGTAGATTTTTCAAAACTTCCTGAAGAATTACAAAATGATATTTTTTATGCTGATAAAAATGAAGGTGTTATACCATTAGATGATTTAGCTTCTGGTAAATTAACTTCAAAAGAAGCATGGTTAAAGTATCACTGGGCAGGTAAAGAAAAAGATAGACCAGAAAAAGAAATAATGTGGGATGAAAGATTTTTAAAAGATGATACTTTATAGAGAAAAAGATTTAGACGAAGCATATAGACTTGATTGTAAATCAAGAACTAAAAAGAATATGCCTTGGGTTATGCGAGAAGAATTTAGAAGTATATACGAACAACTTGTAGAAATATATATGATTAAGTTAGCAGAAGACCCTTCTATAGATATGGAAGATGCTCCTGAGTTTGTTATTGCTTCTGTCAAAGATTTACTATTTAACGATTTAACTTTTATACCAGAATAATATGGGTTTTCCTTTTGAAATAATAACTATGTTGGGCTCTACAATTCTTGGTGGAGTTATGAGCATATGGGCAGACAGTCGCAAAGCTAAAGAAGACCAACAAAGACTTCTTATTACTAGAGGTGAGTTTGAAATGAAAGCAGTTAAAGCTGCTAGAGATAACAAAGATAAAGGTTTTCAATGGACTCGTAGGATTATAGCATTAACAGCTGTCTTTGCTATAGTAGTCTTACCTAAACTTGTAGCTGTATTTTCACCTGACGTAGATGTTACTGTAGGTTATACAGTTTTTCATCCGGGATTTTTATTCTTTACAAGTGACAGAGAAGCATTTGAATGGATAACTTTTAAAGGTTTAGTAATAACACAACTTGATACTAACTTAGTGTCAGCTATTATTGGTATGTATTTTGGTGGGAGTTTAGTTAAAAAATAAAAGGAGATATAATGAAAAGAGGGTTACTTTTAATAGCAGGGATACTATTAACATACAATATACAAGCAGCACAAACAGGTGATTGTACAATGGGTACACAGTATTGTGAAGGTAATACGTTAGGTACAACTAATACCACAACAACAACTAATACAAATACTAATAACAACACTAATAATAATACCAACACTAATACAAACACAAATACTAATACCAATACTAATACAAGTACTAATACTAATAACAATACTAACAGTAATACTAATGTTAACACGACTACTTCGACAGCTAACTCCACGGTTAATTCTACAGTGGCTCAAACAACTACTAATACAAATACTAACAGCAATACAAATAATAATATTTCTAGTAACACTAATAATAGTACCAGTAATAGTACTTCTAATGTTACTACTGCTAATTCCAACAGCAATACTAATACTAATAACTCAACAAATACTAACAACAATAATTCAACCTCTACGCAAACTGTTCGTCAGGAAGTAGAATCGCCTCCAGCATCTGCAATAGCTCCAAGTATAATGGCTTACTCTCAAGACCTTTGTACTGTTGGTAGGTCTGGAGCTTTTCAAGGGCAACTGTTTGGTTTTTCTACAGGCTCTACAGTAAAAGATGAGAACTGTGAAAGATTAAAGTTATCTAAATATTTATATGACACTGGTATGAAAGTCGCTTCAGTAGCAATACTTTGTCAAGATGAACGAGTCTTTGGTGCTATGCGTATGGCAGGTACTCCTTGTCCTTATATGGGTAAGATAGGTGAAGAAGCTACAGTTGCTTGGACCACTAATGTAATAGAAAGACCAACATATAAAGCAGACTTAAAAGCTTTTGTAAAAACTTGTACAAAAACTAGAAATGGTAAAGGTATAAAAAAATCTAGTAGAACTTGTAAAAAAGAATTTCATTCTAAAAATGGCTAGTGAAAAACTTATTAATAACATGTACTTTATTACTTAGTAGCTATTGTTATTCTAATTTTATATATGAATCCAATCAGTCTTTAATAGACTTACGCAACGAATCCTCAGTAACTAATCTTAGTAGTGGAGATGACCAAACCTCTGCTATGTTTCCTATTGGATTTGACTTTACTTTTTATGGTGAAACTTTTAACTCAGCTAGAATGGCTACTAATGGTTGTTTACATTTTTTAAGTAACGGTACAACTTGTAACGATTATACACCTGACCCATTACCTTATGCTACTTATACAATGTATCCGTTCTGGACAGATTTAATAAGTGGTACAATGAAAGCTAAAAGTTTTAACGATAAAACAGTATTTGGATGGTATGATAAAAAAGAATATTACAGGACATCAAGCAATAGTTTTGAAGTTATTCTTTGGCATAATAATTCTTTTGAATATAGATATGGTGAGCTTGATGTTAACAGCCATGATGTTTTAATAGGGCATCAAGGTGATGCTTTAGAAACTTATCAGTATTTATTTCATGATGAATGTAGTACTGGTTCAACAAATGTATCTGATGTTTGTATAACTACAGACTGGAACAATACTTTATTTAACTCTACACTAGAAAATGGTGGTTCACTTTACAGTGACCAAGTAGTTTCTGGTGGTTATGTAGACCCTTGTATAGACAATCCTTTATATTCTAATATGTGTACTGGATATTGGGAAGCTTACGATGACCAGCAATGTGATGATGACCCTCAGTATGCACCATTCTGTGCCGGATATAGATTTGAACAAGATGTTGGTTACTTTGTTATTGAGGAGGAATATGCTTATGGTATTTCACAAGAAGTTCACATGGGATACGAAGAACCTATTGACATATTCTATAATGATGTGTATACTAGGAACGAACAACATGATAGCTTTCCTGAGTATGACTATTATGAGCCTCAAGAACCTTTCTTAATATCAACTTTTGAAGAACCTTTACCTATTGAGTTACATTCTCTACCTGAGATTGTACCTTTAGAAGAATTTTTACAGGTACAAACTTATAATGAAATTATTATTAGAGAAATTATAGAACCTCAAGAAGAAATGTTTATGCCTTTTCAAGAACTTGAAGAGTTTTTTGAAGAAGAAAGAGTTGCCGAAGAAGAATTAATTGAAGAAGAAATATATCAAGAAGAAGAAGTTTTTGATATGATTGAGCCAGAAAGAGAAGAAAGATTAGTTGAACAAGAAGAATTAATAATTGAAGAAACTTTTGAAGTTAGCCCAGTAGTAGAAAAAAGTAGTGTTAGAATATCAGCTTTAAGTGTAGTTTCTTCTACTATAAATACTGCAAAAAATAGTGTAAGTGGTACAAATTCAGGTAACAGTATTCATGCTTCTGGTAACACCATTAATTCAGGTGGTGTAAGCTCCATAGGCTTCGATACAGGCTTAAACTTTTCAAGCTCGATAGGTTCATTAGAACAGTTTAATACAGGCTCTATCGAGACTTCTGAGTCAAGCGTTGTAGAAACTAATATTAGTGTTAATATAAGCTCAGTAAATAATGAGCAAGTAGAAACAAATATAGACACAACAATAGCCTCTAACGATTCTAAATCAGAAGCTGACCAGATTGCTGATGAGATTCTTGCAAAGAATATAGCTAATGCTCAAGAAGAAAATATTGAAGAACAAAAAAGTACTGGACAATATGGGCAAGAAGATACTATAATATCTTATATAAATTATAATCCTGCTTTTAATAACTATAGAAATGTAGTTATACCTAAAAAAAATAATTGGTATAAAGTTAAAAGTATTTACATTGGTAATAAATTAGAAGATAATAATATAAGTTTTAATACTTTAGCAGTACAAAACATAAACATGTTAATAGAATTAAAAGAATTACAACCAAATCTATAGGAGTATAAAATGGATTGGATGAATAACAAATTAAATCAACTTATAGTTTTAGGTAGTTTATTAGTTACTATAGCAGGTGTCGGTTGGACAGGTGCTGAACTAATGGGTAGATTAAAAACTGTAGAAGATGAAGTAGCTAGTATATCTAGTACGGAAAATTCTGTAGAAGAAATAGAAAAAAGATTTGAAGCTATTGATGTAATCATCAAAGGCTTAGAAAAAAATATAGAAGAGTTAAAAGATGTTGATGTAGCAGTAGCTAAGATTGAATCTGAAATAGAATCTATAAAAAGAAGCTTAAGTAAACTTGAAAAGAAATCAAGTAATCCTTTAGCACAGTAATTTAAACACCCTCACTAAGGAGAAAAAGTGGGTCACAATAATAAAGAGGAGATCTGTGTCCTCTGTATCCTATTTTGGATTACAATAACAGTAATATACACTGCAGTAGCCAGTATTTAATTATTCATAACACGAGCATTTAAACAATTTTCAATATGAGAATGAACAGCATCTAATTTTTGTGTTGCTTCTCTTAATATAAGTTTTAAGGTTTCATATTCTTGTTTAGGCATGTGTTCTTCTAAAGCTTTAATATCTACACTAGTTCTTTCTGTGATAAGGTTTCCACTTTTATCATACAATAAAGTATAACCTAGTAGTTTAGCTTCCTTTCTAATCGTTTTCATTTTCAATTCCTGCAAATTGTACTTGGTCTTGTCTTCCTCGAAGACCTGCTTTCATGTAAGAAGTAGCACGACCTTCAAAAAAGTTTTGATGCTCTACTCCCATGACTTCATCTAACCAAGGTAAAGGGTTTTCTCTTTGGTCAAAGTTAGTTTTTAATCCTAACTGTAATAATCTTCTATCAGCTATGTATCTATTATAAGCATACATATCTTTTTTAGTTAGTCCTTGTATGTCTCCCATACTAAATACTAAATCTAAAAATTTATCTTCAAGCTCTACCATTTGTCTACAAATATCATAGAGTTCTTTTTTAAAATCATCTGTCCAGATATCTAAGTTTTCTTGAATAAACTCTCTAAACAATTTAGTCATAGCTTCGACATGCAT
>TARA_B100001093_G_scaffold300974_1_pt1 | contig 14639 bp, 17 predicted proteins | sample TARA_B100001093 | Tara Oceans TARA_B100001093 (sample SAMEA2623116) | marine metagenome | biome: marine biome (ENVO:00000447); feature: surface water layer (ENVO:00002042); material: "saline water (ENVO:00002010), including plankton (ENVO:xxxxxxxx)" | depth 5 m
GATCCATTTGCCGTCAATGTTCTAAGTAGGAAATCTCGAAGAACCAAGGCCAAGGCGGAACCTGAACCAGAGGATGATGACGATTCATTCTTTGGTTTGGATGATGATGATTTTGATGACGACGAGGTCGAAGAGAAGCCCAAACCAAGGCGCAAGGTAGGTCGCAAATTAGCGCCCAAAAATGCGCCAAAGCGTAGGCCCACTAGAAGGAAAAAATCGGATGATTAACTGTAATTGGATAGATACCTCAATTAGTGTATTTTCAATCACAATGCCATGGCAGAGGCAGGTTTAGAGGCAGTCGCTGAGGAAATAGTCGATGAGGTCGAACACGCAATGGATACCTTGCTCGATGCATTTAGCCCGTTTAAGAATAAATTAAATTGGTTGCTAATCGCTTTACCACTAGCAATTTATTTTAATTACGATCATAACCTCACGATGGCTTTTCTGTTCTCAATGATTGCTATTATGCCCCTAGCATTTCTCATGGGTAAAGGTACCGAAGAAATCGCTCTGCGTACTGGTGAGGCGATCGGTGGATTTCTCAACGCAACGTTTGGCAATGCTGCTGAATTAATCATTGTTGGACTTGCCATTTATGCTGCCTCAAAAGACCCTGATATTGTTGATACAATGGTAACTGTCACCCAAGCATCCCTAATTGGTTCGATACTTGGCAATATGCTGCTTGTACTGGGCTTAGCATTGGTTTGGGGGGGACTAAAGCATAAGGAACAAACTTTCAACAGTGACGCAATTCAAATGAACGGAACACTGCTATTACTGGCAATTGTCGCCTTTATCATTCCAAGTGCACTACATCATTCAGGCGGTACATCAACTGATGTTGAAATTATATCTCGTTATGCAGCAATAGTCTTGTTGGTTATCTATGGACTTGCTTTACTGTTCCAACTCAAAACTCATGCCCACGTATTTGCTACAGAACCGGGGCACGGCCATCATGAGGACCCTACAATGACCAACAAAGATGCCTGGACATTACTAATCGCAGCAACTGTATTAGTTGCTTGGATGGCTCATATCTTAGTACATAGTCTAGAGGCTGCAGTAGATGAATGGGGATTGCCTGAACTATTTATCGGAGTAATTCTGCTGCCGTTCTTTGGTAATGCAGCAGAACACTTTACCGCAGTAATTGTTGCTGGTAAAGACAAGATGGATTTGTCAATTGCTATCGCAATAGGAAGCAGTGTCCAGATTGCTTTGTTCGCAGCCCCTGCAATGATATTGTTTGCGTGGGCTGTTGGCGTACCTCTTACCTTAGAATTTGGCATGCTTGAAACGGCCGCAACCTTTGTTGCAGTACTAGTGGTAAATTCAATTTTAGCTGATGGTAAATCAAATTGGCTAGAAGGTGCAATGCTACTTGGCAGTTATGTCATACTTGCTCTAGCGTTTTTACAATTGTAGGTGGGTTATTTGCACAGAAATGGTAAAATTGGTACTGGCTTAATCACCTTGTCAGTGATTATTTGTTTGCTTGGAACCATTGGTTTTACCACAGAAGAAAGTGTTGAAGGCGTGCCAACGCCAAATGTTCCTAATTCAGTATTTTTTTCTGACGAACCAATCCAATCTAATCCATTGGCATTATTCATCACAGCCAATGCTGAGGTGACCTGGGATCGTAATGATGTTTTTTTGGTAGTCGCAGACGCTGATAAGAAAGCTCAGTGTGATGGTTTAACCTTGATAGAACAAATGGGCAACAATGAACTTTGTACTTCAAGAGATAATGAATTTGAAGCAATTGGTGACGATAATCAAGCCGGAGTTTCGTGGAACGTCAAGTCTGGTGAATATTTCGTTGGTATTGGAACTATGACCGAGGTTCCAGACGATTTTGAGTTAAATGTTGATTATACAGTAGAGATTTCCTTATCTGCTACAGGTTATTTTATCGGATTCATTATTATCATAATTGGTTTTACATTAACCAAATATGAATGATTACTCAAGACCCTCATAATATGACTGAATCGAAACTTCAAGGTCATTCATCGCCTTGCGTTGATCCACGGTATTAGTTGTGCCATCTTGTCGTACTGCCTGCCCTTCAACCCACATATCAAGACAGTTTGCACCATTGAATACTAAGTTAGCTAAATGTCGGTTGCTAGATCTGCCGCGTGGATACATTCGCACATCATCTAAATCCCAAGCAACCCAATCTTGACTGCCCTTGGTTGCCATTTGAAAGATATCCTTGGCTGGCAAAAGGGTAGCATCCCAATGATCGTGTCGTTGAACTAGTGAAGCAGTACGAGCTTCAGATAATACATTCAGTCCATTACCAGAAGATGCAGCACCATCAGTCCCTATTCTGACGTCAACGCCCACCTCTTGGTAAGCGGGCAAAGACAGAGTACCGCCGCAAGCTAATTTCATGTTTGAAGAAGGACAATGTACGGCAGTAACACTGCGATTTTTTAGAATCCGGATTTCATTTTTCTTAACCCAACTAGCATGTGCACACACTGTGCCCGGCTTGAAAAAATCAATACTATCAAGATACTCAACAGGATATTTGCCGGTTTTTTCAAAGCAATCAGCAACTTCCTTTCTTGTCTCACTGACATGAATATGTAATCTTCCTTGCCTTCGTTCTGCTAAATCCGCTGCCCTGACTAGCGTCTCCTCGCTACATAGGTAAATTGAGTGGGTAGCAATTGCATACTGAATACGATCGTGAGTTGATTGGGTTTGAAGTAAGTTATCAATTTCATCTAATGCCGATTTTGCATCAGGGTGTGATGGTAGTGCAAAATCACTGACAGGTCCGCCAACAAGGCCCCTAATGCCAGCATCTTCGAGGACTTTACCAGTTATTGCTGGATAAAAGTACATATCAGCCGCGAAACTACAACCAGTAGCAATCATTTCACTTGCTGCTGCTGTAGCGCCAACTCGAACATATTCTGGACTCAATCTTGCTTCGGTAGGGAATATCACTTCATTGAGCCATTGATTTAACGGGTAACCATCACTAAAATCTCTCGCATTTAATTGCATAGCAAGATGAGTATGCCAGTTTTGTAAGGAACGGGTCAAAAGTCTAGAACTACCGTCGATAACCTGCCTAACATCTTCGTCACCATTAGACTTTGACCAAGACCCGTCATCGTGGATTAATACATCACCAACAAACTTGTTGGTACTGCTGTCATACAGAATTGTATCTGTATATCTTGCAGCATATTCTTCTGACATTGGCATCAATCCTGGTTGATGGGTGATGGCTGTGTTATTTAATTGTCAGTTATGGACTGAGAGATGGTTAATTGGTATTTTCGGGCACTGTACTCAAGGCTTGCAATACCTGGCAAGACCTTACCCGCTAGATAATTCAAACAAGCACCTCCACCTGTTGATAGATGGCCCATTTTCCTAGATAACCCTCGATTCTTGATTAAGGTGGCAGTATGACCTCCTCCTACCACGACATAGCCAGTTGATTCGGCACAAGCGTTCAACATCTCAATCGTGCCTAGAGCAAAATCAGTAAGTTCGAAAACACCTGCAGGACCATTTAGAATTATTGTTCCTGCAGACTTAATGGCGGCCGAAAGGGTCATTGTTGAGTTGATTCCAATATCAAAAATCGGCGCAGCGACAGGCAAATCAGCTAGCGCTAAATCCACTCGATTATCTTCAATATTTGCCGCAAGGTCTGTTGGCAGTTTTATTTTATCAGCAAAATCATTTAGCATTGATTTGGCAGTTGCTACTGTAGAGTGATAGGCCTCGCCTAATTCCCCAACCAAAAAATTATGATTCAATTCACCAATATCAATGCCAGAATATTCAATCAATAAATTTGCTACCCCGCCAGTGGCCCACACCTCATCAGCGATACCTTTTCTCAGCATATTATCTGCGACCGATATTGAATCTTCAACTTTAATTCCGCCAACCACTGCTATACATGGTCTAGGTGGTGATTCTAAAGCAGCATCAAGGCCGTCAATTTCCCTTTTCATCAATTCTCCAGCCACACATGGAAGTGTATGAGTAAAGCCAACAATAGATGGTGAATTTCTGTGAGAACAGGCGAATGCATCATTAACAAATACATCGACAACGCTAGATAGTCGTTGGATTATTTTTGTTTCCGACATTGCTAAAAAATCACCTTTAGTCGATACTTCTTCAAGATCCATCCTTACGTTATTGAGCATCAAGATTTCTCCATCCGCTAGACTTTCAATTGCTTGCATTGCTTTTACGCCATGGATATCTTCGACCCATTTGACATTACGCCCCAAGATTCTGCCAAGTTCTCTAGAATGGCCAAGAGTGTTGGTGAAGTCTTTTTTGCCAGGTCTAGATTGATGGGCTAACAAAACTACTTTTGCTTTAGTAAGTAGATTCAATGTCGGTACAATCGCCTTTATTCGAGTGTCATCAAGAAACTCTTGGCTTTTGGGTTGTAAGGGACTATTGATGTCAACTCTTACCAGCACAGTCTTGCCTTCGACATTGATGTTGCGCAAGTTTAACACTTGTGCCATGCTACTCCCAACAGCAGACAGTTTTTGATTTATCGTCTGTTGATTTCACGATAATAGAGGATAATTTCATCGAAAAGTCAGACATCATCGGTTAGAGTTTTCAACATCTACTACGACCCACAACCATGTCGTCATGGTCAACCGAGGGTTTACTGGGACCTGAAGGCCAAGATTGGCGAGTACCAGTTAGTGAACTTGAACAACGGATTAGTAAACTAGCAAATCTGTTACAAGAAAACAATCTACCAGGTGCATTAATTCAAAGCCCAGTTGACTTGTACTACTACGCTGGAGGACGGCAAAATGGAGCATTATTTATTCCTGCTACAGGTTCCAAAGCCAGCATAGATTCTGGCGGCGATGGTAGTACTTTTTTTGTCAGACGGTCAATTAAGCGAGCAGAATATGAGGCTGGAGGCACGGACAGCCCAATTAACATAGCGAAATTTCCTAGTTTGCGGATACTTGCTGACTCGCTTTCCAACATGGGAGCAGAAGCCAGTCCAGCATTACAAAAAGGTGAGATTCCAGCCGATTTCCACGCGAAGTTCGAATCAGTATTGGCACCGTTGGGAACACCTGCTGACTGTACTGAATTAATTCACTCTCAAAGAGAAGTAAAATCCTCCTGGGAATTAGCTATGATGCGAGAGGGGGCTTTAGTGCAACAAGCAATGTTCGACTCAGTCAGCAATGAAATTGCCGCCGGCAAAACCGAATTGGAACTGGTTGCCGCTGCTGAAGCAATTAGTAGAGAAAGCGGATTTGGCGGCAATATCCAAATGCGCCGCTTTCCATTACAATGTGACAGAGCCGTAATAGTTTCAGGCAGAGCAGGAGGAATCCCGTCGTTTTTTGATTCAGCAATAGGCGGCACTGGCCCTCACCCGTTAGCTGGAATGGGTTCAGGATTCAATAAGGTACGAGAACACCAACCTATCTTGGTTGACCTTGTTCATGCTCACAGAGGTTATGTTGTTGATGCTACTAGAATGTTTAGCGTTGGAAAATTAGATGATATTTGGTTGCAGAGACTAGACGATATGGTTGAAGTCAGTGACAAGGTTGTGAATTCACTTGGTCGTGGCGATGATTGTTCAAAAGCATGGGAAGTTGGCTCACAATTAGCCATCAATATGGGTCATGGCGAACATTTGATGGGCATGAGTCCAGATCAAAGCAAGTTCTTAGGCCACTCAGTTGGTTTACAACTAGATGAATCTCCTGTTGTCGCACAAGGCTTTGATCGGCCATTACCGAGTAATGGAGTCATGGCCATTGAGCCAAAACTGGTCTTTACAGAAGGCAGTATTGGTATTGAGGATACTTGGTTAAAGACGGAAAGCGGATTACAGCGGTTAACATTATCTGGTAATAATGAATGGTTAACCAATTGCTAATAATGAAAAGCATCCAATGTAACGCCCTCATATGCCGGCTAAACCATATTCCGCAGGTCACATCGGAGCAGTTGCTGCCAATTTCACGCAAATGCGTTTATCTGGTGCGGTAAAACAACAACTAGTCGAATTATTGTGTGAGGAGTTAGACCGCCTAGTTCCAACAATGGAATCAGAAACTCTAGCCCAAGACCCAGAGAGAAAAACATTGGACGACCCCAACAGAACACGATTGAATTATAATCGAACCAGAGAGTTGATGATTGATAGAATTAGTAGTATTGATTCTGTTGGCTCAGCTGCAGTTCAAGCAGGAATTGAACACGTTGAGACTCATTTGGCTAAGATTTTGAAACACGCAGAGGCAGCAGCGGAAAAAGACCGAGTTGCCACAATTAAGCCAAGGCATCTGGAAATTGCTGTGTCTGGAATGGGGCTTAATTCAGATGACGAGGAAGCAGAGGTTGACACAATCGAAGAATCTGAAACCCTGATAGTTGGCCAAGGAGGCGGCGTATTAACCCGTTCTTCCTTGCTTTCTTTGGCTAGGACACACGCTAAAATGCCAGTCACAGATGATGCAATTGAGGAATTAATCGACACCTATTACATGGTAGTAGAAAAATTGGAATCAGACATAAGAAGTCACGCACAACTTGGCGGTAATCCAGTTCAATTCATCGAATCAATCAACCGGATGAAGACTCTAATGTCACTTGGTTGGATGCGCTCAATGCTAATCAAAGCCGCTACGAATGCTCGTGATCGAGGTTACAAGCGTATTGATATTGAACAAATAGTTCACTTAGATCCTTATTGAAAGTCAGTGCATTTGTTAAAATACTTCTTTCATGAGGTTGACAGGAAGAGGTCTTACCATGATAGGAGAAGCAGCACCAGAATTTACTTTGAAGAATACATCAAAAGAATCAGTCTCGTTAGCAGATTACCGAGGCAAAACAGTAGTTATCGCGTTTTATCCAGGCGCTTTTACTGGTGTTTGCGATAAGGAAATGTGTGCTTTTCAAGATAACCTTGCTAAGCTTAACGGTTCATCTGCTACCGTTATTGGTATCAGTGTTGACTCGCCGTGGGCTAATGCAGAATTTGCTAGAAAGTACAACCTAGAGTTCGAATTATTATCTGATTTAGACCGCTCAGTGGTTGAGGCTTACGATGCTAAGTTTGTTGGTCTTGGAGGGCTGGAAGGCTATGTTTCAGCCAATAGGGTCGTCATTGTAGTCGACAAAGAGGGCTTGGTCCAACACCGCTGGGTTGCTGAAAACCCTGGCGTTGAGCCAGATTATGACGGCATTGTTACTCTGGCAGAATCTCTTTGAGACAGAGTATTAGCCTCAAAGGACTGATTGGATGGTTAACTCGACAATCATTCTGTACGCCTTTTTTGCTGGTTTTGTAGCAATTTTAGTCACTGTTTCAATCGAGAAATTTGGTGGTTTTATTGGCGGAGTGTTAGGTACGGTACCATCAACGATAATTCCGGCCGCGGCGGGAGTTTATGCAATTGATGGAGGTGAGTCACTAAGATCTAGTATGTCTGTAGTGCCGCTTGGTATGTTAATCAATGGTCTGTTTCTTGGAGTATGGATATTACTGCCAAATCAAATCAAGCAAGATAAATTAAAATTGCCAGTAACAATAATTGCCTCATTAGCAACTTGGGCAATTCTTGCTTGGTGTGGTTTAATGATCGCAAGAAATGCAACAGATGGCCTAGTTAGTGAATTACAGTTTGCCATAACTGGTTTAGTAGCCTTAGCAATACTGGCTTTCCTCTTCAATATAAAGAATCGAGAAGCACCTGGAGGTAGTAATAAAGTTCCGTTAGTGATTCTTTCAATGCGAGGTATAGCCGCTGGGCTAGCCATTGGGGCTTGTCTTGTGTTAGCCGAAAGCGGTTTGCCATTTATTGCTGGGCTAGCCAGCGCATTTCCGGCTATTTTTCTAACTAGTATGGTCGCACTGTGGGTTTCTCAAGGCCCTCAAGTGCCCCAGGGTGCTGCAGCCCCAATGATGCTTGGAGGAGCTAGCGTTTCAGTATACGCAATCATTGCGATATGGTCATTACCTGAATTTGGCGTTGTGCTCGGTTCGGTTATTGCTTGGTTTGCTTCGGTAATTCTTTGGACATTACCGGCTTTTACCTTACTTAGGCGCCATCGATTAGCCGCCTAGAGAGCCTGTATTGCTAGGTATTGAATTCTTGGTCTACTCAGACAATTTCTCTTCTATCTCTGACAGACGCATCTCGTTTAGACGCCCTTCTGCACTGGCTAATTCTTGTTGACAGAATTCTAACAGTTTAGCCCCTTCCTCATATAATTTCAAGGTCTCATCTAATGCTATTCCCCCGCGCTCCAAATCTGCAACAATTTCCTCTAAACGCTTAATTGCAATACTGTAACTAATGTCTTCACTCATTTTTTCCACTCTCTTTTGTTATTTCTCCAACTGTAGCCTCAGCAGTTCCATCTGCTAATGCAAGAATTATATTTTGACCTTTACTTAAATCATTAGTTCTCGAGATAATTTCACCATTTTCATTTGAAATCATACTATATCCACGCTGTAAAACATTGTTTGGATGAGCCGAATTAAGAGCGGATGCAAACACAGCAAGCTTAGTCTTCTCTGCAGCAATACTTTGTTGTGCTGCTAGCACCATGATATTACCTAAAGATGCCAATTTCTGTTTTGATTGGCTAAATTTATTGATTACTGCGGTTGTCAGCCGGTTTGATAAATCGCTTATCTGTTGGTTGGCATTGTATACTCCTTGTAGGGGAGCGTTAAGCAACCTAGATTGTAAAAGGCGTAAGTTGTTGCGCCAATCGACAAACATTCTTGTTGTAGCATCAGTGATGCGTAGTTCAAAATTGAGTATCATCATTTGATGTTGATCAAATTCAGGAACTAAACGCTCTATTGCATTAGAGGGAGTTGATGCTCTCAAGTCAGCCACTAAATCAGCTACTAACATGTCTGACTCGTGTCCAACAGCAGAGATAACGGGTACTGCTGAAGCAATTATCGCTCTGGCAACCGGCTCAAGATTAAACGCCCACAAATCTTCAGGAGACCCACCCCCCCTTCCAACTACTATCACATCAACAGGTGGTTGATTAAGCCGTTTAGCGACCTCAATTTCGGCCAACTTACCTGCGGCAAGAATCCCTCTGACAATTTCATTAGGAGCAGAATTTCCTTGAACAGTAACTCCGATGACCGTTCTGCGAATTCCAGGCCATCGGTTTTCGGCCAATCTATTCATATCAGCCAGTGCTGCTGAGCCAACACCAGTGATTATTGCTATGTGTTTTGGAATTGCTGGTAGAGCCATTCTAGGGCGATCTAACATTCCTTCCGACCGCAGCAACTCAATCAATTGCTTGCGCTGTTCTTCAAGAACTCCAAGCTTGTTAATAGGCTCGATTCGGTTAACGATTAATTGTATTCTTCCAGACTTGGCATAGAGGTCTAAATTAGCGATAACCACAACGACACTTCCCTCGCCAATACTTGAATCAATAGTACAACGACCTTGCCAGATAACTGCACTAATTTGCCCATCAGAATCTCGCAATGTAAAGTACGTATGACCGCTAGGGTAGGATTTCCATTGAGTTATTTCCCCTTTAATGACCTGATTTTGAAATAAATTATCATTACGAATGGTCGTTCTAATCAAATTAACAAACTGGCCCACAGGGATTGGTCCAGTGGTTAGTTCACTACCACCCCTCATAAATCCATTAAGCAGTCACAGGTTCTTGAACATGTCCAAACAATAGTTGAATCAATTTATCGATTAGCCGATTAGTCATTTTTATCTTTATTCAATTCTCGTCTTTGGCGCGTTTGGAAACTTTGCCGTAACTCGACCTCATTGAGTTTTCTCCGAATTTTATTTCTTAGAAATCGTACAACAATAATCACCGCAACGATGTCAACAACCAGAATAAACCATTCAGTTGTACCCCAATTTTCAAACATAGCAATCATCACAATGGTGGTCGAATATCAATATCACAATCGGTAGTTGGGCAGCCAATACAACCTAAGCGAGCCTCTTGCTCTATTAGGTAATCATCAAGCCCGGGTGGAAGTATTTCGGGGACTGGAATTTTACCCCTGACCAATGTCACCATACAAGTTCCACAGGTTCCAGAAGTGCAGTTTGTTGGCACATTAACTCCTGCTGACTCTGCATGTTCAACTAGAGTTTCACCGAGAACTAATCTGGTTTGGCCAAGTAATTTTGCCCCTTGCATAAATCTCACAAGTTTGAGCGTCTCTCCAACACTCTCTGTCATGCCATCGCCTCAACGTACATCTTTGTGACGTGTCCAACGGCCAGTTTGTTTGTTGAAGTATAACCCGGCCTTCTTCATCCACTTGTTGAACTTAGTAGCACCAGCACCGGTTCTTAAGATGAAGTCTTCTCTATCTTCTTGCGCTTGGATGTAATCCTTAGCGGCCAATGTTTGATCAATCCAATCATTGATGTCCATTAATCCACCGCCTAGAGTGCTTTCTTCTACCACTCGGCTCATCTCATCAGCGTCAGATCCAGTTTGAACGAGGTCTTTCTTAATCATGTCATTTACTGAAGAGAAATCCATTGCCGCTGGTTTAGGAGGTACTGGGTTTCTTGGTCGCTTACTCTCATCGATAAATATACGGTTACCATTTACCAAACGCTGCTCAACATTAGCGGCTAGGTCAGGAGTGAAATTCTCTTCACACTCCCAGCAAATAAACACCCATTCCCCTGGTTTATCTTGGTCTCTGGCCTGTCTAGGGTCCATTTCGTCACCACAAAGCGGGCAAGCGTGGAAAATCAGTGCAGGAACAAACTTTCTTCTAAAGTCAACAATATCTTGAGGAGTCCCTTCTAGTTCTAACATTTCATGATCTCTGGCGGCTTCTAAGCCTCTAGTTTCTAGTTGGTCTCTAATCTTGACTTTTTGATCGTCTTTACCCTCGTCATAGAGATTGTTTTCTAGTTTAACAATCAATTCGACAGTCTTGCCTAAACGGTTCATAATCAATTTCTTACCGCGAAAAGCCTCGACTTTAGCAATTTTTAACCGCTCTTTTTGCTCAGCTAATTCTGTAAGAACGTCTTTTTGCTTACGCTTAAACTTTATTTCTTCAATTTTAGAGTCAACTTTCTTTTCAGGCGCTAAGACCGATGCTAGAAACCGTTCTTTACCGTGGGAAGAGTGAGCGGAATTGATAATTGAAATGACACCATCAGCGATATCTGGCTTTAGTGCATAGTTTTCAATCAACATATTGCGGTCAATTTTCTTTAAATCGCCAATTTTTAATCCAGCATCGGCTAACTGCTGGGCTGTAGTATCATCAATTCCACGCCTTAATAGTGCAAGATATGTGTCTTTCTTTGCCATAGCATCCCCTCCGACAAGTCCTGCCCAGTAGCCACTCCTAAGAAAAACCTCTCCCCGCTAATTTCTTTAAAAACCATCAAAACATTGGACATAAACGATAGATTGAGGTCAAGTTTAAGATTTATCTTGGATTTTTTCCAGATCCTGACAAAACTCTATCCAGTCATCAAAATCAAACTCTTCTGGTCGAGCGTTCATTCTCTCATCATCAGCCAGACTTGAAATCGCCAACTTCCAGCGAGCAGAATACCAGTTAGGAACTCTATTGAGGCGGCGCGGAATAGATTTCAGACTGGTACGAATTTTCTTCCTTCGTTGTTTGAAGGCCTGATGGATTACTTGTTTAACAAGACGCTTATCACATTCAAATTGTTCATGACTAGGTTTCATTTCAATAAAGCAGGAATTTACTTTTGGATTTGGACTAAAGTTGTGAGGGGGTACTTTTTGCAACATCTCGGATTGCCAATCTAATAACGCAGTCATTCCAAGGGAGCCAACGTCAGATTCATACTCCATAACTAGTCTTTCAGCAAATTCTTCTTGCACCAAAAGTACAACTTTCTGCAACAATTTCACTTCATCATCACGCAGATATTTGGTTAGCAACTCTACTAGGGGCGATGAAATTTGGTAAGGGATATTAGCAACAACTTTCGAGATTGAGGTAGGCCACTTCACCTGTAATGCGTCCCCTGAGAGTAAATTCAATTGTCCAGACGCAATTTCGCTGGCGAATATGCTCTGCAGATGTTTTACCGCCCCCTCATCAATTTCAATTGCTGTTACTCTACATCCTTGCATCAGTAAAGCCTCTGTTAACACGCCAGGCCCGGGACCTATTTCCAACACGTGGTCAGGTTTGACAATCTCAGCGTATTGTATAGAGAGCGTAATTAGCTCATCATTGATCAAGAAATGTTGGCCAAGAGACTTGTCATTATCCTGTTTACTACGAAGTAAATCAACTAGAGTTCGAGCGCCCTTCATGCTGTCACCGGTAACAGTAGTTCTGTAAGTCGCGGTTGTAAGTTTCTATCGCTAATTTCAGCAACAAAACGCTTTGCTAGCAGTTCTGCTGCATCTATGGTGCAAGATTCGTTTAGATGTTCAAGGCCAGTAAAGCCACTCGAGCCTCTAACCTCGACCATCTGCAAAGCCTTCTTTTTACCAATTCCAGGTAATAGTTCGAAGGCGTGTTGCTTGAGGGATAGTGGGCCTGCAATGTTGAAAAATGCCTTGATGAAGTGGGCCGCCTTTTCTTCGATAAATAATTGGATGACTAATGGTAAATCGCTGGCTGCTGAATTAGACAACAGTTCCATTTTTGCCATACCGAGAATATCTCCCACGTCCGTGCGCTTGTCGCCATCAACTCCGACATATATTCTATCACCTACTGAAGAATTAGTGTTCTTGGCAGTAAATCTGCCGAGCAACATCTTACTTTCCCCAAAGGCAACAATCACATTGGTTTGATGATCGTTTTCGATAACTCTCGCCCAAACCTCGTCATCAAGGGGAGTTGGGCGGCGTTGACGTGGGGGCTTATCTCTTCCAGGATTATTGCGCCCCCTATTGCCGCGATGGTGTTGTCCTTGACGTCGTTGATTATTTGGACGTTGATTTGTTCTTGGCTTTTGTTCAACCTTTTTCACGACATCTCTGCGGCCTTCCGCAGGTCTTGTTGGCAAGTATTGTGAAGGCTTAGCATTGCTCTTCTTATCAGACTTTTTTGGAATCTTGACATTACGGTCACGACTGAAACCGCTCATAAAATCATCTCGGCCAATTTCACTCGAAGCCAACATGCTGCCTTACTGTATCTAGAATTGCATTGATTTCAGAATCATCAATAGCAATTCTCTTGGAGACTAATACTGCTTTTACATCACTAGGATATAGTGGCATTAGTTCAGCAAGTTTTGCAGCTAGGTCAGGATATTGAGCAAGTTTGTCCATCTCAAGTAGTGCAGCCTTTAGAGTTACAAATACATCAGGAGTAGTCTTGTAACCAACTCTGTTGTCACTTGCAGCCCATTGAGCATGCTGTAGTGCAGCAACCTGTTCGTAAGTTAAATCGCCCCTTCTTTCTTGAGCGCCCTCAAGCATGTCTCTTACGGTAGCAAAGTCAACAAATTTCTCTTCTTCGGTCAAGTAAATCACTCCAATGGGCGTAGGTGTTCTGGTCTAGCAATGACAGTCTTTTGCATATTGCCGTCTTTTACTGCAACGACCCATGCAACGCCTTGTTTCTTCTGAATAAATCCAGTTCTGCCATTGAATCTTCTGTGCGGCATTCCACCTTGTTGACCACCGTCTAGTACGATAGCAACACGATCACCAGTATCATATTCGTGCAATACACGACTGATATTCAAGCGACTGCGTTCGCTTTTTCTCCTTCTTAGAATGCTTCGAGTTCTTACTCTCTGGCCCTTGGAACGCTTCATGGTTTTCGCCTCACTTTACCCCGACACAGCATATTGCCATCTTCGGAGCAATTTGCCGACCTACCAATCGCATATAAGCACCGCGACGAAAATAACCGACTAAAAACCGGCGAGTTAGTCGGCATGAATGTCCCCGACATCTAGCCATAGAACCTCGCATTTGGCTTTGAGTAAAGAGGCCACACTGGGCTGTGTGCGACCACTGTCACCATGGATGGTTTCTTTGACATAGGTACCAGATTCACAGCGAAGGGTAACTTCGACTTCTCTGGTACCATCTGGCATAATTTCTACAATCGGCTGGTTGACATCAATCACGTCCCGCCGCCTAATCAGGTCAGCTCTTCGGTGGGCTACTCGGTCAGGTGTGCGTTGGTACAACTTTACTCCATGCAATGATAAAATTGTGGAAATAATTGTTTCGTCGCTAGGTAATTCAAACAGGGCACTACCAGGCGCCGGCATAGCGAGGATTCGTTCAATTAACTCTGATTTTTTACCGGTCTTTTTGAGGTTATTTTCAGTACAAATAGCCTCTAGTTCACTCTTCTTCATGTTTGACAATTCTTCTTCAGAGGGTCCTTGTTCTTCGGTGACGATTTCGGTTGGCAGTGGCTTAGTGTTGTCTTTCCGCTTGTCGCCTCTTCGATGGCGTTTTTTATTTGGTTTTTTACTTGAGTCCTTGGTTAAATCTAGCGGGGCCGTCAATACTGCATACTCGTTTTCTTTCATCTGCCCGACTCTAAATCTGATGGTGTAGGATTTTTCTGCAGGGGTGTCTTTGATTCGTACAACTTCACTCTTATTGGAGGA
>TARA_B100001093_G_scaffold135748_1_pt1 | contig 14609 bp, 17 predicted proteins | sample TARA_B100001093 | Tara Oceans TARA_B100001093 (sample SAMEA2623116) | marine metagenome | biome: marine biome (ENVO:00000447); feature: surface water layer (ENVO:00002042); material: "saline water (ENVO:00002010), including plankton (ENVO:xxxxxxxx)" | depth 5 m
GAAATAAATGAAGCGTTATTAAAAAATGAAATTAATCATCTTAAAAATGATTTACAATCCAAATCTGATATTGTTGAAAAATATTTAAATAACTTAAATACTTGGAAAAAAGATGATAAAACAATAAATAAATATTTAGTTAAACATGATAAATATTTAAATAGAAAAAATTTATCTTCTAGATCATTTAATAAAGTTAGGTTAAACACAGAAAATATCATTAAGAGAGAAGTAAGCTACTTAGATAATATATATTCAGAAGCAGTAATCACCAAAAATAATCTAAAGAGTAGTTTAGAAAATAAATTGTCATTGTTTAAAGAATATAACAATAGTGATACATTTAAAAAGACTCTTCAAGAGCAAGAAGAAGTATTAACTAATGAAAAACTTACATTAGAAGATGAAACATCTTTCATGAATGAGGAACTTATTACTTCAACAGAGAAAATTAAATTTCTTACAGAAGAAAACAAAAATATATCAAATAAAATTAATGAATTATCAAAAAATGATCAGACAATGGTCATAGAGAATTATCAAAATATAAATGGAAAAGCTTCCAAAGCTTATAAAATTTTATCTGAACTTTCTGAAGATTTGTCACTTAGAAGTAAAAAATTAGATAATGATTATAGTGAAAATGATATTCAGATTAATGAAATTGAAGATAATCTAGATAATCTCTCACAAAATTTATATAACTACAAAGATAAAAAAAGTAACTTGATGGTTAAAGAATCTGAGTACATGTCTCAAAGGGCACTTTTTTATTCAAATCTTACAAATATAAGTGGACTAAATATTGAAGAAATTAATAATTTTGACATTAACGACGTATCTGCAAATGACTTAGAAAATTTAATAAGTAAAACTGAAAAAGATTTAGATGCGCTTGGAACAGTTAATTATTTAGCTTCTGAAGACTTCGAATCTCTTAATGATAGATATATAAATATTTCATCAAATATTGAAGAATTAAACTTAACAAAAAAAGAACTTCTAAAATATATTGGTGAGATTGAAGAAGAAATCAAATTCAGAATAGAAAATTCATTCAACACAATATCTGTAAATTTTGAAGAAGTTTTTGAAAAACTCTTTCCTGGTGGAAAGGGTTCATTAAGTCTTACTAACTCTGATAATTTATTAGATTCTGGAATTGAAATAAATGTTCAACCAAGAGGAAAAAAAGTTAAAAAATTAAGCTTACTCTCAGGCGGGGAAAGATCACTAGCTGCAATTGCATTTTTATTTTCTGTTTTTAAATCCTTTCCAAGTCCTTTTTACATATTAGATGAAGTTGAAGCTGCTCTTGATGATGCAAATCTTCATAGAATGTTGAATTTATTAGAATTTGTTAAAAATGACGCTCAATTTTTGATTGTTACTCATCAACAACAAACTATGCAAGCTGGTGATGTATTGTATGGAGTTACTATGCAACCTGGTTCAGGTTCAAGAGTGTTTACAAAAACTAAAAAAGATTTTGAATCTTTAATCTCAAAAGGTGAATAATGAATCCACAAGATAAAAAATTAGCCGACTTAGCCAAAGATACTGCACAAAAAGCATATGCTCCTTATTCAAACTTTAGAGTGGGTGCAGCATTGATAACAGATTCTGGAAACATATATACAGGTTGTAATATTGAAAATGCTTCTTACCCAGCCACTGTTTGTGGAGAAGACGTTGCAATATTTAAAGCAATATCTGAAGGTGAAACAAAAATAGACACTATTGCTGTAGCTTGTATTGATGCAGAAAATGACACTGCTATATTTCCATGTGGCATATCTAGACAACGAATGTCAGAGTTCAATACAGAACATGTAATTGTTGTCCATAATGATGAGATTAAAAAGTATAAATTTGAAGAAGTTTTACCTTTTGACTTTAAATTTTAAGTAAAGTTATAAATTTTCAGTAATCTTTGGAACTATAGATAAAGTGTCTGCAACCAAACCTAAATCAGCGATTTGAAATATAGGAGCTTCTTCATCCTTGTTTACAGCGATTATATATTTTGAATCTTTCATGCCCACTTGATGTTGTGTAGCTCCAGAAATACCAAGCGCAATATAAACATCCGGTTTGACAGTTTTACCTGTTTGACCAACTTGTTGAGAGTAAGGCATCCAACCTGCGTCAACTATAGCTCTAGTGCCTCCAATTGCAGCATTAAGCTTTGTGGCTAAATCTTGAACTAATGATAAATTTGAGCTTTCAACCATTCCTCTACCAGCGGAAATAACAATTTTTGAATCTTCTAATTGAGGACCAGTTTTTTCTTCTATAAAAATGTCAAATACTTCTGGATCCTCTGAAGTAATCTCTACAGTATCGAAATTTGTATCTAAAGATAACTGAGATTCTTCAAATGATTTTGGCCTGATAAGCAAAAACTTATGTGGTGATGATATCTTAGAGTTATATTCACTTTCACCGCCATTGATTGAGTTTGAGGTTGTTACACTTTCACCTTCAACTTCAAAATTGATAACGTTTGAAACTTGACTAGATTTAAAATCTACTGATAGAAACGCTATTAAGTCTCTTCCAACATAAGTTGATGGTGATAGAACTAAAGAGATTGAATTTTCTTCAATTATGCTTTTTAATTTATCTGCAACAGTTCCTAAAGTAAGTTTATTTTCTGGACATTTCATATAAGTATTTTTAAATGTTTCAGATCCAATGTTAGGAGACTCCTCAGACCCCACTGTTACAATTTCAAAATCTAGTCCTAAATCGTTTGCTTTTGTGATAATCTCTAATGCTCCACTTGACAATTTGTTATCGACAACTTCACCGATTATTAATGTTTTCATATGGCTTTCAATTCCTTTAATTTATCGATAATAATTTGAAATCCTTCACCCTCATCAATTATTTTTTCACCTTGTTTTGTAGTTGACACATCTTTTATGTCAATAAATTCTAAGTTTTGCTGAGTGTCATAATTAATATCAGCAATTGATATTCTTTCTATTGGTTTTGATTTTGCAGCCATAATATCCTTAAAGTTTGGATATCTTGGCTCAACTCCACCAGCAGTTACGGATAATACACAATTTGTTGGCATAATTACCTTTTCTGATCCTGTTGAAGTTTGTCTTGTTAGAGTTACTGATTCATCTATATCAACTGCTTTTATATAAGATATGCATGGAACTCCTAGCAATCTAGAAACTTGTTGTGGAATTACACCTGAATAACCATCAGTAGATTCCGTACCAAATATTGTTATATCGGCTTCAACTTTTTTTGATAATTCACTTAAAACATTTGCAGTCATCAATGAATTTGATCCAGATAATGAATCATCTTCTAGAACAAGAGCTCCATCAGGTCCCATTTGAAGAGCTTGTTGAATACCTTTTTCAGTTCCTAATGAACCCATAGAAATTACTGTAACTTCTGCATCAAATTTTTCTTTTAGTTGTAAAGCAACTTCAATTCCATAACGATCTGTATCATCCAAAACTTGTTCTTCTGGTCTATTAATTAATCCACCATTGTATGTAATTTCTAATGCTGGATCAGGTATTTGTTTTGCACAGACTGCTATTTTCATGTGTTCATATTAATATCAGAAATTTAAATTGTTAAATTAATTTGTTCTAAAAAACTCTTCATAAAACTTTGAAAAGTTTTTGACGTTTTATCAGCAATTTCAATAACTTCATCGTGGGAAAGGGGGTGTTCTGAGATTCCTGCTGCTAAGTTTGTTACAAGTGAAAAAGCTGTGACATCTATGCCAGCGTGTCTTGCAACAATTGCCTCAGGCACGGTAGACATCCCAACTAAATCTGCACCAATTGTTTTCGCAAAGTTTACTTCTGATGGTGTTTCATAAGTTGGTCCTGTAAACCATGCATATACTCCTTCCTTGTAATCAAAAAAATCACTTGAAACGGTCTCAGCAATTTTTCTAAATTTAAGATTATAAACTTCTGACATATCAGGGAACCTTGGACCAAATTCATCAATATTTTTCCCTATTAGTGGATTATCCCCGGTTAAATTAATATGATCTTTGATTGCAACTATATCACCAGGTGAATAATTTGAATTTACACCACCAGCAGCATTAGTAATAACCAAATTTTTAATATTTAAATCAGACAAAACTCTAGTTGGCAGTACGATATCCTGAATATTGTAACCTTCGTAATAATGTGCCCGACCAGACAAAATTGCAGTAACTTTGTCTTTAATTTCTACAAAAGTCAATGTTCCACTATGACCTTCAACTGATGGTTTAATAAAATGTGGTATTTCAGAATAATCAAATGACTTTAATGGTGTAAATGTTTTCTCGAATCCTCCCATACCTGAACCTAAAATAATGGCAGATTGAATTTCTGAGGGAAATTCATTTTTAATAAACTGACTTGCTTCTTTAATTTTATTAATCATTATGTCTATAAAGTCATGATATATACTTAAAAACACTTTTTCCTGTAAATATATTTTCTAAACCATAGAATTCGGAAATAGTAGAAGCTATATTTGCAAAAGTATCTCCGGAGCCTATATTTTTTGGATTTAAGTTATTTTTAAATATTACGAATGGGACATATTCTCGTGAGTGATCCGTTTTACCATCTGTAGGATCAGTTCCATGATCACCTGTAATTATTAATACATCGTCATCATGTAAATTATCCATAAGTTTCGAGAGCTGTCTATCAATAATCTTTAATCCTTCATAATAACCTTTTGGATCTTCCCTATGTCCATAAAGCATGTCTAGATCAACTAAATTTATAAAATAAAAATCATAATCTTCAGATTTATAGTTTTGTAAAAGAATTTGCATTCCATTTTCATCACCTTCTGTATGGATAGATTCATTTAAATAATCTTCTCCAAATAAATCAGAAATCTTACCAATACCAAGAGTCTTTTTATCGTTATTAGATAATTGACTTAAGAGAGTCTCACCTGGGGGATTGATACCAAAATCTTTTCTATCGTAAGTTCTTTTAAAATTTCCAATTGGTCCAATAAATGGACGCGCTATTACTCTTCCAATGTTGTAAGCATTACAATATTTTCTTGCGATTCCACAAACTTTATAGAGTTCATCTGTTGATAATATATCTTCATGTGCTGCAATTTGAAATACAGAATCTCCTGAGGTGTAAAGTATCAATTTTTTAGTTTCTAAATGTTCTTTTCCCAAGTCATTAATTATTTCAGTACCTGAAGCATGAAAATTACCAATAAAGTTATAGCCTATTTCCTTGGAAATATTGTCAACTAATTCAACTGGGAATCCATCTGGAAATATTGCAAAATCTTTTTCAGTTACAAGTCCTGCTATTTCCCAATGTCCAGTTGTAGAATCATTACCTTTTGATGCTTCTGCAAGTTTCCCTATAATTGAAAAGTTATTTTCATTTCTTAATCCATCAATTTCTGTAATTGCACCAAAACCAAGTTTTTCAAATGTTGGGAGTACTAATCCTCCATTTGCCTTAGAAACATTCCCAAATGTATTAGAACCCTCATCTCCATAAATGGCAGCATCTGGGGCTTCTCCAACACCTAATGAGTCAATAACAATTAATATACATTTTGGCATTTTTGTTAAGTTGTTCCAAAAAGCCTATCGCCCATATCCCCAAGGCCAGGGACAATGTACCAGTTTTCATCTAATTTTTCATCTATAGATGCAGTAATTAATGTTATATCTGGATGATTAGCTTTAATCTTTTCGATCCCCTCCGGTGCAGATATAACTGTTAATGCGTGTATATTTTTAGGATTATATTTTTTTACAGTTTCAATTGCAAAGGAAAGTGAGCCCCCAGTTGCCAACATTGGTTCTAAAATGAAAACATTTTTATTTACAAGATCAGGTAATTTTTCATAATAATTTTCTGGCTCAGCGGTTTCTTCATTTCTTTGAACACCTATATAACCAAATGATATATTTGGTATGAGTTGTTGAACTCCGTCCATTAACCCAAGGCCAGCTCTAAGAACAGAAATTGCAACTGAGTTATTTTCAATTTGTACACCTTTTGTTTTAGTAAGGGGAGTGTTAATTTCTATTTCGGAAGTAGTGAGGTGTTTTGTTGCTTCAACAACTAAGAAATAAGATAATTTTGAGGCAGAAGTTCTAAACGTATCAAAATCAGTATTCTTATCTCTTAAGTTAGTTAGATAGTGATCTTTTAATGGATGAGATATTTCAATTAATTCCATATTTTTAGAGTACATTAAAAAATTAATCTTTACTAGGACTATTTAACGATAGTAAATATAATTTTTAGGTCATTAAGTTATAACTTAACTAATATAATTAACTGCAAATAGATTAGGAATTTAATGCCAGTAAAAATAAGGCTAGCCCAAAGAGGCAAAAAAAAGAATAGGACTTTCAGAGTAATAGTTGCCGATTCTAGATCTCCGAGAGATGGAAAATTTATTGAAGATTTAGGATTTTATGATCCCCATGAAAATCCATCAAAAGTTGATATAGATGTTGAAAAAGCAGTTTCATGGTTAGACAAAGGTGCTCAACCTTCACAAAGAGCACAAAAGATACTGGAGATTTCTGGAGCATGGGCTCAATGGAGATCATCAAAAGGTGAAGTTGTTTCGATACCTACACCACCAGAGCCAAAAATTAAAAGCAGTTCAAAAGCAAATAATAAGAATAATGATGAAAACGTAGCTGAAGCTGAGGAAATTTCTGAAAATATTGATAAAAATGAAAATAAAGGTGAAGAAGAATGAGTGAAAATGGAAAGATTGTCCGAAATGTTGTTGAATATATAATTTCTCAAATTGTAGAAGATGAAAAGTCAGTAAAAGTTGATATATCCTCATCTGATGATGAAAGTGTTGCAATTGAAGTTAGAACTTCTCCTAATGATATGGGAAGAGTAATAGGAAAACGAGGAAGAGTAGCACGTGCTATTAGAACAGTAGCTCAGGCTGCAGCGGACGAAGAAGGCCTTCAATCTTCAGTAGAATTTATTGACTGAAGATAATTTTTACTATCTAGGAAAACTTGGAAAGCCACATGGACTGCTTGGTTTTCAATATATAAACATAGAGATGTTTTTTAGAGATTTAAACCTATCTGGGTTAATAGTTTCAATTGATCAAAAAGAATACAGGATTAGTAAATTTAAAAAACACTTAAAAGATAGAAATTTAATAAAATTTGAAAACATAGACACAATAGATGAATCTGAAACTTTGAGAGATTCCGAAGTTTTTATTTCTTCTAAATTTAAAAACGTAGTCAATAAATCAAACTTACCTTGGCCCAAATTTTTTATTGGTGATGTTCTATCAGATAATATAAATTTGATCGATTATTTTTATACAGCTAAGTTAATTATGTGTAAGGTTTCAAACAACAATGAAGAAATTGTTGTTTCTTATGATAAAAATAACTTTAAATATATTGATAACAAACTTTATTTAACTATTAATTAACCACTCATATATTTTATTTGTTGGTTCATCATCTAAATATTCCGGATGCCATTGAATTCCAATTGCATCCCATCCATTTGTAGTTTCAATTCCTTCAATTACACCGTCAGGTGATTTTGCAGAAATCTTTAAATCTTTTCCTAGTTTGTCTATTCCTTGATGGTGAATGCTATTTACCAAAATCATTTCATCTTGAATTATTTCTTTTAATTTTGTATTTTCATCAATATTTATTTTATGTATGTGTTTTCTTGCATCATCGTACGGTTTTTGATGATTCATTTTTTGAAACCCAGCTTTGTTTAGATCTTGGTGTAAAGTTCCGCCTTTATAAATATTTAACAATTGATGCCCCCTACAAATAGCCAGTGTTCTAATTTGCATTTTTTCTGCAGCTATAAAGATATTCATCTCTGTCGAATCTCTTAAATCATCTACCTTCTCAATAGTGTCATCTGGTATTTGATCATACATTTCAGGATTTATATCTCCTCCTCCAGTAACTATTAAGGCATCTAGACCCTTCAAATTTATAGACGTGGTGTTCTGCTGTGGAAGAATATTAACCTGGGCATTATGCTCATTACATTGTTTGATAAATTCAGAATTTAATACTGAACATTCTATTTTTCCAGCTGACATTTGAACATCTTTATTCCCAGTACTTATTCCGACGATAAAGTTATTCATTTATATAAAATAAAGATTGAACTTCTACACATACATTTAAAGGGAGACTCGAAACACCAACTGCTGAACGTGTTGGTTTTTCAGTAAAGTATTCATCAAGCTTATCTGTAAATCCATTCAATACCTTTGGTTGATTTTCAAAATTTGATGAAGAGTTAACAAATCCAATGACATTTACTGGTATTAATTTTTCTAACTTAGAAATTGTTAATAGTGATGAAATTGTTAGTTCAGCACACAAGGAAGCTGCTTTGTAACCATCATCTATAGAAATATCATTTGGAATTTTACCTATGAATTTTACTTCTTCAGTAATTGGAACATGTCCAGAAGTGTAAATATAGTTTCCTATTTTTTTAATAGTTACATAATTTCCAGCTGCTTCAGGTGCTTTTGGTAATTCTTTATTCACTAGCTGATAATTTCTTTAGTAGGTCAACAACCCTATTTGAATATCCCCATTCGTTGTCGTACCAACAAACTACTTTTATGTGATTTTTGTTAATTATTTGTGTGGAAGAAGCGTCGTAAATACTTGAATGTGAATTCTTTAATATATCAGTTGATACCAAAGGAATTTCAGAATATTCAAGGATACCTTTTAGTTCATTTTGAGCTGCTTTTTGAACCGCTTTATTCACATCCTCAATGGTTACACTTTCCTCAACCTCGACAACTAAATCTACAACGCTGCCATTGGGTACTGGTACTCTCATGGCCATTCCATCAAGTTTCCCATTAAGTTCAGGTAGTACCATTCCAACTGCTTTTGCAGCTCCTGTTGATGTGGGTATTATATTTTGGGTTGCACTTCGTCCTCTTCTAAAGTCGCTATGTGTAGTTTCAGCGAGTGCTTGATCATTGGTATATGCATGAACAGTCGTCATTAGTCCAGACTTAATCTTAAAATTATCATTTAGAACCTTTGCAATTGGAGCAAGACAATTCGTTGTGCAAGATGCATTTGAAATAAGATTATCGTCATCAGATAAAGAATCATCATTCACACCAAGAACGACTGTTGCATCTATTTCATCTTTAGGGGGTACAGTAAGAATGACTTTTTTTGCACCTGAACTTAAGTGCTTTTCTAGAGATTCTTTATCTCTGAAAAAACCAGTTGATTCGACCACAAGTTCAACACCTAAATCATTCCAAGGAATTGTTGCTGGATCACTATGTGAAATTAATTTAATAACTCTATCTCCAACTATTAAATCGTCACCTTTTAGTTCAACATGCATATCAAGAACTCCCATAATTGAATCATGTTTAAACAGATATACAAGATTTTCTCGATCTCCAAGGTCGTTTATTGCGATAACGTTCAAATCTGAATTAGATTCAATTATGATTCTTAAAATTGATCTACCTATTCTTCCAAATCCATTTATACCAATATTATTCAAATTGACCACCTGTTGATTTTACAGTTTCGATGATTCTAGAGGCGTAGCCCCAACCATTATCAAACCAAATAATGAGTTTTAATTTATTTTCATCAATACACATAGTGGATAGTCCATCAATAATTCCTGAAAGTGAATTTCCTACTACATCAGAAGACACTATTGGATCATAAGTTATACCAATTATGTTTTGTAAATCAGGTTCTTTAGTTTTTTCATCAAAGAAATTATTAACCTCTTCTTTTGATGTATTATTTTTTAAATTTATTGTTAAATCAATAGTGCTTCCATCAGGAACAGGCACTGTCATTGAAAAAGAAGCAATCTTTTGAATTAATTCAGGCAACGCTGTTTCAATGACCTTAGATGAATTGGTAATCGCTGGGATAATATTTTCACCTGCTGCTCTATTTTTTCTAAAACCTTCACCTGCAACATCTGCTAAACGATTTGAATTTGAATAACCATGTATGGTAGTTATAAATACTTCCTCAACACCATATTCGTTGTTTATCATCTTTAATATAGGCCCAACAGCATTGGCAGTATTTGATCCAAAAGAAATTATGTTTGATTCTAAATCTATTACTTCATCATTACATCCAGATATTAATAATGGTATTTCCTTCAAATTCTCTGGAGTAGATGCTATGAAAACTTTTTTTGCACCTTTAGTGAGATGCTTTTCAGACTCTTCTAAGTTTTGAGATTTTCCAGTAGCCAATATAACTATGTCAGTATTTAACGAGGTCCAATTTGATTCATCTGCATTTTTCCAATTATTAAATATTGTTTTGTTATTATTTACAACTATTCCATCCTCTAAAACATTTATCTCATGATCTAGTTGTCCATAAATTGAATCATACTTAAGAAGATAAATCAGATTTTCCTTATCTGCTGTATCAGATACGGATACTATGTTAATTTTCTCATCATCAAGAGACTGCCTGTACAGATCTCTTCCAATCCTTCCAAAACCAACTATTGAAACGTTAACCATATGTCACTCTCTACTTATGAATTCTTATAAATTCTTGGTACAATCAAATCATAATATTATCGAATAGTTAAAAATTATGTCTAGTTTAGATAAAAAAATTGAAGAATATATTTTTGGAGAGATCTCCACATATGAACTTTTAGACTCTGCCTTTAATAAAAAACTAGATTATTTTGGTAAAGACATAACTTACAGTCCAAAAGTTTTTATCCCGTTGACTACATTATGTCAAGACTCATGCGGATATTGTACATTTGTTAAATCACCAAAAGAGGGTGGGGCATATTTAACATTTGATGAAGTAGATGCAATTGCACATGTAGGAGATCAAACAGGATGTTTTGAAGCATTATTTACCTTAGGAGATAAACCAGAAAATAAATGGTCATTTGCGTCAGATGAATTAAACAAATTTGGGTATAACGACACTTTTTCTTATCTGCTTGAGAATGCCAAACGAATAAATGAAAAATATCATCTATTTCCTCATATAAATCCTGGTTTAATGTCACGAAATGAAATAATCGAATACAAAAAATACTCACCGTCAGGTGGCTTGATGCTTGAAACTTTTTCATCAAAAATAAATGAAAAGGGTCATGCTCATTATGGGGCTAAAACTAAAAATATTAAATTAAGACTGAATACATTAAATAATGCAATGGAAGAGAAATATCCTATGACTACTGGTTTACTATTAGGTATCGCTGATACTAAAGAAGAATTAATATTTGATATTTTTAAACTTATTCAAACTTGTAAAGAAAACACATCAATTCAGGAAATAATTCTTCAAAATTTTAGAGCTAAACAAAATACGGCTATGAAAAATAGTTCTGAAATTATTAATGATTTATTTTTAAGAATAATTGCTACAACAAGGATTTTTTTGCCAAGCCATATTTCACTTCAGATACCTCCTAATTTAGTTAATGATATTGACTTGTTTATAAAATCAGGAATAAATGATTTTGGGGGTATCTCGCCAAAAACAATTGATTGGGTTAATCCAGAACATACATGGCCAAATATTCAAGATTTGAATAAAAGTGTGAAAAGTACCAATCAAGAACTTATTCCAAGACTTCCTGTATATCCTGCATTTATAAACAGAGAATGGCTTAGTCCTGAAATATATGAAAAAGTAAGTAGTGTAGTAAATGAGAAAGGATATCCACGTGAACATGAATTTACAAAATAATGTTTCTTTTCTAAGAATTAGGCCCTGTGATTCTGACAATGAGATATACCTAAATTCTCGCAAAAAAGAGGGCACATCTTCTTTTTATATAAATAAAAATGTAAATTTAGAAACTATACATAAAAATGGGTTCCAAACAGTATCTGATGATATAAATGAAGATGCCTTTCAATGGTTTGTTAATTCTGAAAATTGGAAAGAATTTAAAGATATTCCAAAATCTAGATTAATTTATAAAGTGTCATCAAGTAATGAAAAAGATTTAGAAGTAATTACTCGATTAAACCCTAGACATATACTTGTTAATAACCTCGAAAGTATAAACGTTCTAAAAAACCTACAACTTTCATTAAGTTTTAAAATATCAAAATATGTAAATTCTGTCGATGAGGCAATTATGTCGATTAATAAAGGAGTTGAAGATCTTTGGTTAAGAGATTGGAGTTATAAAGAAATTAAAATACTTAAAGAAAAGATAGATCAAAACCTTTATGAAAGAACTATCTTCTCGCAAGAACCAGTTAATGAAGCAAGAAAAATACTTTCAAAACTACATTTTACAAACTACCTTCAATCTCGTGACGTTAGGGGGTATAAGCGCTTTCCTACTGATTGGTCACCTGGTTCCGGAAAGGATATCCCTAAACTTAATAAGGCAACTCATAATTTATCATCTTCATTCAAAACAAATAATTTTGAAAATATTTTAGAGAAGGCTAAAGATGGGTACGAAATTTCAAAAAATGAATTGAAAGATTTATTTAAAACATCAGGTAAATATATTAATGATATTGCTGAAGTCGCAAATGAATTAAATCAATCAATACATCAAGATAAAGTTACGTTTGTAAAAAATAGAAATATTAATTATACAAATCAATGTTATTTTAAATGTGGTTTTTGTGGATTTTCTAAAGGTCCAAAAAGTTTAGATCTAAAAGAAAAGCCGTATAATCTCGAACCTCAGGAAGTTGTTGAAAGAAGCATTGAGGCATACAAAGATGGAGCATCTGAAGTTTGCTTACAAGGCGGTATTCATCCTGAATATACCGGTCATTTTTATTTGGACTTGGTACAAAAAATAAAATCTGAAGTACCTGATCTTCACATTCATGGGTTCACACCCTTAGAAATTTGGCAAGGTGCTGAAACAATTAACTTATCAGTTAAAGATTATCTTATTTTATTGCAAGAAGCAGGTTTAAACACTTTACCTGGTACTGCTGCAGAGATTTTAGATAACCGAATAAGAGAGTTCCTATGTCCGGATAAAATAACTGCCGAGCAATGGGGATATGTAATGGAAGTTGCTCACTCACTCGGAATTAAATCTACCGCTACGATTATGTTTGGACATATCGACGATATTGAATCATGGTCAAATCATTTCGAATCAATCAGAAATATACAAAAAAGAACTAGGGGATTTACTGAAATTGTACCCTTGCCGTTTGTTCATATGGGCTCACCTATATTTTTACAGGGAAAAAGCATGCCTGGACCTACGTGGGATGAAGTAACTCTTATTCATTCCTTAGCGAGAATCTTTTTCTTTAATAGCATTGATAACATTCAAGCTAGTTGGGTAAAGCTTGGACATGACGGAGTTTCAAAACTTTTAGATGCTGGAGTTAATGACCTCGGTGGCACCTTGATTAATGAAAATATAAGTAGAGCTTCTGGCGCCGACCACGGACAACACACAACTGACATACAATTCATTGAGTTGATTGAAAAAAATAATAAAGTACCTTTTTTGAGAAATACGCTTTATACCGAGAAAAAAAATTTGTCAGAAGATATGTTATCTAAAAATGTTATCAAACTTTAATATTGTCACACTTTTTCCAGAAATTTTTAAAAATTGGTTAGATATTGGGATTTTATCTTCAGGATTTGAAAAAAAGTTATTTGAATTAACTACTACAAACCTAAGAGACTTTGGTACTGGTAATTACAAACAAGTTGATGATGCACCATACGGTGGAGGACCAGGGATGGTTCTTATGATAGAACCAATGGACAAAGCAATCACCCAATCAAAGAAAGATATTAATATTTTTTTGACTCCTAACGGCCAACAATTAAATGAAAATTTGATAGAAGAACTTCACACATACAATTCAGCAAATATTATTTGTGGAAGGTACGAAGGATTCGATCAGAGATTATTGGAACTTCATAGTGATTATGAGATCTCTATAGGCCAAACTGTAGTTTCTGGAGGAGAAGTTCCTGCAATGTTTCTCATGGAAGCACTTTTGAGAAAATTACCAGGAATACTAGGTAATTCAGAATCATTAAAGTACGAATCATTTGTAAACGATAAATATGATCATCCTACATATACAAGACCCGAAATTTACAAAGATATGAAAGTTCCAGAAGTATTACTTTCTGGTGATCATAAGAAAATTGAGGAATGGAAAAAGAATAATTTAAAAGACATTTAAAGTATCTTTAAACCTATAATTTCAATCTGAGGCATTATGAACTTAATACAAGAAATTGAAAACAATCAACTTAAATCAGATTTACCTGATATTAGATCTGGTGATTCTGTAAAGGTTAATGTGAAAGTGTCTGAAGGAAACAGAGAAAGAATTCAGACTTATGAAGGCGTTGTTATTTCAATAAATGGTGTAACAGTAAATAAAACAATCACTGTTCGTAAGCTATCTTTTGGAGTAGGTGTAGAAAGAATATTTCCTATTCATGCTCCAATAATTGAATCTATAGAAGTTACTCGTAAAGGTAAAGTTAGAAGATCAAAACTTTACTATCTACGTGATCGAATAGGAAAATCAGCAAAAATTAAAGAAGATAGAACTTCCTAAACTAA
>TARA_B100001093_G_scaffold139182_3_pt1 | contig 14601 bp, 10 predicted proteins | sample TARA_B100001093 | Tara Oceans TARA_B100001093 (sample SAMEA2623116) | marine metagenome | biome: marine biome (ENVO:00000447); feature: surface water layer (ENVO:00002042); material: "saline water (ENVO:00002010), including plankton (ENVO:xxxxxxxx)" | depth 5 m
GGCTGGTCGAGATTTGCGGGATTCGCCCCTGAAGTCATTTCTAAAGCACAGGTCTACCTGGAAGAGCGTGGTATATACCTTGATTACGAAGACGGTGAATATCAGTTCCCCCGCGGAATGGTCCTGAATGGAGTTACCTTTTTCGAGAGTGAAGCGCGGCAAGTTCCTCAGGTGAAGTTTTCTAATCTGGGAATTAATATCGATATTATAGGGCTGATTAAGGATCAAACCGCTGTGAGTGCCGTTGAATTTTCTCTTCTCGACTCCAGCGTCGCCTTTTTTAAAGGGGGTAATCCGGTGGCCCAACTAGAGGAAATTAGCGCCGAAATTATGGCCTCCTCAGGAAAGGTCGATGTGGAGCGTTTTTCAGGCCGAATTGGAGGCTTAGTCGTGAGGGCTTCAGGCAGTTTGGCTTTGCCTAAATCAGATGCGTCTTATGAGGCAGTTGGCAATGCGGCTTCAAATGAGACCTTTGTTCTTCCATTTGATTCTGTTTTGTTCGAGGAGTTTGGGGAATGGCTTGAGGTACAGGCTAACGGAAATCCTCCGGTGCTTGATGTGAAATTCTCTTCAGATGGTGGTGTTAAGTCACTTGCGATTGAGGGTTCTCTCAGAGGTTCGGATTTTCTCTGGTGTGGGGTTCCAATGACACGAGCGAACGCTTCCTTCGGTTTTGATGCTCCTTCGCAAATGTTGGATTTTTATTCGTTCCAGTTCGGGCATGGCGAGGGCGACTTGATCGGAACGGCGTCGCTCAATCTGGAGGACGATGTGCTGAGTTTTGATAAGTTTGAGTCCAATGTGAACCTTGTATCGATGCTGTCGGCCTTCGATGCAGAATTCGCAGAAAAATTTACGTCAATTAACTTTCGGGATGCGCCTCAAGTTCAATTGAGTGGGTCAATTTTGCTCGAGGATCTCGCTAACTCGAATTTGGAAATTTTCTATAATCATTCGCTTGGATTGGTGTATACGAATGCTTCAAGGGATCTTCCAGTGTCGCAGATAAAGGGCGAGATTGAAGTCTCGGGTGGTTCCTTGATTGTCAAAGATACCACCGCCCGGTTGCTGGGAGGAGATTTGAACATGAGCGGTAAAGTGAGCCTCATTGACGAGGGCTATCCGTTCAGCATCGACTCATTTAGGTTGGACAATGCGCCATTGGGCTCTATCGGAGAATGGCTTGGAGCGGAAGGTCGTGCAATGAACGGAGATCTTGTTTTAGAGTTTCATGGTTCGGGCACGAACGATATTTCTGATGTTCGAGGTGGGGGTTCGATTTCAGTCACTGAAGCAAAGCTAATGGGATTTCCGGTTGTCGGGGAAATTCAAGACTTTCTAGGGAAGGTGGTTCCTGCTTTCGGCGCAAGAACGGGTGACGCGCTTTCGGGAACCTACATCATTGAGTCGGGAATCCTTTTGACCAACGATCTGGCTGTCACGCAGGTGGGTGCTAAAGTTTCGGTGGACGGTCTCGTCAACCTGAAGCGAGGGACCACGAAATTCGCAGCGACAGCCAGAATGGATCCAAACGTTGTGATCGGTATGCCTCTGGAGGGTAAGGAAGTGATAATTGAAGGTGAAGGGCCGTGGATGAAACCTTCGATAAAGCTGAAGCGTTTTCCTGTTGAGTTTGCCTCCGAAGAACTGAGTTCCCTATTGGGTACTTCAACCGAAACTATAGAGTCACTCCAAGGGTTAATTAAGGGCGAAGAAGACGTCGCGAAAATGATTTCGGATCAATTACAGAAGGCCATCGGTAATGAGGGTGCCTTGTCTGAGCTAGATGGGTTAATCGACGGGATAATCAACAGTCTGTCATTGCCTGATAAGGGAGACAGCGAAGCGATTGTGCCAATTGAAGAGTCAACCGCAGTGCCCCATTCGGAAGCTGCGCTGCCGGTTCCAGTTGAGGAGTGAGAGTTTCGGGTCACTCACGTTTCGGCGACTAGATAATTCGATTCAGCTTTTCGCTTCGGCGGAAAGCTTTGATATTATCTACGATCTTGTCCACTAGTCGCTGCCGCGCTTCAATCGAACTCCAAGCGGTGTGTGGCGTAACGAAGAGATTGTTGAGAGCAGCCGCAATGAGAGGATGGTCAGCTGGAGGTGGCTCGGGCGTTACGACGTCGACTGCTGCTGCTCGAATAGTTCCATTTTTCAGCGCTGTTACGAGATGGGGCTCATTGATGAGATCACCGCGTCCGGTATTGATTAAAATGGCTGAACTTTTCATCATCCCAAGCGTTTCAGAATTAATGAAGTGAAGCGTCTGGGGAGTGAGCGGGCAGTGAAGAGTGACCACATCTGAAACAGCGAAAAAATCTTTCTTCGGAAGCCGTGTGATTGCCCCGATGCTGACGCCTTTGCGAGCCAGTGCAACAATATTCATGCCGAAAGCAGTGCCTACCCGTGCCACGGCCTTTCCAATTGCTCCAAGACCAACGATACCAAGAGTTTTACCGCAGAGTTCATTAATTGGATAATCGAGTCGAGTGAAGATTGGTGAATCGGGCCAGAGGTGTTTTTCTGCGGCAAAGCGGTGTGCGTTGGTTTCCAGATTCAGAAGGGAAGCGAAGACATGTTGGACGACCGATTCGGTGCTGTATCCGCTCACGTTGCACACGGCGAGTCCGCGCTGACGGGCAGCGTCGAGGTCTACATTATTCACGCCTGTGGCGACAATTTGGATTAACTTCAGATTCGAAGCCGCGTCCATCTCCTCGCCCTTAATAACAACCTTGTTAGTAAGTATTATATCAGCTCCAGCAATACGTTCGTTAACCTCTGAGGGGTGGGTCGTGCCGTGGTAGACAAGTTTACCAAGAGACTCTATCTCGGAGAGATCAATGTCCCCGCGATCCGTCGTGTCGCGATCAAGAAATACAATCGTTTCGCACATGCAAAGTTAGATGAAGTCACCCATAACCTCGATCATTGAAATGGCTGCCTCAGCCGCTTCGCGGCCACGATTCAATTCATCGCCGATTGACCTCGCCTCTGCCTGCTCGGAATTTTCGACGAGCAAAACTTCGTGGATGACGGGAATTAAATGAGAAACACCGGTTTCCTGAAGGGACTGAGTGATCGACTGTGCGATGAGGTCGGCGTGGGCAGTAGAACCGCGAATGATCACACCGAGAGCTATGATAGCGAGTGGTTGGACATCTCTGCAGGCAGCAGCTTCAACCACAATCGGGATTTCAAAGGCCCCCGGGACGCGGGTAATGTTGACACCAAGATCCGGAGCCAGGTTTGCGAGCGTTTCGCTGGCCGATTCGACGAGTGCGTCGGTATATTTACCGTTGTAGCGGCTGGCGATGATAGAGACAAAGCCGGCTTGGCTGGTAGTCACAGGGGCTTCTGGAGCGGTTTTCGTCATGGTTTAGTAAGCTTAAAGAATGTGCCCGAGCTTGTCTCGCTTGGTCTTGAGATACTCTTCGTTGTGTGGATTCGGCGTGACCTTGATGGGGACTTTTTCGACGATTTCAAGCTGGTGCCCATCGAGACCGACGACCTTTCTCGGGTTGTTGGTCATGAGTCGGATTTGGCGAACTCCAAGATCGTGAAGGATCTGAGCGCCCATTCCGTAATCGCGAAGGTCGGACCCGAAGCCGAGCCGCTCATTGGCCTCAACCGTATCGAGGCCCTCTTCCTGCAGTTTGTAGGCACGTACTTTGTTGGCGAGTCCGATGCCGCGGCCTTCCTGACGCATGTAGACAAGAACGCCTTTCCCGGCTTTTTCGATCTGGGAAAGTGCACTGTGTAACTGGCTCCCGCAGTCGCAGCGACGAGACCCGAAAACATCCCCGGTAAGGCACTCGCTGTGCACGCGCACGAGCGTCGGTTCAGCGGGGTCAATATCACCTTTAACAAGTGCTAGATGTTCTTCGGAAGAATTGATCCGGCTGGCGTAGTGAACAAGATCAAAAGTGCCAAAGTCAGTCGGCATTTTTATCGTTTCGATCCGTTGGACCAGCTTTTCCTCCCGTCGGCGAAATTGGATAAGAGAGGCGATCGTTCCAATTTTCAGAGAGTGTTTTTCGGCGAACTCTGTTAGCTGGGGCAGTCGGGCCATGGTGCCGTCTTCATTTAGAATCTCGCAGATGACGCCAGCAGCTTGTAGTTCTGCGAGGCGAGCAAGATCGACAGCAGCTTCGGTGTGACCGGCTCGGCGAAGCACTCCCTCCTGCATGGCCTGCAGTGGAAGAATATGTCCCGGTCGAACGAGATCGCCGGGCTCCGCAAGTGGGTTGGCCAGAATTTGCACAGTTCTAGCCCGGTCAGCTGAACTGATACCGGTGGTGATACCGGAAGCCGCGTCAACGGCGACAGTGAAGTTGGTACCATGTGATTCGGTATTTCGTCGAACCATTAAGGGGAGTCCGAGGCGTTCGGTGGCTTCCGGGAGGATCGGGGCGCAGATCAAGCCACGGCCATTGGTGGCCATAAAGTTGATCATATCAGGAGTGATTTTCTCCGCTGCGCAGACAAGATCGCCTTCGTTCTCGCGGTCTTTGTCATCCACGATGATGACAAGTTTACCGGCCTTAATGTCGGCGATGATTTCTTCTATTGGGCTGAACTCCATGATGACAGTAGGTAGTAGGTCAGGCGTGGTATTCGTCTTCAGGGTCGAATTTAGGAACAGGAACGTTAAGGATTTTTAGACTAGGTCCTACCGCACGGTGAAGGCAGCCTGGCTTAATGAGAATTGCGGTCCCTGGGGACAAAGAGTGAACTTCTCCATCAAGCTCGATGTGGCCTTTGCCTTCGAGGACGTAGTAGAGTTCTGTCATCTTCTTATGAAAATGAAGTTCGCTATCTTGCTTGATGTCAACAATGTGCATCGACGCGACGGAATTTTTATCGTTTATGAAAGCACGTCTTGCCTCACCACAAGCGCAGGGAGTAGGTTCAACCTCAGCCAGTTGTGTAATTTGGTAGTTTTTTGCAATCACTTCACCAGACATACGATAGACTACGCTCGTTGGATCTGCTTTGAAAGAGCCTCTTTCGCCACTGTGCCTTAAATATTCGCGACTTTCTCTTGAGGGATCGCAGCGCCTAGGGCGCTATTCACCAGACATCAGGTCAATTTTGTCGGTGGTGGGAAGGTAGCGGTAGTAAACCTCCAGCATGAGAATTGCCCAGGCGGTGTTCATGATGCGATAATCTTCCCGATTACCGTCGCCCAGCCAAGATCCATCTTCGTTTTGCGCATCGAGTAGCTTTGGCTGGAATATTCCGTTGTAGTGTTCCCAGTCTTTTCCACCCTCCATGAAAAACACCTGAGTGTTGTAATAGGGCTGATAGAGGCCGTGGCCACCTTCAGTCAGCGCTGGATTATTGAGCCTACCTTTCAGGTAGCTGTAGCCTTTCTTGTAGGAAGCGCTTCCGTAACCTTTCCAGATCTGCATGCCAAGCAGGGCAGCGCCGGTAAGTGATTGTTTCCCTTCACCGTCTTCCGGCCGATACTTGAACGCTCCTTTTGAGTCCTGAATCGCTGGCAGATATTCTTCAGTGGCTCTGTCAAGAGCCCGTTCAATGCCTGAAATCTTGATGTCAGTGTTGTAGGCAGCCTTGAGCGCCTGGACATTCCAGCCTGAGACAGAGAGGTCGTCGTGCCCGCTTTCTTGAGCCAAGTAAGGCCACGCACCATTTCCCCGCTGGTAGCTTATGATGATACCTGCCGATTTTTTGATGACGGATTCGAGCCTAGGTATTTCGCGACCACTTTCTCTTGTCATGGTGAAAAGCTCAGCAAGAGCGTAGGTGGCGATGGCATGTTCATAGGCTTGGTGGTTGCCATTTTCACCGTTGGTCATCAGCCCACTATTCTTTAGGGACTTTTCGATGAGATACATGGCGGCTTTGACAACCGCATCACCGAATTTGGGAGATGCGGGAGTCTCGCAATGACCGAGGTAGGCAAGAAGCGAAAGGCCGGTCATTCCTGCAGTGAAGGTTTCTCCGATAGCTCCTGTTTCTGGGTTTTGTTGGGAAGTAAGAAATTTAAGCCCATCCCGGACAGCGCGCTCCGCACGATCTTCTCCACCCATCTCTCGGAGTAGGCGCATGCGTTCCGATGCTGAGCATCGAGAACGCATCCCAGCGGGAATGGCTCCCACATTTGAGGGGCTTCCAAACCCGCTCATGGAGATGCCGAATCCAATGTCGTTGTCTGACATGGCGACCATGGAAAGGTCGGTGTTCATGTCGAAATTATCTGGCACAATGATATTTGAGAATGCGTTACTGGTAATGACAGGCTGAGTAGGCGGGGCAGCGCTAGCCGTCTTTTGTGTGTTCTGAACAAGGGTTTGATTCTCGATTGCGATTTCTTCGTCGTTAGGAACCGAAGCGACCGTAATTTGTGGCGGCGTTGGCGCCGGCACAGCTACAAAGACAAACATGAGAACAAGAATCAGCAAGACGTGAACCATAGCCGCGACAGCCACAGCACTCATTTTTGCTCTGGTTTGAGACTCACGCTCCGCGACCTGTATGGCTTCCCCTCCGCTAACAATCAAGGCGCGTTCACAATCTTCGTTATCCTCGACAACAACAGCGTGACAATATGCGCCTTCATGGCCGAGGTCTCCCACTTCGCTAGCCGATTTGTGCGTTGGATGTGAAGTCTTTAAATCAGCTTTAGGGGGAGGAGCGGTCGCAATCTCAGAGGTGGGTTTGGACGTTTCGTTGATCACATCTGTTTGTGCCAGTTTACGAGGATTTGGCATGACCTTAACCGCTTTGGTTTCGGGCGTCGCCGGATAGTCAGCAGTCTGGTCGTTATTTAAATCCTTGAGCTGCTGCTGCAGTTTGTCGATAGCTGGAGAGCTTCCGCCGGCCGCTTGAAAACCCTTGAGAATAGCGATGCCTGTAAGGGGATCTTTAGCCCCTAGAATCGTCGCTGCAAAAATGATGTTCTCTTCCTCCGCGGGGATATCCGGAGCGTCAGACATCAGAGTAGCCGCCTCGGCATATTTTCTGCATTCGTAAAGCCGTTGAGAAACGAGGCAACGGAGGTGCCAGTCCTCTGGGTGAGCTTCCAGTTGGTTGAGATACCAATCGTCTGTGCTATCGGTGGGGGAGTCCATACAGCGTGACCTGTTACCAGTCACGGTTTCACCCGTGATTCCTTTTTGGAGGTTATCAGGAATAAAATCTTAGATACAAGGTCAAACCTCTTTTTTCTTCCTGTTTCCAAGTATGCCAATGACTACCCACCGGTCCTCATTTCCACTCGATCGGTGGTGGGCAGGTAGCGGTAATAGACTTCGAGCATGAGAACGGCCCACGCGGTGTTCATGATACGGTCGTCTCTGCGCGGTCCAGTGCCCAGCCAGGAACCGTCAGAATTTTGAGCAGCAAGAAGTTGAGGCTGAAACTTGGTGTTGTAGTTTTCCCATACTTCACCACCCTCCAAAAAAAATAGCTGAGTGTTGTAGTAAGGCGTGTAGTAGTTGCCGCCAGGAGATGGATTAAGGTAACGGTTTGTTAGGTAGCGGAGCCCCTTGAAGTATTCCGCTTCGTCATCGCCACCCCACATCTTCATCGCCAAAAGCGCAGCGCTGGTGAGGGAATCGCGACCAGCCGGATCCTCTGGATTATATTTGAAAGCGCCCTGACCGTCCTGGATACGAGGGATGTAATCCTTGATCGCTTTGTTGAGTGCTTGTTCAACTCCAGGGACACGTTCGCCGGTATTGTGGGCTGCCTTGAGAGCCTGAATTTGCCAACCCGATACAGAAAGGTCTTCAAGCCCCTCGCCGGTGAACCCGTAGGGCCAGCCGCCATCCTGCTGTTGAGCGTTGACTATAATCCCGACTGCTTTGCGGATGACCGATCCAAGGCGGGGGATTTCCCGTCCAGACGCTTTAGTCATAGTGTGCAATTCACAAAGAGCGTAGGTCGCAATTGCATGTTCGTAAGTGGCTGGATCTCCTAGTTCCCCATTAGTCATTTGGCCGTTATTTTCCATAGACCTATTCATCAGGAAGAGAGTGGCTTTGACGACGGTATCTCCGAATTTTAATGATTCAGGCGTTTCGCAGTGACCCAAGAAAGCGAGCAGAGAAAGACCTGTCATCCCGACAGTATACTCCTGACCGATGGCGCCGGTCTTAACGTCCTGTTGACTGGCGAGAAAAATCAGACCCTTTACGACCGCTTCTTCGGCTTTTTCGTCACCGCCGTTCTCTCGAAGCCGGCTCATTCGTTGAGTGGCGGTGCATCGCGAGCGCATGGAAGCTGGGATGCCTTTTATACCGCCAAAACCCGGCATCGAATTGGTGAATTTGGCATCGCTGTCGGACATGGCAGACATGTTGACATCGATTTCAATATTCAGGTTGTCAGGCAGCGCGAAATCAGAAAAAGCGGAGGCTGCAATGGTGGGAGTGGCGACAGCCTGCGCGGCCGTTTCTTTGGCTTCCTTTCGCTCCATTGCAGTCGCATCGAGTTCATCTTGTTCCTCGGCTGGTGCTGAAGCAATGATCTGTGGTGGTGTTGGTGGGGGGGCGCTAACGGCAGCAAAGGCAAAAATCAGCAGGAAAATGACATGGACAACTACTGCTGCAATGAGCGCTTGGATCCGTTCCTCCCGGTCGTCCTCTTTCTCAGCAGCGTGGACAGATTTCCCTTTTGACACCAGAATATGGAGCCCGGTTTCTGTTTCGATTTCGGATTCGCTTTCTACCGTCTTGCGTAATTTAGGGGCTTTTTGCTCAGTGGGCTCCTTCGAGACTGATTCCTCTCCACCAAATTTTCCGGAAAGGGATAAATCTTGAGCTTCTTCCTTGTCTCTCTCAGGTGATTCATCAGGAAATTTTTTCTTTCCGCTGGCTTCGGGGCTCGCTTCTGAAGTTTCTTCACCAATTGTGGCAGGATGTTCTATTTTGTTGGCTTCTTGGGCCTGTTCTGCCTCCGGTGGAATGGCAGCCTTGAGAAGACGGTGAATCAGACCCTTCTTTTTTTTCTTCGCCTGCTTCGGTGCCGGCTGAAAATCCTGAAGATCTTCAGCTGGCCGAGCTTCCGGAGGAACCGGGAGGATGGGCTTTCCTCCCTGAGTTTTTTCCGGGGGCGGAATCGGGGTGTGAGACTGAAGGTCCGAATCAGCTGTTCCTACTCCAATCTCCTTTTTCGTGGGAGTTGGGTTCGATTCTTCTCGCGGGGGAACAGGTGCTAAGCGTTCGCGACTGCTATCTTGAGAAACAGGGGCGCGCGGGTGATGAAATTGACTGATGCGAACTTTGAGCTGTTCGATCTCGGGGCTGGTTCCATGGACGGCGCTAAACTGGTCGAGGAGGGTAAGGCTGTGCGAAGGGCTCGTCTTGGAAAAGACGGTCGCAGCTAATAAGACCGAGTTTTCTTCGCTAGGGATTTTTGGGGCTTTGGCGAGGATGCTGACGGCCGCATCGAAATCCCTCGCTTCGTAATACTGCCTCACAATCAATACGCGCAGTTCCCAATCGGCCGGGTTTTCGGATAGTCGATTGAGAAGTTCCTTCATTGGCGTGTAAGCGGAGGTTCAGGCCATTAAGGAAAGGCAGGCCGGAAATGAAACGATAGGTTTCCCTGCCTTACAGTAGACGGTATGCATGACCTTTTCTAATGCCTTTATTTAAATGCTGCCTCGACGAGCAGGGCTGCAAGGGTTTGGGTCGCCTCGTCGAGCGTGTCATTAGCCTGTTTCAGTGCCGGAACGTCTTTTAGGTCGCTCGTAAGAATGCCTTTAACTAGAGCAGCAGCTTCGTGAATTTCGGCTAACTCGTCTTCGGGGAGCTTTGATCCTACAAGTTCGAGAGCGCTTTCGACAGCAGGCAGTAATTCCTCACTTTTCATGCGGGCCTCCGTCCAGATTCTTTCGTTCATGTCATCGAAGGCATGATCGATTGATTCGCTGACCATTCGTTCGACGCTACTGTCGTCGACGTCGACCGCAGAACTTTCAATCTTAAGGATGTGATCTTCTTCCGTTGCTGTATTGCGCGAAAGTACTTCAAGGATGCCGTTATGATCGATTTCAAACTGAACCCCGACGCGAACGTTACCTTTGGGGCCAGGCTGAAAAGGAATTTCAATTTCTCCGAGTAGCCAGTTATCGCGGGCCATTTCTCGCTCACCCTGGAGGACTCTTATGGCAATAATCTCCTGATTTGCGACCGCGTTCGTGAACATCTCCCCAGCTTTTGCAGGGATTGTTGAGTTTCTTGGGATAATCACATTCATGAGTCCACCGAATGTCTCGATACCGAGAGAGAGCGGAGTGACATCAACCAGTAATACTTCCCTGACTCGCCCGCACAGAATGCCCGCCTGAATAGCTGCCCCAAGGGCGACAGCCTCGTCAGGATGTTGGCTGAGATTGGGGATGATTTCGAACCATTCTTCAAGACTGCGTCGCACCAAGGGAATTCGGGTGCTGCCTCCGACCAGGATCAAGTGATCGATTGAATCAACTCCTTTGTTTTGTGCCTCTGCGAAAGCGCGCCGACAAATCGATCGAGTCCTTTCAATGACGGGAAGCATGATCGCCTCTATCTCACTCTGGCTTATTTCAGTCTCGAAGCTCTCATTCCCGCGGAAAAAAGGAAGGCGAATGAGGTGGGTGTCTGACGAGCTTAAGGATTCTTTGGCTTCGCAAGCAGCGACTCGAATGCGTGATGACTCGCTAGTTGTGAGCTCATCGAGCTTGAGGCGTCTTTGAATTTCTTTAGCAATGACAAGGTCAAGATCATCCCCTCCGAGTTGCGTGTCACCAGCCGTGGAAACCACCTCGAAGAGACCTTCTTTCATCTGAAGAATAGAAAGATCAAAGGTGCCACCGCCGAGGTCGTAAACAGCTACCGTTTGCTGCTCATCGAGCTTGTCGAGTCCGTAGGCTAAGGCTGCGGCAGTGGGTTCATTTAAAACCCGCTCGACTGTCAGACCAGCCGATTCGGCAGCGGACTTCGTTGCTTCCCGTTGGGAATTACTGAAGTAGGCCGGGACGGTTACGACCGCTCGCGAAACTTTGTGGCCGAGGGCTGTTTCGGCGACAGTTTTTAGACGCCTTAAAATCTCAGCAGAGACCTCGATCGGGGAAGTGGTTTGAGTTTCACTCAGGGGGATTTCAATCCCGATTGAGGCGGGTTGAATTTTGTAATCGGAGGCGGCTATCTGATCTGTCGAAATCTGGTCAAAAGGGCGGCCAATAAAACGTTTTACCGAGGAAATGGTGCGTTCTGGTTCAAGTTTTCTGAGGCGAACTGCTTCTCGCCCGGTTACTGCGGAACCGTCTTTCAGGTAGGTCACCACGGAAGGAGTGAGACGTTCGCCGTCCTCGTCTGCAAGTATGAGTGGAAAACCCGAGTCAACGACTCCAACAAGCGAATTGGTGGTGCCGAGATCGATTCCGATGATGAGGTCTTCGTTCATTGATAATTCAGCACTCGAGGAGAGAAAGTAACCTCGCTTGGCATTGCTGCTCCCACTTGGTGAGGAATTTTAATTGTGAGAGGTTACGGTTGGCTGACTCAAAATTACCCGAACTCGCCGCCTCTTCGATCTGCGGGAAGATGTCGACGATTGATTCTTTGAATTGGTGAATATGAGCCATTTTTTGCTGGATACCGAGTTGTGCGTCGACGCTCTCTTTGGTCAGTAGAGCCTTGGCTAGAGCTGTGGTCGAGTTCTGGTTTCTTGAGATGACCGAATCCGCTTTTTGAAGGGCGGTATTAATGGTGGCGAACAGGTCCATTAAATTTGGACTGAGAGAGTGATTGGGCTCATGATCACTGACCTTAAGTTCAAGCCAATGAGCCAACCGCTCTGCTGGCGAAGAGAGGACCGAGCGAGCTCGATTTAGGTCTGCCGAGACGGAATTTGTGGTGCCGCTTTCCTGATCGGGATGCCCTTTTTTTGTAGCTGTCCGCCAAGCCTCCTCTATCTCAGCGAGATTGAGGAGGAGCGTCTCGGGAAGTCCTAGGATGGCGAATAAATTCGTCATTCATCTGACTCCAAAGCTTAGTGACCGAAGGCGGAGGTCACTTCTTTTTCTTTCCACCACCTCCACCACCGCGACGTGGGGTTGGATTCGGCTTAGGGCGCTTTTTCGGTTGCCCAGGACGAGCCATAGAGCGCGGAGAACGACGCTTTCCCGGGTGGCCTCCAGGGCGAGGGCTTCGACTGTCGACACGATAAACAATGCGCGCCTTCTCAGTGTCGTAGGGTGACATTTCGATTTTTACGCGGTCACCGGCAACCAGACGGATGAATCTCTTACGCATTTTCCCGGAGATGTGAGCGAGGACGAGGTGGCCGTTGTCCAACTCGACTCGGAACATCGTTCCAGGAAGAACGGTGTGGATCGTTCCTTCCAGTTCTACGGTATCGTTGTCTTTGTCCATAATTGATGGTGGCGGCGAACATCGCTCAATTCTCAGATTTTAGAAGCGTTTTTTGTGGCATCTACGGAGACAAAGTGTGAACACACTTTTTCTGGGTGATATTTCTGGCCAAGGTTATCCTTTAATTTACTTCGATTTTCCGGCGATTTGAGGAAATGGGATCCTTTTCCAACTGGGAGTTGATCGATTAGATTTATGCGGACGAGGAGAACCGCAAATCCAATAAATATAGACTGAGTAACTCCTCGTTTTATTAAAGCTACCTGCGGGTCTTTGAGACCAACAATGCCTTGGAATGGAACCTAGTGGTGCTGATTCGCGACAGGTTATCGGACTCAGTGTTAATTGGAACAGAGCGGCCTCATTGGAAATCTCAAAACTCTGCCGATTCCACGCGCAGAAGGTTGGAAGTGCAATCAGCGATGCGCAGAGACAACAACCGAAGGAAGACAGCCTGCCTGCTAGTCGGGAGCGAAGCGTCAAAGAGGCGAAGTTAAAAAGCAACTCACTAGTATTCGAGCTTCGGCCCTACCGAAGTTGAGTGGGTGAAAATCATCGCTCGCGTTGATGTGGGCGGGGAGGAGGTATACCGCAAAACTTCTCCGGTTCTACGCGCATTAGGTTGGATACGGAATGAACGATGCGCTCAGCTTGGGAAGCCTGTTGATGGTGCGCGGGGACGGGATTGAACCGCCGACCGACTGGGTGTAAACCAGTTGCTCTACCGCTGAGCTACCCGCGCATTATCGTTTGGTGGCCCTCAAAATGGACCCCTCCTTATGGGAGCTTTGGCAGGGGTGGGTAGTATGAACTCTATCCTAGAATCCGCAAGTGGTTAAAGTCGTGCGGCGGACGGGAGCATTGCGAAGGTGATGCGGGGGTTTTCGTATCTGCTATCTTTGATGTCCATTGGTCGGGGCCAGTATTTGATCCCTAGCCTCACTCTTGAGAAGTGCTGGTTTTTGCGTGCCATCAACTGAGGGCGGCGATCAACTCGATTCTGGAAAAGGGATCTCTGGGGGGATCAAATTTTCGCCCCGAAGATCTGTCCAAAGCTGTTTAGGGATAGAGTGCCTAAGATCGTTCAATTGATTCTCCACTTCCAAAGCAGAAGCGGCCCCAAGGACAATTGACGATACGGAAGGATGACCAAGGACAAACTGCAAGGCTGCGGTTCTCAGAGAGATTTTATGTTTCTTACAGATCGATTCGATCAAGTTAGCTCGCATCATGATATCTGACGGTGCTTCGGTGTAATTGTAGCGGGCGCCTCGAATCGGGCCCGTAGCAAGTATGCCTGAGTTGAAAACACCTCCGAGGATGACTCCGATATTTCTCTCTTCGGCAAGCGGCAGAAATGTTGTGTTTGCTGGTTGTTCAAGTAGTGAATAGCGTCCCGCCAGCAAAACAGCATCGGGGTCAGAGTTTCTGACAAATTTCTCAGCCGCATCGGCGTCATTCACTCCAATGCCGTAGGCCTTGATAATTCCCTGCTTTCTCAGGGCGGCAAGGGTAGGGACAGCACCTTCCATTGCTGATTCGAAAACCTTGTCATAGCGATGACCGTGAGCACCTCGCTCCAGATCGTGAACCAGAACGAGGTCGATATGGTCCCGACCGAGTCGAATCAGGGATTGCTCTAGGGACCGCATTGTCCCCTCACGACTGTAGTCAAAGTTCACAGCATGGGGGGCACCGCCTGAGTAACCGGTGACAGCGTTATTGGATGGTGAAAAGGGATCGGTAACTCGACCGACTTTGGTTGAAAGAATGACCTTTGCCTGAGGTGCTCGGCGAAGCGCCGCACCGATGCGGTGCTCCGAAAGTCCATGACCGTAGAGTGGTGAGGTATCAATTAGGGTGACCCCTTTTTCAAGTGCGCAGCAAACGGTTTCAATGGCGTCCAACTCTTCGATTGGAGAGTAAAGATCTCCAATCATGGCAGCACCGAAACCGATCGCTGAGACCTCGAGGCCGGAGCGTCCGAGGGTGCGCTGAGGAAGAAGATCAGGCATGAGTGGAAAATGGCTGAATTGACGCCTTTCGTCAATCGTGTCGCTTTCTGATGAGCGCAGAATATAGGCGCACCTTGCGCCATGATAACGGGTTACCCATTATTCTAATATGAGTAGTCATCCTTCCATTGGCAGGTTAGCGGGAGTGGCGATTGTTTCTTTTATTATCGCATCAAGCATTTGCTGGCAGC
>TARA_B100001093_G_scaffold183772_1_pt1 | contig 14591 bp, 12 predicted proteins | sample TARA_B100001093 | Tara Oceans TARA_B100001093 (sample SAMEA2623116) | marine metagenome | biome: marine biome (ENVO:00000447); feature: surface water layer (ENVO:00002042); material: "saline water (ENVO:00002010), including plankton (ENVO:xxxxxxxx)" | depth 5 m
TTATTTTTTATCATTTCTTTAATCACATTCAAATTATCTAGTTTAAGTTTGTTATCAATCATGTAAGCAACAGAAAGTCGATTAAAAAAGTTGAGTTTTGTTTCTTTCTGGACCTTTAATATAAAATTAGTTAATGTATCAATGGAACAGCCGGTTGCATTGTTTACAGAATTATCAACAGCAATAACTACAAATAAATTATACTTTATTTCGTACGAACATTGTAATTCATTTCCGTGTGATGACCAATTAGGAAGAAATTTGTCTAATTCATTTTTAATTAAATCAACCTCAAAATCAGAAATTATTTGATCTGACTGAAAAATCCAAACTTTTGAGGAATCGTCGATATCTTTAAAGTTTACAAGCATATGTTAGGTAGATTTATCTAATAATTCTGCTACATCCAAAACACTAACTTCATTTTCCATTTTCTTATTTTTTATACCATCACTAAGCATTGTATTACAAAACGGACATCCTGCAGCAATTATTTTAGTTTTAGTTTCCAATGCTTCTTCAGTTCTCTTAATATTAACTTCCTGATTGCCTTTTTCAGATTCCTTGAACATCTGAGCACCTCCAGCCCCACAACATAAGCCTTTATCTTTACAGCTCTTCATTTCTTTAAGTTCTGCATTTAAAGAATCTATTAGTTTTCTTGGAGCTTCATAAATTTTATTAGCCCTTCCTAAGTAACAAGGATCATGAAAAGTTACTTTTTTACCTTTGAAATTAGAATTTTTGATTTTAATTTTTCCTTCTGATATTAATGTAGATAAAAGCTCTGTATGATGAAAAACTTGATAATTACCTCCCAACTCAGGATATTCATTTTTAAGAGTGTTAAAACAGTGAGGACATGTTGTTACAATTTTTTTAAAACTGTATTGATTTAAGATTTGAATATTAGAAACTGCTTGCATTTGAAATAAAAACTCGTTTCCAGCTCTTTTAGCAGGATCACCAGTACAACTCTCTTCCGTTCCAAGAACTGCAAAGCTAACTCCAGCTTTATTTAAAAGATTTACAAAGGATTTAGTAATTTTTTTTGCTCTATCATCAAAAGAACCGGCACAACCAACCCAAAAAAGTATTTCAGGGTTAATGCCTTTACTTTTCATTTCTCTAATAGTTAAAACATCCATTTTTTATTTTTCATCATCAAAAACCTGAATTGTGGCTTTTTTAGGTATTAATTCAGTAAATTTTCCATTGTATCTTGTTGCTTTAACTAAATGATTATCAATCCAATGATAATTTCCACCTCTTGGTTTACCCATTACCATGCTATGATATTTAAAACCATGATCACTTAACCATTTCTCAGTAATTGAACGATGATCTTCTGTTCTAGAGGTAAAAAAACAGATAATATGACCTTGATCATACCACTTATTTAAAGTTTCAAGAGCATCGGGATAAACATTTGCTGTTGCCATTCTTTCAGGTTCTTCATTAGGCACATCATCACAAATTGTTCCATCTATATCAATAAGATAATTTTTAATTCCTTTTGGAAGTATTGGACTAATATGTTCTCCATCTTCTAATTTTTCTTTTAATAAGTTTTCAATTTCTTTTTTTTCCATATTATTAATTATTTTTCCAATTTAATCTATCCTGTTGATTGAATGGCCAGGGTGCACCATTATTTTCTAAATTATTCATCATATTATTAATTTCCTTTGGGGCGGTTGACTCCTCCATAACCATATACCTTCGCAAATCCATAATAATTGACAAAGGATCAATCCCAATTGGGCATGATTCAACGCATGCATTACATGTTGTACAGGCCCATAATTCCTCCTGTGTAATATAATCGTTTAGAAGCTTTTTACCATCATCTTTAAAAACTTTATTTTTATCTAAATTTTTCCCAACCTCTTCAAGTCTATCTCTGGTTTTCATCATAATTGATCTTGGAGATAATAACTTACCAGTTTGAGTTGCTGGACATTCTGAAGAACATCTACCACATTCAGTACAAGTGTAGGAATTTAGAAGTTGAAACCAATTTAAATCAAAAACATCATTAGCACCAAATTTATGTGTTTCGTCAGTGGAGCTTTGTGAAGAATAAGGATCAATTGATGGATCAAGCATTGCCTTAACTTCCTTATAAACTGATTTTAAATTTGAAAACTTACCATTAGAGTCTAAATTAGAAAAATAGGTATTAGGAAATGCTAAGATAATATGAAGATGTTTAGAGTAGTATAGATAGTTTAAAAAACATAATATTCCTAAAATATGTAGCCACCAAGAAAATCTTTCAATTATAAAAACATAACCAAGGTCTAAATTTTCATATAATGGAGATATAAAAGAACTAATTGGAAAACTTCCATAACTTCCATAGTTTAAAAAATTAGCGTTCTGTAAAACTTGATCGGTTGCATTCATATTTAAAAACAAAAACATAAGAACAAGTTCAATATAGAGAATGTAATTTCCATCAGATTTTGGCCATCCTTTTAAATCATTTGACATAAATCGAGCAATTTTCATAAAATTTCTTCTAATCCAAAAAATAATAACTGAAAAAATTACTAAGAATGCTAAAATTTCAAAAAAACCAATTAAAAAATTATAAAAACTACCTAAATATGGTGCTAATACTCTATGTGAGCCAATTAATCCATCAATAATTATTTCAACCAACTCAACATTAATTAAGATAAATGCTATGTAAACAATTAAGTGAAGTAAACCAACAACTGGCTTATCGAGCATCTTGGATTGACCAAATGCAAGTCTTAACATTTTAAATAGTCTTAAATTATTATTATCAAACCTATCAATGTTATTACCTATTTTAATATTTCTAATAATTTTTTTACAATTACGAATAAAAAAAGATATAGAAACCACAAGTATAAAACCAAAAATTATTGATGATAAATAAGACATATTCAAATATAAATAAAAATACTATGCATGCATAGTACTTAAAGAGCTATTCATCTTTATTTTCGTAAGGTTTATCCTTTTTTCCAAATAAGGAAAAATGAACATAACGTTTTGGATTTAATCTTAGATCTTCAAGTAAAAGATTAATATTTTCACTAGCAGCATTCAAAGATTTTATGATGGAATCATCGAAAATTAATTGATTAAATGTTCCATTTCCTGACGAAATTTCAGTTAAAATTAAATTTAAATTATCAGTTGTTTGAGAAAAATTTTTAATTGTTTTTTCAATTTCACCAAAACTATCTGAAAAACCTGATAGATTTGAAGTTGTTTTATCAATATTTTTAATAGTATTTGATATTTTATTTTGATTCTCTACCATGAGATTTTCAAAATTAGATGTCAATATTTTTACATTCTTAACAGTTTCTGATAAATTCTCAATAGTGTTTTTAATATTGTTCTGAGTTTGATTATTAAGAACATTATTGATTGACAATAACAAAGAGTCTGCACTTACAAAAGTTGACTCAATTTTTTCTTGAAGAGGTGAAAGTTTATCATTAACAAGTTCTGTCAATCCAGGTGCAATTGCAGAGTTCAAAGTGTCTCCAGATTTTGCTAAAACACCTGGTTTTGAAACTACCGCAAGTGCTTTGCCACCTATAAGACCTGTTTCATATATTTGGGCAACACTATTTTTAGAGAAGTTTATTTTATTCTCAACCCTAAATTTAACAATCAGCTTTTGAGTATTTTGAAAAAATCCTATATCTTGAATACTTCCAACGTTGAAACCGCTAATAGTTACAGGAGTGCCCTTAGAAATCCCCTCTACATCATCATAAATAGCGTAAAAGGTTCGATCGGAAATAAAAACATGATTACCTTTTAAATAACTAAAACCAACAATGAACATAACAATCCCCAAGAGGACTAAAACTGCTGTTTTTATTTCATATGAGATTTTCAAAAAAAAAATTTTATATAAATTTAAAAATTATCAAAGATTATTTTTCATTTTCACTTAAATATTTATCTAAATTATATTCTGAACCATTTTTAAATAATACAATGAAAGAATCTTTAAAGCCTTTTTTCTGAGCATAAATCAAATTCTTTATGGCTACTTGATAGTTGGAGGTTTTTTCATAAAAGTATTTATAAATACCATTTTCCTTATCATATGACAAACTTTTAAGACCTTTAAAATTATAGGATTTAAGAGGAATTAGCTTTGATCCAACTGCAATTCTAACTTTAAATATAAGTTCATCTTGTTTTTCAATATTACTTTCTGATAAAATTTCATAATTAGTAATTTCATTTTTAACGTTTTGAAAATATTTATCTATTGCATCCGCTATAGAAATTGACATATCAGATTGACCTTTTTTTGAATTTAAATATTTACCCTCTGTTTTGTTAGTTAAAAATCCTGTCTCAACAAGCACACTTGGCATGTAAGTATATTTTAACACAATAAAACCTGCTTGTTTAACAGATCTGTTTCTTCTATTAAGGTTTCTTACAAAAGACTGTTGAATAAAATTAGCTGCATTTATACTTTGATCAAGGTATTCTTCCTGCATTAATACTAAACTTATAACTGACTCAGGGTTACTAGGATCAAATCCATCATATTTTTGTTCGTAGTTTTCTTCCAAAAATATTACTGAATTTTCTTTTTTTGCAATTTGAAAATTTCTTTCATTAGCATGAAGACCTAACACAAATGTTCCAGCGCCATATGCATTTGAATTATGTGCATCACAATGGATAGAAATAAATAAATCAGCATTTGAATCATTAGCTATTTTTGCTCTTTTAAATAAATCAATAAATCTGTCATCTTTTCTAGTATAAATGATTTTATAATTATTATTTTTTTCTAGAATTTCACCCAATCCTAATGCAATTTTTAATGCTATATTTTTTTCAAGGTATCCATTTCCAGTATTTCCCGGGTCTTTACCGCCATGGCCTGGATCGATAACTATAGTGTATTTATTTTCTTGAGAGTATGATGAAAAAGCCAGAAATAATAATATTACAAGTGTTAGAATTTTGTTATAATTATTAGCATGATACATACCTTATAAAATTATCATTAATTTTGGAAAATTAATATTCAATTTGCATTTAAAAACAAATCATATTATAATTTATATTAAATCATTTTTTTTGGTGATTTCAATTCTATTTTCATCAATCAATAATTCCCAAGAAACCGAATTAGATTCTATTCAAAATGACAGTTTAAACCAAAATAAATTTTTATTAGATAAAGTAAACAGAAGAGCTAAGGGTTTTATAAAAATAAATAATAAAGAAAAAACTATACTTCTTTATGATAAAGCTGAACTAGATTACATGAACATACAACTTCGTGCGGGTATAATTGAGTTTGACTGGGAAAATAATATAGTTTCAGCAGGTAGAATATTTGACTCTATTGGAACACCAAGTCAAAATCCAGTTTTTAAACAAGGATCTGACGAAGTGAATCCAGATTCATTAAGGTATAATTTTGATACAAAAAAAGCTTTAATTTGGAATTCTAGATCAGAGCAAAGCGACATGAATGTTTTTTCCAAAGCAACTAAAAAAGAAAATGACTCTATATATTATATTAAGGAGGCGAAGGTAACAACATCCAAAAATATTGATGATCCTGAATACTACATAAGAGTTAGATCAGGAAAATTTATTCCCAAAAACAAAATAATTGCTGGACCAAGCAATTTATATATTTATGATGTGCCCACACCTGTATTTCTGCCATTTGCATATTTTCCTCTAAATGAGGATAGAAATTCTGGATTTTTATTTCCTACAATTGGACAAAACAATAATAGAGGTTATTTTTTACAAAATGGTGGATACTATTTTGCTCCAAGTGATTTTTTTGATTTAACACTACTTGGTGATTATTATACGAATGGAAGCTATGGTATGAGGATTGAATCAAATTATAGAAAAAGATATGCATATTCTGGAAAACTAAGTTTTAGATTTGAAAATTTAATTGATGGAGAAAGAGGTTTGCCAGGTTATTCTAAATCTGACATATACAATATTCGATGGTCTCACTCACAGGATTCTAAAGCTAATCCCAACAACAGGTTTTCTGCTTCAGTTAATTTGGGTAGTAGTAGTTATTTTAGAGAATCTTTAAATCAGATTAATACTCCTAACTTTTTAAACAACACTTTAAATTCATCTATTTCATTTTCCAAAACTTTCAGAGGATATCCATCTGTAAATGTTTCTTTAACAGCTTCTCATTCTCAAAATACAAGAACAAATACTGTTAATTTAGTTTTACCTACATTTCAAGGGAATATGGAAAGAATATATCCATTTGTAAAAAAAAATTCACAAAAAAAAGGAATTTTAAAAAATATTAATTTTCAATATACAGTAAGAGGAGAAAACAGAGTAAATACTGCTGATTCTCTTTTTTTAAAAAAAGGAATGTTTGATGATGCAAAATATGGCATGAAGCATTCAATACCAATCAGCACAAACTTTAAGGTTTTAAAACATTTTAGTGTAAGTATGAATGGAAATTTTGAAGAAGTTTGGACTGGATCTACTGTTTTTAAAAATGATTTTGAAAACTTAAATAATAATCAAGTTATAGAGGAAAATATTAAAGGGTTTGATAGATTTAATCAATATGATTTTGGATTTAGCATAGGGACAACAGTGTATGGTTTATTTAATTTTAAAGAAGGAAAAAAAATTGAATCTATAAGACATGTTATTAGACCATCAATAAGCTATAGTACTAGACCAAGTTTTAAAAAGTATTATGATACTTATATAATTGATGCAAATGGCAACACTGCTGAATACACAAGATTTGAGGATTCATTTTTTGGAAGACCCTCCAAGGTTTACTCAAGTAATATTGGTATTAATGTAAGTAACAATCTTGAAGCTAAAGTAAGAGAGAGAGATAGTACTGTGGTAGAGCCTAAAAAAATAAATATATTGAATAACTTAAACTTTTCAACTAGTTATAATATTGCAGCTGATTCTTTAAGATTAAACCCAATAAGAATGACAGCTGGAACAAACATTTTTGATAATAAATTAAATCTAAATTTAGGAGCTACATTTGATCCTTACTCAACTGATGTTAATGGTAACAGAATCAATAAACTTAATATAATTAATGGTGGTGGACTTGTAAGAATGACTAGTGCAAATATAAATTTAACTTATGCTATTGATAGTAAAAGTTTTAATTCTGATTCTAAAAATGAAAATAGTGAGAATTTGTCCGGTGGCGGAAGAACAGATGATTTATTTGGTCAAAGCCAGGACTTAACCAAAAGCACTTTTGATGATGATGATGATGATGATGATGAATCAAAAGAAAATTTGATAGATTATATAAATAAAATCGGATGGGATTTAAGACTAGCACATTCGCTGACTTACATGAACAATAGAGGAGAAAAAAACATCAGTAATAACTCATTGATGTTTTCTGGAAACCTTATGCTTTCAAAAAAATGGAAAGTAGGAGGTTCTTCAGGATTTGATTTTAAAAACAAAGGATTCACATATACTCAGCTTAGATTTGAAAGAGACTTAGATAGTTGGAAAATGAACTTTAGCTGGGTTCCGTTTAGTGTAAGAGAATCTTGGTATTTTTTTATTGGTATAAAAAGTGGATTTTTAAGTGATCTTAAGTATGAAAAAAGAAGAGAACCAGATAAAAGGTTATAAATTTAAATTTTAATGAAAAAAGTAATTTACACAAATAAAGCACCTGACCCAGTTGGACCTTATAATCAAGCAGTATTTTCTAATGATACATTATATATTTCAGGACAAGTAGCTTTAAATCCAAAAAACGGAAAAATGATTAATAATTCTCTAGAAGATGAAACAAATCAAGTAATGAATAATCTAAAAGCTATTTTAAACGAAGTTGACTTTAATTTTAATAACGTTATAAAGTCTACAATTTATCTTACAAATATGGATTACTTCAACCAAGTGAATGAAATTTATGGTAGTTTTTTTGAGGAAAAAAATGTACCAGCTAGAGTCACAGTTGAGGTTAGTAGATTACCGAAAGATGCAAGAGTAGAAATAGATATGATAGCTAGCTAAAATTATATTTTAAATGATAACTAACTAGACCATCTATTGGTTTTTTTAAAACATTTCCAATATTCATACCTTTTTTGGTTAAACATTCTGTCAATTCATCCTTAAGATAATAAGATATTGATCCAATGAAATGTAGCGGGATATTTTTACAATCATCAAATTGTTCAATCTGATTGGAAATAAATAAATTAAAACCTTTTTTTATTAGCTCAGAACAATAATTATTCTCTTTGTTTTCAACAATGAACTTTGCAAATTTAGCCAGATATGTATTAGGGTTTGGTTTTTTATATAATTTATCTTTAATAATATTAGGATCTAGTTCAAAAGATTTAGAAAATTTTTCTGAAATATCAATTGGCATTTTTTCGAAAAAATAATCTCTAATCATTTGTCTCCCAAAGTAGTTTCCACTAGCATCATCCATTAAAACATATCCAAGTGAGGTGACCTTTTGATGAATATTTTCTCCATCAAAATAGGTGCAATTTGAGCCGGTTCCAATAATTGATACAATTGATTTTTCACCTTTTTTTGCAGCTGAAAATACAGCAGCATAAGTATCTTCTTTAACGTTAATTGAAGCATTAATAAAGATAGATTCAAAAACTTTTTTAATTAATTCTTTTGGAGGTTTAGTTCCACAGCCAGCACCATAAAAAAAAAGATGAGTTACCTTTTTTCTGTTTTGATAAAGTTCATAATTATTAATTATTCGTTCTTCAATAATATGCTCATCCAAAACCTGAGGATTAAGACCTAAAGTATGAGTTTCAAAAATCAAATCGCCATCTTTACTTAGAGAAATCCAATCAGTTTTTGTTGAACCACTATCTACAATAAGCTTCATGAATTATTAACTAGAAAAATGTTTTGCTAAATCGAGTAATTTGTTTGAATATCCAGCCTCATTATCATACCATGATATTATCTTGTAAAACTTTGAGTTTAATTGAATACCAGCTTTAGCATCAATAATTGAAGTTCTACTATCTCCAATAAAATCTTGAGAAACAATTGCTTCTTCAGTATATCCTAAAATATCTTTTAGTTCATTTTCAGAAGCATTTTTTAAAGTTTGCATAACTTCTTCATAACTGGTTTCTTTACTAAGTTTCACAGTTAAATCAACAACAGAAACATTAGCTGTTGGAACTCTGAATGCCATTCCAGTAATTTTTCCTTCTAAAGAAGGAATTACTTTTGTTACAGCTTTAGCAGCACCGGTCGAAGCAGGAATTATATTTAGAAGAGAACTCCTTCCTCCCCTGTAATCTTTTTTGGAAGGGCCGTCAACAGTGAATTGTGTAGCAGTTACTGCATGCACTGTAGTCATTAAAGCTTCGTCAATACCAAAATTATCATTTAAAACTTTAGTTAATGGAGCTAAACAATTTGTTGTACAACTTGCATTTGAAATTATAGAATCATTCTTGTTAAGTTCATTATGATTTACACCCATAACATACATTGGAGCATCTTTTGATGGGGCAGAAATAACAACTTTTGACGCACCACCATCTATATGAAGCTGAGCTGTATCAAGTGTAGTAAAAATTCCAGTACATTCAGCGACAATATCAACATTTTTAGATCCCCAATTTATATTTTTAGGATCTCTTTCTGCAGATATTATAATCTCTTTTCCATTAATTAAAAGATTATTATTCTGAACTGAGACATCACCATTACATTTTCCATGAACTGAATCATATTTTAGTAAATAAGCCAAATGATCAAGATCAAGAAGATCATTAATCGCAACAACTTCTACATCATCTCTATCTAATGAAGCTCTCAAAACCATTCTACCAATTCTACCAAATCCATTTATTCCTATTTTAATTTTACTCATATAATTTATTTTATGTATTCATTATTTTTGACATTCTAAGCAATTCCTTATTAATTTTAGTTTTTCCTTTTATTGCTTTAGAAAGATCAATTTTTGTTATTTTTCCGTCACTAATTCCTATCATAAGTCCTTTTTCATTATCTATTAGAGATTCAACCGATGTTATACCCATCTGTGTACCTAAGACCCTGTCGAAGCAAGAGGGACTTCCCCCACGTTGCATATGTCCTAAAACTGACACCCTAACTTCATACTTAGGTAGTTTTGATTCAATTGTATCTGCTAGTTGAAAAACATTATTTCCAGTCTTATCTCCCTCTGCCAAAACGATAATAGTAGAGGTCTTTCCTGCACTTTTACTTTTCTTTAGTGAACTAATTAAGTTTTCAATACTCATATTAACTTCCGGTATTAAAATTTCTTGGGCACCAATTGCAAGTCCAGTATTTAATGCAATAAATCCAGCATCTCTACCCATAACTTCAACTAAAAATAATCTGTGATGAGAAATCGCAGTATCTCTTATTTTATCAATTGCTTCAGTTGCAGTGTTTAAGGCTGTATCATAACCCAATGTATGTGAAGTTCCAAATAAATCATTATCGATTGTACCAGGAATACCAATTACAGGAAAATCATATTCCTCAATTAATTTTAATCCTCCAGTAAAAGATCCATCACCACCAATTACTACCAAACCATCTATTTCATTTTTTATTAAATTATCATGCGCTAATTTCCTTCCTTCTTTTGTTTTAAATTCATCAGACCTAGCAGAATATAAAAAGGTGCCACCTCTGTTGATTATTCCTCTAACAGATCTTGTATAAAGAACTTTAGTATCATTTTCAATAAGACCTTGATATCCACGAATTATACCAGTACATTTTACATTATAATGACCACAAGTTCTAGCTACTGCTCTAATCGCAGAGTTCATACCAGGAGAATCACCTCCAGATGTCAATACACCAATATTTTTCAAAATCTTAAATAGGAAGTAAAATTAATGGAATTTTTGAAAAGTAGTAACTATTTAATCTAAATTAACCCAAATATTTCCAGATTTACTTGAACGAACTGCTTTTTCAATAAAATCCATCCCCCTAACTCCGTCTTCTATACCAGGAAACTCTTCTTTAAAAAACTTTTCGTTATTTATAGCTTTTGCAACACCATGATAAATATTACCCATTGAATCGAATATTCCTTCAGGATGACCTGGAGGAATTTTAATAGATAGGTTTGAAATATCGGAATTATATTGATGAGCTGTTTTTAAAACTCTAAGAGGTTGATCATCAGATAAATGATATAAATAATTAGGATTCTCTTGTTCCCACTTTAAACCTCCTTTATCACCATATAAGCTTATTCTTAAATTATTTTCTTCACCAGTTGCGATTTGACTTGATCTTATCGTACCGTGTGCACCATTAGATAATCTAACTAAAATATTAGCATCTACATCCATAGGGTTATCAGAGTATAGAGTATTTAAATCAGATAATAATTCTTTTACCTTCATACCTGTGACTAATTCAACCATATTAAAAGCATGAGTACCTATGTCTCCAACACAACAACTAATACCACTTACTTTCGGATTTAATCTCCATGTTGACAGTCTCTTTTCTTTTTGATGAACGACAGGATTAAGCCAACCTTGTAAGTATTGTGCATCGACCTTATGAATTTTTCCAATAACACCGTTTTTAACCATGTCAGTCATTTGCCTTACCATAGGGTATCCAGTATATGTGTAAGTAACAGCAAATACTAGTTTTTTTGTTTTTTTAATTTGACTTAGTTCAATTGCTTCATCATAAGTAGTTGTCAGTGGTTTTTCACATATTACATGAAAATCATTTTCTAATAATGATTTTGCCATTGGAAAGTGTAAAAAATTTGGAGTTAAGACAGAAACAGCTTGTATTCTATCTTTTTTATCAAGCTTATTTTCAGATTCAATCATAGAATCTAAATCTTTGTAAACTCTGCTTGAATCTAGACCAAGTTGTTTGCCAAAATCTAGACTTATGGCGTGTTCTGGATTAAACACACCTCCAATTAATTTGTATTTATCATGCATTGAGGATGCCACCCTGTGTAATACCCCAATTAACGAATCTCCTCCTCCGCCAAGAATTCCTAGTCTAATTTTTTCACTCATTATTTTAATTTAATGTGATGATTGCGTAACTCTTCTTTGTTCTAACTTACTTCTAAAAGTAAATAAAATTCCAAATAGAAAAACCAGAGCAAGAGGAAAATAAGCCATATTAGCTAAGGCAGCTTGTCCAGCTACAAGTTCTGCAGCACTTTCACTAACACCACTAGCTAGTGCTTTTGCTTTTTCTGAATCGAGCCATGATCCGATAACAGGCATCCAGAATGTAGTTGACAACATTCCTGCACCACCAACTAGAGACATGCCCAAAGCACCAGTTTTAGGAATATATTCGGAAACAAAACCAATCATAGTTGGCCAGAAATAACAAACACCAAAAGCAAATAAAATAGCTGAGAAGTAGATCATTCCTCCCTCAGCTGAACTCATGGAATATACAGCTATGGTTGTTAAAACCGCAGACATTAATAGTACACCAATTGGATTTAATTTATGAACAATTGGACCAGCAAAATAACGGCCAAGTGCCATGATTCCAGTGACTAAAGCAAGAACTAACATTGGGTTTGCACCAGAGTTACCAAGAATTCTCTCAATCCATTGTTGAGGTCCAAATTCTGAGATTGCAGTCATAGTCATACAGATTATTATAAAAATAAATAAAGGAGTTGTTAAAGATTTTATATTGGTAGAAGTATTTGTTTCAATATTTTCACTTTCTGGAAATTCTTCTTTAAAAAATAAGTATCCGTAAATTAAAGTTGGAATTATCATTACTGCAATTTGTAATTGCCATCCCAAACCTAAAGTAGTCATAAAGTTTGAAGTTAATGCTCCAATTACAATTCCACCAGGAAACCAAACATGAAATTTATTTAGCATTGTAGTTCGATTATTTGAATACATATCTGCAATTAATGGGTTACATGCAGCTTCAACAGAACCATTAGCAAATCCAATAAAGAATGAAGAAATTAAAAGAGTTGCAAATCCACCAGCATAAATTGTCATAACTAATCCGACTAAATGTGAGATAAATGCAATAATCATTAACTTTCTAGCTCCCAAAACATTGTAAAGTAAACCTCCAATAACAGTCGCAACAGGGAAGCCAAAAAATGCTAAGCTATTTACATAACCAAGTTGAGTGTCACTTAATTCAAACTGAAGCCCTAAATCAGTTAATATTCCAGCCCTAATCGCAAAAGTCATAGCAGTTACAATTAAAGAAATACAAGCAGCAGTAAATAATTTATTTTTTGATATTGTAGAATCCATAAAATAAGTTGTGTTTAAATTGTAAATAAATATATTAATTCTTTTTATTATTTTTTTTAATCTTTTTTAAAAGCTCGTTAAAACTATCAAATTCAACATCATACTGAATCCCAACACCTTGAGTAAATCCTATTTCATCACCAAAAAACTGAAATTCATTTTCTTTATTAAAAATTCTTGCTTTTAAGGATCCAGAATCATTCAAAAGAAAATCAATTTGAACATTTCCAAGAATTATATTTTCTTCAGTTCCACCAACTGGAACTCCAATTTTACCGTTTACAAGGATTCTATCACTAATTTCACTCTTTAAAGTCAATCCTATTCTGTCTCTATTTAACAAACTTGAAGCAGCAAACTTATCACCTTGTGAATAGTTTATACCTATATTCATTTTATCATCAGGATTTGTAAAAATCTCGTCGATAATTCCAGAAGCTCTTTGAAATAAATTATTTGTAATTGCTTGTGAAGAAATTAAAGAAGAAGTATAATCATCAATAAATGTCCCTTGTGTAATTAGTGAAATAGCTTGACTTTGTTTTTTTTCATAATCATTCAGATAATAATCGAGTTCAGATTTAATTGCACCTTTAGTCTCTGGAAATAATAAATCAAATTTTGGTGTTGAAAGACTAGACAACTCACCTTCTAAGGATATTTTAACAGTTGTAGGAATTTTTCTATTAAATGCAGTGTTTTGAATTAATGTTGCAGGATTAGCTCCTCCTGGAACAGTGTACTCTGCAACTGCTCTTAAAACTCCTTTGTATGGGTCACCATCCCAAATAATATTGGCTCCTTTATTTATTTGAAATACTCTTTCAACGAAACCAAAGTTTTTAAAATAATATTCACCTTGCTCAGCAATAAAATCACCAGAAAGAGAAAATAAACCAGAGTAATCTGATGAAATTTTTATAACACCATTTCCAGAACCAGTTATTTTTGAACCTGTTTTTTCATCAAAAATTATATCAATAAATGCATTTTTGTTTAAAAGCATCTCCATAGATAATTTAAGACCTCGATTAATAAACTCATCTTGGGAATTAGGGTTGTTAAACCTTAAAAAAGTTAAATCACTTAAACCATCACCATACTTTATAGGAACTGTTATTCTTGTTCCTTGATTGGTTTCTCCTTTAATCTTAATGTCTAAATCCTTTCCGAATCCATAAAACTTTGCTAAACCCTTGAACATTCCTGTTCCATAATAAATTGAGTTTTCTTGGACTGTTGTGTTAATCGCATGAAGATTTTCTGATTGAATAG
>TARA_B100001093_G_scaffold160677_1_pt1 | contig 14552 bp, 25 predicted proteins | sample TARA_B100001093 | Tara Oceans TARA_B100001093 (sample SAMEA2623116) | marine metagenome | biome: marine biome (ENVO:00000447); feature: surface water layer (ENVO:00002042); material: "saline water (ENVO:00002010), including plankton (ENVO:xxxxxxxx)" | depth 5 m
AACTTGTAGGCCAGTCTCCATTTGCACAAGCCATACAGAATCAAATGGTGGCGCATATCACTGAGCATGTTGCCATGTTGTATCGAAACAAAATTGAAAAAGAACTTGGTGTGGCTATGCCAGATGAGGATGCACCACTACCGGAAGATATTGAGTTGGAGCTTTCTCGCGTAACCAGAGAAGCCGCGCAAACATTGCTTGGCAAGAGTCAGGCAGAAATGCAGGCAGAGCAAGCCGCCGCACAACAGGCTGACCCGCTTACACAAATTCAACAGGCAGAGCTACAAATGAAGCAGGACGAGCTTCAGCATAAAATTAATATGGATGTTCAGAAGTTAGAGCTAGATAAGCTTTCCAAGGCCGCTAACATTCAGGTTCAGAAAGAAAGAATTGAAAGCGAAGAAGAGCGAGAGGTTGCACGGATTCGGGTGAGAGGCGCAGAGATAGGCGCAAAGCTAACAACAGAAGAAGAGAAAAACCAAACTGCAACTAAAAAAATACGGGCAGACCTTTTAAAAGAAGGCTTGGCTACAGGAAAGAGTTTAGCAGATGACCAAACCAACGGTGAATAGCTTGGACAAGCGTGTTGCGGTTCTTGAAGAAGTCTACGAAGAGCGGTGGCTTGAAACTATTAATCGCATCAAAAGGCTTGAGGCTGTTCTCGTAGCTTCAGCAGGTGCAATCATAACTTTGCTACTGGTGCAAATAATTAATGTCTGACCCATACCTTGAATTGATTAGAACTAAAGTCCGCGAACACATGAATGAGTGCGCCGACCATCTCGCTGGCGGCGGCGCGCAGAGTTACGAAGAATATAAATTTATATGCGGTAAGGTGGAAGCCCTTGCTCTCATTGAGCGAGAAATATTAGACCTCTCACAAAAACTTGTAGACGAGTAGTTGCAAAAATAAAAAAGTTCATATAGTTTTTTCTTACGAGGACAATCCTCGCAAGGACTGCGGGCCTTACCCGTTGCAAGGTGAGAAAATGTATTCTGCTGAAATAAAAGATTTAGATTTTGAAAGACTGAAAAAGTCTGACACGTTCCCCAATCCCACTGGTTATAAACTGTTGATTGCCATGCCGACCTTGGAAGAAAAAACCGAGGGCGGTATTATTATTCCTGATGCCATGAAAGAAGCTGAAAGCACAGCGTCTGTTGTAGGCTTGGTCGTAATGACGGGTGACATGGCCTATCAAGATGAAGACAAGTTTCCAACTGGCCCATATTGCAAAGAAGGCGAGTGGGTAATATTCCGCTCTTACTCCGGCACAAGATTTAAACTAGAGGGACAGGAGTTCCGTTTAATTAACGATGACACTGTCGAGGCCGTTGTTACTGACCCACGGGGAGTTAAACGAGTATGAGCGAAACAGCACAAGAAGATATCGTAGATATCAATACGGAACCACAGGTTATTGAAACGTCCACAGAGGACATGGAGATAGAAATTGTTGACGACCGTCCTATTGAAGACCGCGTCCCACCACGCGATGACGCAGTTCAAGCAGATAGTGGCGAGGTTTTGGCCGAAGATGCTGACGTTGATGAAGACAGCGAAGCATCGGGTTATTCAGACCGTGTTCAAAAAAGAATCAAAAAATTAAAGTACGAGTTCCATGAAGAGCGCCGTGCCAAAGAGCAAGCTGACAGAGAGCGCCTTGAGGCCGTTGACTTTGCTCAAAGGGTGTTCCAAGAAAATCAAAACCTAAGAACCACGCTCGCAGAGGGCGAGGGTGTTTTGTTGGAGCAAACAAAGGGCCGAGCAGAAGCAGATGTTGCAAGAGCAAAAAAAGAATACAAAGATGCGTTTGAAAGCGGCGACCCTGACGCAATAACTGAAGCGCAGATGAGCTTGACAAATGCACAGGCGGCTCAAATACAGGCAGACCAGTATCAGCCCGTATACAAAAATATTCCACAGCCTTCACAAAACACAGTGCCACAAAAAAAAGTTCAGCCCCCTGTTCACAAACCAACGAGTTTAGATATAGAATGGTCAGAACGGAACCCTTGGTTTAATCGTGACAGTGTTATGACGGGTTTTGCACTAGGCGTGCATGAAGAACTGGTTAAAACTGGCACAAGTCCATTGGAGACACCTGAAAAGTATTACCGTGAGTTAGATGCGGAAATGCAAAAAAGGTTTCCAGACAAGTTTGGTAGCGGAAGCAAAGAGGAAGCACCCCGCAATCAGACTGGCAACGTGGTAGCCCCCGCACAGCGGAGTGCAAATTCATCACGCAAGGTGCAACTAACCTCTACACAAGTCGCTCTCGCCAAGCGAATAGGGATTACCCCCGAACAATATGCGGCGCAGATGTTAAAATTGGAGCAAGATAATGGCTGACAGAGAACCACGCGCAACAAAAACGCGAGAAAAGACAGAGCGGAAGACATCTTGGAAAAGACCTTCTGCGTTACCTGACCCAGACCAACAGGCTGGGGTTGAGTATCGTTGGATACGCACAAGCACGCTTGGAGCGGCAGACAACAAAAATGTTTCTTCTCGATTCCGCGAGGGCTGGGAGCCTGTTCTTGCATCTGAGCATCCTGAAATGCATGTTATGCCCGATGTGGATAGCAAGTTTGACGGAAATGTAGAGGTTGGTGGATTGTTACTTTGCAAGACCTCAACCGAAAATGTCGAAGCAAGAAGAGAGTATTTTGCTGACCAGAACGCGAAAGCAATGGAAGCGGTTGACAATAACTATCTTCGGGATTCAGACCCGCGTATGCCCCTGCTACGACCAGAAAAAACCACGCGCACTACATAGTAGCGGGCTTGCAAAAGCCCTTGGTTAAATTTGGATAAGGAGAAAAAAGATGTCAGCAAGTGCGGCACCTTTTGGATTGCGTCCAGTTGGACGCCTAGACTCAGGTTCTCTTGAGGTTATGCGTCAGTATCCTATTGCCTCTAACTACGGCACTGCTATTGCGGCAGGAGATGTTGTTCATCTTGTAGATGGCGGTACGGCTACAACAATTGAGAAGCAAGCCGGAACTGGCGATGATTCGACAGAAATCGACATCGTTGGAATTTTCATGGGTGTGTCTTATACAGACCCGAACACAAACCAGAAAACATTCAGCACGCTATACCCCGCAAGCACGGTTGCTTCGGATATTATGGCGTATGTTGTTGACGACCCCAATGCTCTGTTTGAGATTCAAGCAGATGGTGCGCCAACAAATGCTGGTGATATTTATGGTAAAAACACGCTGTTGGTTCAAACAGCCCCAAACACTTCTTTGAAAGTGTCGCGGGTCGCTTTGGATATTAGTGAACTCAGCACAGACGCTCAAAACCCAATCCGTGTAATTGATTACAAGGGTGGCAATGAGGGTGACGAAAAAGGAACTTCGTTCCCGATTCTGGTGTGCAAGTTTAACTATCATCAGCACACATCAGCTACTGGCTCGGCGTAGGAGATTTAAGTTATGGCGATAGCAAGACCACAGTTACTTAAAGAACTCCTGCCGGGACTCAACGCTCTCTTTGGGCTTGAGTACGAAAAGTATGAAAACGAACACACAGAGATTTATGAGACAGAATCCTCAGAGCGTAGCTTTGAAGAAGAAGTCAAACTCTCTGGGTTCGGAGCCGCTCCGGTTAAGCCGGAAGGTTCTGCGATTTCATTCGACACGGCGCAGGAGTCATTCACCGCCCGTTATAACCACGAAACCGTGGGAATGGGCTTTTCAATCACAGAGGAAGCAGTAGAAGACAATCTGTATGACAGCTTGTCTGCACGCTACACCAAAGCTTTGGCGCGGGGTATGGCATATACCAAGCAAACTAAAGCGGCGTCTTTGCTGAATACTGGCTTCGATACCTTCACATCAGGTGATGGTGTAACTCTGTTCAACACTGCTCACCCAACTGTAGCAGGGGGTAGCAACCGCAACCGCCTCTCTACAAACGCAGACCTTAACGAGACATCTCTCGAACAAATGGTAATTGATATTGCCGCTTTTGTTGACGAGCGAGGTCTTCTTATTGCGGCTCGCCCGCGTAAGATGATTGTCCCGCCTGCTCTGATGTTTGTAGCAACAAGATTGTTGCAGTCGGAAATGCGTACAGGCACCGCTGATAATGACATCAATGCCTTGGTAAACAACGGGTCAATTCCAGAGGGCTTCCGTGTTAATCACTATTTGACTGACACAGATGCTTTCTTCCTGACCACGGATGTACCAAACGGCATGAAGCATTTTGAGCGTACACCAATGACAACCCAAATGGACGGTGACTTTGACACTGGCAATGTTCGCTACAAAGCACGCGAGCGTTACAGCTTTGGAGTCTCTGACCCACTGGGTATGTTTGGTTCGCCCGGAGCGTAAAAAGTTAGAATATAACTTTTCTGGGGGTGGCTGTTGCCGCCCCCTTTTTTATGCGCTATTCTTTTTTTATCCCTGACAGCTACATAATGTGGCTGACACTAGCCAAGACAGGAGATAGACATGGCTAATACAACTTTTGAAGGCCCAGTCCGTGCCGAAAACGGATTCAAACAAATTGTTAAAAACGCAACTACAGGCGCTATTACTGAAAACTTTTCTGTAAGCACTACAGGACAAGTTACAGCAGTTACGTCCACTACAATATTTCAGTACAACTACATTACTTGCCCACCGCCAGTTACCTCAATGCTTAGTAATAGTGCAGTGGGTGTTCTTGCAGATGGCGACAAGTTTGGCATGATGTTTTTCGGCCCTAACGGGGAAGTCTATCCTGCGGCGGCTGTTGCAGTTGGAGCTTTTACCGCAGGCGGCACAGCACCAATGCTTGACGGCACTGTACCAGCTACAGACACGGCAACTACGCACGCTGGCCTTAACCTCACAATGGACGGTGAAACAGCCGACAATGTTGGTTTGCAAATTATTCCCGGCGGCAACGCTCAAGGAACAGGCCCGCATACCTTCACGGTGGGTACGCACTCCGGCTCCATTGATGCGACATTCCAAGCCGCTGATTATACAGACTTTGACTGCATAGTTGTTGGCTTTAGGAAAACAGAAGAGTTTGCTACAGCGTTTAACGCGGCTATCGCGGCGGCTTCTGCGGGCGACTTGGTGTACACAGATGTCGTGGCGTTTGGCGCACAAGGTGATACCAACATCGAAATTCAAACTGACCTCAACAACTCAGGCACTTCAACGTCTACAGACTGTGGAGCTTCAGTTCCTGTCGATACCCAGAACCTCAGACTTAAAGTAAATCTGTCTTCTGCTGGCGTTGTAACTTATGAGATAGTTGTTAATGCAGTAGCGGGCGCAGGCACTCTAGCCGCACCAGCGGCAACAGCGGCGTTTACCTTTGATGACGGTGATGTTCTTGTTCCTTATCTTGCGATTTTGAAAAATGGAACAGCAACAGATGAAATTTTCTTGAAAGATATCACTGTTACTCGGACACCGGGAACTTCTTACGAAAGACTGTAATTATCAGAGGGGGGTAACTCCCCCCTTCTTTTACAAAGGAGTTTATGATGGCACAATCAGATGTAATACCGCTAACGATTAGCGATGAAAATGCATCAGACGATGACCGCTTGGTTACAGCCGCAAGGCCCAATACATCTGCGACAATGGCGAACACTACCTTTGCGGGTGGCGCGGCACGCAATGTTATTGTTACGACAACTGGTACTGGCGATAATGAAAAAACAAACACTATTGTTGGCACAGACGTTTTTGGTGATGCACTAACAGAGGTAATTACCTCAACAGGCTCTGCCGAAGCGGTAGCAGGAACCAAGCTATTTTTAACGGTAACCTCTGTAACAAGCTCTGCACAGTTTGCGGCTAACATTAAAGTTGGCTCTGGAACGCTGTGCGCTCAAGCAGTGCAGGGTGACCTTAGAATAAGGCTTAAAGGCTTGTCCGTGGTATCGGGCGGCACGGCAGGGGATGTAGAGTTTATAAACGGCACCCCAGAAAGTGGCACGACCCTGTTCAAGGCAAGAACTATTGGCACTGCAAATACCACTATAGACAGGACAGTACCCGCAGAGGGGGTTCTGTTTAATAGCGGGGCGAGTGTTAAGTATACACTGGACACTGTAGATAATATTACAGTCTTTTACGCATAGGTAATGCAATGAGTAAAAAGTTATTAGGAAGTATATCCCCCCTTTATGGAGCAGTTTCTGGAGAGGGGCTTTTTGGCAAAATTACCGAAAAAGGGCCGGGCTTGGTTGGATTGCTAGGCAGTCTTCGTGATAAGAAAAAAGACGAGGAGAAGGAGGCTACAGCCTCTGGGATGATGACGCCTAACATGAAAGCGGCTCAAGATGTCAAAAGAATGTCTGCTGGCGGTAGAGCAAGAAAGCGCCCCATTGATGGCGTAGCTACCAAAGGCAAGACCCGCGCTATCTACTAATGTCTAAGACAAAATATCCCGGCGTTACGCGGACACCTAGTGGTGGGATAAAGTATAGAGGCACATCTTTTGCTGGGTTTAATAAACCTAAAAAGTCTAATCGTTCTGGCAAAAAGGGAATGGTGCTAGCCAAGGAGGGCGAGAAGATTAAGCTCATCCACTATGGCGATAGCTCTATGGGTCATAACTATTCTTCGGCGGCGAGAAAAAGCTTTAAGGCACGGCACGGCAAGAACATAGCCAAAGGCAAAATGTCTGCGGCTTATTGGGCAAACAAGGAATTGTGGTCAAAGGGCGGCTCTACAAAGTCTCCGCCTAAATCACAGAAGCATAAAAAACTTGGCAGGAAAAAATCATGAAGGCTGGAAGAAAGATTGGCTGTCCTAAAAAGCCTATTGCTATGAAGAAGGGCGGCAAAACAAAATCAAGGGTAAATGAAGCAGGCAACTATACAAAACCTGCCATGAGAAAACGAATATTTAATCGCATCAAGGCTGGCGGCAAGGGCGGGCGTCCGGGTCAGTGGAGCGCGAGAAAAGCCCAAATGATGGCCTCTGCTTATAAAAAAGCAGGGGGCGGCTACAAAAGCTAGGCAGTGATATGGAACCTATCAGCACTGCATTAACTGGCATCGCGTTGGTGCAGAAGTCTGTTGATTTTATTAAGCAGAATATCGCTACAGCGAACGACATCAAGGATATAGGTGGCGCTCTGGATAGTTTGTTTGCGGGCGAGAAGCAAGTACAGCAAGAGCGTTTTGGCAACAAGTCAGTTCTTGGACAAACAAAAGATGCGGCACACAGCGTTATAGATGCCAAATTAGCCAAAGAGCAAATGGATGAAATGAGAATACTCATTAATCATCGCTTCGGTCACGGGACATTTCAACAGATTATAGCCGAGCGCAACAAGCAAATAAGGGAAGAGAAGGAGCGCATTGCCGAGGCGAAGCGCATAGCGGCGAAAAAGAAAAAAGAACTTCAAGATATGCTATTAATGTTTGGCATGGCTGGGGGTGTCGCTTTTATTTTTGTATTAGCAGTCGTGGGGTTTGTCACCCTTAGTTAAAAGTTATAGGTGTAACTTTATGGAACAAACAATAGAAGAATTTCATGGGACAAAGAACATCACAGTGGGTGGTGGCTCCAGCGATATTGAGGCTGGCATAGAGTTCATATATCATATGCGAGAGCATATCGCAGATATTGGAATAGCCACCGTTTACGGGTTGGTGGTTTACGCTATGGTTTTATGGATAACTAAAAAAATTAACGGGTAGTTGCAGGATGGCAAAGTCAAAGTCACAGAAGAGCCTAGATAGCTGGACAAAGCAGAAGTGGCGGACAAAGTCAGGGAAGCCCAGCACCCAAGGCCCAAAAGCAACTGGAGAGCGATATTTGCCTAGCTCCGCTATTGTGAATATGTCATCAAAAGAGTATGCGGCTACGACTAGAAAAAAGCGTGCGGATACCAAGAAAGGCAAGCAGTTTTCTAAACAGCCTCAGAAAGTTGCTAACAAGGTAAGAAAGCATAGGAAATCATAATGGCAGTTGTAACACCAGATTTACCGGAGATATTTGAAGAGGCATTTGAAAGAGCGGGACAGGAGCTACGCTCTGGGTACGACCTTAAAACAGTCAGGCGTAGCTTTAACCTACTAACCTTGGAGTGGCAAAATCGTGGACTCAATTTATGGACTATTGCAAGCGGCACAGAAACTCTTAGCGAGGGTAGCCAAACGTATACTCTACCAACAGACACTGTTGACCTTTTGGAACACCAGCTACGGACAGGTAGTGGCACTAATCAAAAAGATACAAACTTGGAGCGCATCAGCGTATCAACGTATGCTCAACAAAATCAAAAAAACCTTCGGGGGCGACCCACCCAAATCTTCGTAGAAAGACTAGCAGGGTCTACAAAGGTAACGCTGTGGCCCGTGCCAGATGGTTCAGAAACATACACCTTGTTTTACTACAGGCTTGTAGGTACGGACGGCCTTGAGAGTGGCGTATCTGGAGCCGCCTCAAACTTCATACCACCAAGGTGGGTTCCGTGTTTGGTTGCAGGGCTTGCCTATCAAGTATCAATGAAAAAGGCGGGTAGCGAACAGAGGGCGGCGGCACTGAAGGAAGAGTACGAGTTCCAGTATCAGTTAGCGGCAGGCGAAGATGCAGACAGGGTGTCGATAAGGTTTGTTCCATTTAATTCTGCTTTTGTGGAGGGCTAGATGTACGCGAGAGGCAGTAAGGCTTTTGGATACTGCGATAGAACGGGCTTTCGCTATCCACTAAGAGACTTGGTTGCAGAAGTGCAGAACGGTGTTCGCACTGGATTGTTGGTGGGCAAGGATGTCCTAGACGGCGACCATCCGCAAAACTTTGTAGGAAGACTCAGGGTATCAGACCCGCAATCCTTGCGTGACCCCAGACCTGACAACAGCTTGGACTCTGCCTTTGGTCACAATCCTGTTGGTGGGCTGTTTACAGACCTAACAGCAAAAGCTGGAGAAGTGACAATTAAAATTACATAGGGGGTTACGCTGTAGCCCTCTCGGCATTAAAGTAGTTAGACATATAACTTTTGGAGATTGTTATGGCTAAAGAAAGACCGGGATTGTTGGCGGGAATTATCAACAAACAAATAGCGGCCAGCAAGCCAAAAAGAGGGCGGAAAAAACGAGCAACGCCAACAAGAAACACGAACCCTCTTGGGGGCGACCAAACCTCTAGGGCCAAGTTTGAAAAAGGCCGCAAGGCAAATGCGGAGTTTTTTGGTAGCAGGCGAGGCGGAACAAGTCGTGACCCCGGTCAGCTTGCCAGCGCCAGAAATTACAAAATTAAATCAGGCGATACCCTTAGTCAGATAGCCAGAAACTATGGAGTAAGCCTCAAGGCTCTGAAGGATAATAACAAAATTGCAGATGCAAATAAAATTAGGGCAGGACAAACGATTAAGGTTCCTGCCAAACTAAGTGCAAAAGCCACAGATGTTTATAGAGACACAGACATAAGTAAAATAACTAAGGGCCAAACACCCGCACAGGTTGCGGCCCAGAAAAAGCGAAACGTCAAAACTGACGCGGCAGAAAAAGCAAAAAATTTAGCTAGTCGAAAAGATACCCCAGCCCAACGGAGAAAAAGAACGCCAGCCGCATCAAGGCGGAGAGGCCCAGTCGTTAAAAGGATGTCAGGCGGGGGAGTAGTTCGCGGTATGGGTGCCGCGACCAAGGGCGGTAAATTTACTAGAAACGGTTAGGAGAGTGTTATGCGTAGAAAAGTAGCAAAAAAACCTATGAAAAAATCCAAGGGCATGGCTCGCGGCGGACGTATGAAGTCTAAAGGATACCGTATGGGCGGACGAATGAAGTCCAAAGGTATGGCTATGGGCGGACGTATGAAGTCTAAAGGCATGGCAAAGGGCGGTAAGACAGCCAAGCCAATGACGCTTGCTCAAATCCGCTCTGCGGCCAAAGCAAAAGGTTACAAGCTAACTAAAGCGTAATGCCTTATCTTCAAAGCAATATCCCGCACTTCAAGTGCTGGGTGCGCCGCGAATATACACACAACCATGAGGGTTATCATGGAGAGTTTCTCCATGCTATGGCAGTTGCAGTAACAACAATGCCCTGCCGTAGTCTTAGCTTTCAAGTGATATTCACGGGCATTTCACCAGAGGGCGAACCAGAAGACACCGTGCATGGCGGAGCGATGTGGGCGCGTATGCCTATAACTGCACTGATGGCAGACATTGCAGTCGATGATTGGCCGGAGCCTATGGACACACATGATGCACAGCCTTGGGATTGCTCTTCTCACAATCATGCTGTGTACGTTATAGACAGGGCAACACCCTGCCCTTGGCTTGCCAAAATAGATGGCGAGATGTTCCCAGCTAAATATCTCTTCACGGTAGACTATACGGAAAGCGAGATAGCCGATGACCCTGCACAGCACAAACAGAGCCATGTCATGTATCTACTGGATGCAGGCGAGTGGACGGGCAACATTGTAGCTCTCCCCAACAATCGTGTGAGGGTTACGCACCCCGCATGGTTTGAAACAGGGCAGGGAGCGCCTGACTTTAAACCGTCTGCACATATACATTATAGCAAAAGTGATTTAGACTACACCTTGGATGTTAATAGAGTTTTTGACAATCTGTACGCCGAGGATGACTAATGGCCTACACATTCACAACGCTGAAGCAAGCTATTCAGGACTATAGTGAAAACACGGAAACAACTTTCGTAAACAATCTGTCGCGTTTTATTGCGCAGGCAGAGGAGCGCATATATCGCTCTGTCGCAATACCAGACCTGCGTAAAGTTGTGACCGCGACATTAGTGGCTGACCAAAGGTTTTTGAATAAGCCTGCTGATTTTTTAAATACATATTCCATAGCGGTTGTAGAGTCAGACAACGACTACAGGTTTCTTTTAGAAAAAGACCCAAGCTTTATTCGTGAGGCATTTCCAGCGACAGCCACATCTGGGGTGCCGTTGTTTTATGCAAATCACTCAAGCACTGAGTTTATATTGGCTCCAACGCCTAATGCCACGTTAACAGTGCAACTACATTATGCATATGACCCTGAGTCGATAACCGTTGCATCAAGCGGTACAAGCTGGCTGGGGACTAATGCAGAGTCTGCGCTGTTGTACGGGTCACTGATTGAGGCATACATCTTTATGAAAGGGGACGCTGATGTTCTCCAGATGTATGAAACAAAATACGCTGATGCAGTATCTCAACTAGCAACTCTTGTGGATGGTCGCCTCAAGCGTGACAGCTACAGAGATGGAGAGCCAAGGATGGAAATGTAATGTTTAGTGCAAGCATGGAGCTACCCAAGGAACCTATTGTAAACGTGGTTACCACTACAGACAGGGGGCTAACGGTAGAAGAAATAGTAGAGCGATGTTTAGAAAAAATAATTTCTATATCTGACCAAGCTCCAAAGCCTATACGCGACCAAGCCTATGCTTACAAAAACGCTTTACGGCCATTGCTAACAAATTATATGCGTGAAGCAGTTAACAATGACAGAACGACTGTATATAATATTTTGGCAAAGAATGGGCATGAGGATGTTGCCCAATACATTAGGAGGCTGTGATGGCAATATCGCAAGCAATGTGCAATTCATTTAAGCAAGAGCTTTTGGAAGCAAAGCACAACTTTACTGCGGGTTCTTCTGATACTTTCAAGATAGCTTTGTTTACGAGCAGTGCATCTTTGGGTGCCACTACTACGGACTACAGCACAAGCAACGAGATTAGTAATACATCTGGCAGTGCTTACAGTGCAGGCGGCGCATCCCTGACAGTGGAAAGCACCTTCCCAAAACTTATAGACACATCCACAGCAGTGGTGGACTTTGCTGACGTTACATATAGCAGTGCAACATTCACTGCAAATGGCGCGCTGATATACAACACAACAACTGGCTCTGGCTCTAGCACAACTGATGCAGTCTGCGTGCTGGCATTTGGCGGCGACAAGACTGCGTCTAATGGAACATTTCAAATACAATTCCCTAGCCCGACATCAAGCGCAGGGATTATTCGCATAGCATAGGTGACCCGTGGCGTTTGTAGTTAAAGACAGAGTTAAGGAAACAACGACAACAACAGGAACTGGAACCATAACTCTCGCGGGTGCGGCTACGGGGTTTCAGTCGTTTTCAGTTATTGGAAACTCCAACACTACCTTTTATTGTATTACCGATGGAACCAATTTTGAAATTGGTACAGGAACTTATACGTCCAGCGGCACAACTCTTTCTAGAGATACGGTACATGAAAGCTCTAACAGCGGAAGCAAGGTAGACTTTGGCGCTGGCACTAAGGATGTGTTTTGCACATTGGCGGCAGAAAAAGCGTTGCTCATTCCATCGTCAGGCGACCTTACCGTAGATGCCCCCGCAGACATTATCTTAGATGCAGACGGCGCAGATGTTCTTTTGAAAGATGCTGGCACTCAGTATGCGGCACTAACAAACTCTTCTGGCAACCTAATACTCAAGTCAGGCTCTACAACAGCGATAACATTCAGTGGGGCTAATGCCACCTTTGCTGGGACTGTGACTATCGGCAGTGCAGAAATTAGTGAAGCAGAGCTAGAAATACTAGACGGGGCAACTGTAACAACAGCAGAGCTAAACATACTGGATGGCGTTACATCAACGGCAAGCGAACTAAACATTCTGGATGGTGTTACGTCCACAGCCACCGAACTAAATGTAATGGATGGGGATACATCAGCATCCTCCACAACAGTTGCTGACGCAGACCGTGTTGTGTTCAACGATGCAGGTACAATGAAACAAGTGGCCGTTACAGACCTAGCGGCATACTTTGACGATGAAATTACGGCAATGCCGAATCTAACGTCTGTAGGTACGCTAACAGCACTAACAGTAGATGATGTAGCCGTAGACGGCAAAGCAATAACTATGACGGGGTCTAGCAGTGACACTGCTATAATTACAGTAGGAACCAATGGAACACTAAGCATTGTCACAACAGACGATGCCGCCGCCGCCGCAAACATACAGATTACCGCAGATGGCACGGCAGAGCTTGCAGGCACAACGGTTACGTTAGACTCAAGTGGCGGGATTACCTTAGATGCAGATGGCGGTACAATTACCTTTGCCGATGCAGGTTCATCGCTAGGTACAATTACATCGTCTGGATACTCAGGCACTGCGGCTGTTGCCACGACAGTTACTGTCAGCGACAGCACAGCGAACACAAACTTCCCCGTGGTGTTCCATGATGAATCAAACGCGCTGTTAGATGACACGGGCGCACTGCGTTACAATCCAAGCACGGGTGAGTTGCTGGTTCCAAAGCTCACAGTGGCAGGCACAACGACAACTGTAGATACCGTTACGATGAACGCAGAAAACGCGATTATCTTTGAGGGTGCTACTGCGGATGCCCACGAGACTACACTGACAATCGTAGACCCCACGGCAGACAGAACAATCAACCTACCGAACCAATCAGGCACAGTGCCTGTGTTAGCGGCGGCAAGTAACACAGCAATCACATCAACGCCAGCAGAGCTAAACATCTTAGATGGTGCAACCGTAGTTGTTGGTGAGATAAACGCCCTTGATTTAGGCTCAACGGCTGTTGGCACAGCGATTGCGTCAAAGGCAGTCATACTAGACTCCAACAAGGATTACACTGGAATTAGAAACTTTACAGTCACCGGAGAGTTGGACGCGGCAACGGGTGACTTTTCTAGTGATGTAGACATAGATGGCGACCTGCTTGTAGGTGACGACATTACATTGGACAGCGATGCGGCTGTTCTAGGGTTTGGTGCAGACAAAGACGTAACGCTTACGCATGTTGCCGATACCGCTTTGTTGCTGAATAGCTCACGCCAACTACAGTTTGGTGACTCAGGTACATTTATACATCAAAGTGCAGACGGTGTTCTTGATTTGGTATCTGATACAGAACTAGAACTGAACGCCACAACGATAGATATCAACGGCAATGTAGAGATTAGCGGCACTACAACTCAAACAGGCGTGTCAACATCAACGGCAAAAGATGTGTTCAATGCAGGCATGTCGGTAAAGAACGGAGCCACATCAGCAGGGTTTGTAGAGTTCTTTGAAGACAGCGATAACGGCACGAACAAGGCAACGCTTATCGGCCCAGCATCTACTGCCGATGTAACGCTGACACTACCCAGTGCAACAGGCACGGTGGCAACCACGGACGATGCAACGGCATTGGCAATCGCGTTAGGATAAAACATGGCTAATACATTCAAGGTAAAAACACATGCGGCAATGCCTGCTTCGGCTGGGACTTTGGAGACATTGTATACCTGCCCCGGCTCCACAACCTCGGTTGTCCTTGGACTGATACTTTGTAACGTAGGCACAGCGCAACACACTGTAGATGTGCAGTTGGTTTCAGATACCAGCGACACAGAAACAAACGCGACAGTAAAGCTGTTGGAGAATGTACCGATACCCGCAGGTTCATCACTAGAGGTACTGTCAGGCGGCAAGGTCGTAGTACAGGCCACGGACGTTATAAAGATTGACGCAGACACGGCGGCAAAGATTGACGCGACACTGAGCATTATGGAGATTACCTGATGGGTTATACTGGTAAGAAGCCAAC